>Ga0302326_10015107_pt1 | contig 16261 bp, 12 predicted proteins | sample Palsa_T0_3_FD_202264 | JGI IMG/M metagenome (GOLD analysis project Ga0302326, IMG submission 202264) | Peat permafrost microbial communities from Stordalen Mire near Abisko, Sweden - Palsa_T0_3 | ecosystem: Environmental > Terrestrial > Soil > Palsa > Peat permafrost | place: Sweden: Abisko... | reverse complement strand
AGCGGCCGGATGTCAGGCAAGAATGCACGCAGAGGATGTACGCACGATAAGGCGGACAGATGGCTGTTAGCGCTCACAAAGACGTCAGTGGTGATGAATTCGTCGTCGGGGTGGACTTCGGCACGCTGTCGGCGCGGGCCCTGGTGGTCCGGGTCGGCGACGGCGCCGAGGCCGGCACCGCGGTCAGCGAGTACCCGCACGGGGTGATCGACCGCGAGCTGCCGCGGGGCGAAGCCACGGACCGCCGGGTCGAGCTGCCGCCGGACTGGGCGCTGCAGGACCCGGCCGACTGGACCGCCGCGCTCGCGGCCACCATCCCGGCCGCGATCAGGGACGCGGGCATCGACCCGGGCCAGGTGATCGGCATCGCCACCGACTTCACCGCGTCCACCTGCATGCCGGTGCTGGCCGACGGGACGCCGCTGTGCCAGCTGCCAGGCCTGGCCGTGCGCCCGCACGCGTATCCCAAACTGTGGAAGCACCACGCCGCCCAGCCGCACGCGGACCGGATCAATGCGGCCGCCCACGAGCGCGGCGAAAAGTGGATCAACCGGTACGGCGGGAAGATCTCCTCGGAGTGGCAGTTCGCCAAGGCGCTCCAGCTGCTTGAGGAGGATCCTGAGCTTTACCAGCGCGCGGACCGGTGGATCGAGGCCGCGGACTGGATCATCTGGCAGCTCTGCGGGACCGAGACCAGGAACGCCTGCACGGCCGGGTACAAGGGCATCTTCCAGGACGGGCATTACCCGTCGCCGGACTTCCTGGCCGCGCTGAACCCTGATTTCGCCGGCTTCGCCGATGACAAGCTGGCCCACCCGATTTCGCCGCTCGGCGCCCTGGCGGGCCGGCTGACCCCCGCCGCGGCCGAGCTGACCGGGCTGCCGGCCGGCATCGCGGTGGCGGTCGGCAACGTGGACGCGCACGTCAGCGTGCCCGCGGCCGGCCCTGTCGCGGCGGGCAAGATGGTGGCGATCATGGGCACCTCGACGTGTCACGTGATGAGCGGCGCCGAGCTGGCCGAGGTGCCCGGCATGTGCGGCGCGGTCGACGGCGGCATCGTGGCCGGCCTGTGGGGATACGAGGCCGGGCAGAGCGGGGTCGGCGACATCTTCGCCTGGTTCACCCAGAACGCAGTGCCGGGTGAGTTCGCCGAAGAGGCGAAGCGCCGCGGCGTTTCGCTGCAGCGGCTGCTCGACGAGCGGGCGAGCGCGGAGCCGCCCGGTGCGCACGGGCTGATCGCGCTGGACTGGGAAGGCGGCAACCGGTCCGTCCTGGTCGATGGGCGGCTGTCTGGCACCATCGTCGGGCTGACGCTGGCGACCACGGCGCCGGAGATCTACCGGGCGCTGCTCGAGTCCACCGCGTTCGGCACCAGGATGATCATCGAGACCTTCGGTGACTCGGGCGTGCCGGTCACCGAGCTCGTGGTCGCGGGCGGCCTGACCAAGAGCGCCCCGCTCATGCAGATCTACTCCGACATCACCCGGCGCCCGCTCAGCGTGATCGGTTCCGAGCAAGGGCCGGCCCTGGGCTCGGCGATCCACGCGGCCGTCGCCGCGGGCGCTTACCCGGACGTGCCGGCCGCGGCGGTCGTGATGGGGCGGCTCGACCAGGACGTCTACCAGCCGGACCCCGCGCGCGCCGACGTCTATGACGAGCTGTACGCCGAGTACGTTCGGCTGCACGACTACTTCGGCCGCGGCCAGAACGAGGTCATGCACCGGCTGCGGGCCATCAGGGACCGGGTGGCGAAGGCGCGAGAAGAATAGCGATCGGCTGCCGGGGGCCAGCAGAACCCCGCTGCGGGTGAACTGGTAAGCGCAGTGAGCCCGGCACGCGTGTTACGTGCGTCCCGGCCGCTTAGGCCGGGGATTCTACTGGCAGGCCCAGAGCGTCCGCAGACGTGCATAGGTGCTTGTCGTAGCAGATGAAGGCGGTCATGCTGGTCCGTATTCCGTACGCGGTCGCCAGGTGAATAGCGTCAAGACTACGCAGCATCGCGTCGCCGATAACCTCCGCCGTCGGAGCAGCCTCGTCCATACTGAGCAACGCGACGGCAGAAAGAACGACATGCGCGCGGTTGGCTCGCTGCGGTGCCTGCCGGGCGACGGCTCGCAGCAGCTCGATACGCAAGAGCCGCGACGAGACCCGCGGCACCCCAGCACGCTGAGCGATCCACAACTCAAGCCCTGCGGTCTCAGGCTCTGGTATCACCAGCTTGAGAGCCGCGGAAGTATCCAGGTAGAGCATCTAGTACCGCTCGTCAGCGCGCATCTGAGCGAGAGTGTCGGTCAAGGAGACTCCGTCTTCCTGCTCGTCACGCGGCGGAGTGGGCGGAATCGGTCCAGGAGCAGCGGCCGGAATGGCCCGCCCTTGAGCGATCAGCTGGTCAAGCAGCGGCACCCCGGTCGTCGGCACGGCAGGCACGAGCCGGGCCACGGGCTTGCCGTACTCGCTGATCTCCAGCGTCTCACCGGCCTTGATCCGTTCAAGGACTCTGGCCGTCTGCTGATTGAGCTCGCTGACCGTTACTGTTTCCATGTAACCCATTCTACTACCAATTACTAGATGGGCATCTGACCGCACGCGCCGGTTGTCAGGAGGTAGGGAAAGCCAGGCAGGCGGAGTAACCGCTACGGCTGTCCGGGGCGGGGAGCCAGCTGCCGCCCGGTCCTCACTTAGCGTACTTGGGGCCGAAAGAGGGATCTCACCGTCAGGACCGTGGCCGTGCCCAGGCAGGCGACTGAGATCGCGTAGCCGCAGTAACTGATGATCGCGAACAGCAGCGGATGACCCCAGTTCAACAAGCTGGCGACCACCCACCGGAGGGACAGGTCGGCTCCCGCCACGAGCTTGCTGACGCTGAACCAGCGCCGCTGCGGGTTGTACCACCGCGGGATGAAAGTGGCGGCGAGGAGAACCAGGCCGACCAGCACCCCCGACACGCCGTAAGCCAGGCTCGGTCCGACGGCAAGCTGGTGGATGTCGCGGATTTCCGGGTAGAGCAGGGCCAGCGCGGCGACAGGCAGCAGGACCAGCAGGCCGCCGAGCAGCAGCAGGCCGGTGCCCAGCCAGCGCATGTTCTTGGCCGCTTTGCCGCGGTGAGTCCCGTGATAGGTCTCGGGGGCTAGTGCCGCCCCACGCACCGTGTCCGCGGCGAAGGCCAGCATGCGGGCCACCCGCACCGGCGCGGGGCCGCGGTCGCGCAGGATCACCGGCAGCTCGGCCAGCCACTCCTGGTATCGCTCCTGACGGATCCCGGGCGGCAGCCGCCGTGACGCCAGGGACACCAGCAACTCCCCGGCGCGCAGCGCCCACCTTTCGCCTCTCATCGCGCATCTGCCGGGGCGGGTCGCACCCGGCGGCCTGGCGCGCGCCGGCGCTCGGCCGAACGCCGGGCCGAAAGCTGCGCGAGTTCCAGCCTGGCCACCTCGATGCCCTCGCTGGTCAGGTGGTAGTACCGCCGCGGCCGCTCCCCGTCTTGGCCCGGGGTTTCCCATGCGGAGGACACCAGCCCTTGTGTCTCCAGCCGGCCCAGCAGCGGGTACAAGGTGCCGCTGGGCAGCCCGGCCGCCTTCATCACGTCATAGCCGTACCGCCGGGTGGCGGGATCTTCCAGGAAGATCCGGAACACCCGTTCCAGCGGCGCGGTCATCCTCACAAGCCTTATCCTACATATATCGGCGGGAAGCCGCGAGCAGTCCGGGGCCGGTCAGGCTGCAAAGTAGACCGGGCGGCAAGCACGCGGCCCGTTCGGCATAAAGGACGGGCGCGGGCGGGACGGTGGCACCTTCCAGCGGGACCGGCTACTGGCCGGTGACCTGGCGCCAGTTGGCGACCGAGGGCTGGCGGCGGCCGGCCGGGCCCTGGCCGAAGAGCCTGAGGATGTTGCCGGTGATGCGCTGGACCATGGTGGCTTCGCAGATGCCGCCGGGGCGGCAGCCGCTGCGGCCGTCCAGGGCGGGGATCCAGTTGTTGGTGCCGGTGTCGAGCACGCCGGCGCCGGTGGCGGCGCTGGTGTAGTAGGTCATGTCGGAGAAGAACGCGCCGATGCTGGTCTGGCCGAGGCCGGCCGGGATCGGCGAGTGACCGAAGATCTGGTCGTCGGCGGGCTGGCCGTAGATCTCGTCGAACTTGTCCACGTCCGAGGCCACGACGCCGGGCACGACCTGGCCGTTGCGCAGGCCGGTGCCGGCGAAGACCCAGGCCGCGGCGTCGGCGACCTTGAAGCCCACGTGCAGGCCAGGCTCGAGGAAGCCGGCGTAGGTGTCACCGACGAAGTCGTACTCCGGCCAGCTAGACGGCGGGTTCGACCACTCGTTGCCGGTGACCTGGAGCCGGTTGCCCTTGCCGTCGAGCGGGTCCGCGGCGGAATCGCGGTAGTCGACAAGCTCGCGGTCCTGGCCGAGCGGGGAGGCCTGGGTGCGGACGTGCCTGAGCACCGGGCTGGCGGCGAAGAAAACGATGTTGATGCCGCGTTTGTCGGCGGCGACGGCGGCCTGGCGTTCGGCCAGTGACCAGCATTCGTCGTGGCCCAGGGACAGCAGTACCTTGTGCCTGAGCAGGTAGCCGGGATGCTCCTGGACCGTCAGGTCGGTGGCGTAGGTGACGTCGAGGCCGTGCTGCTCGGCCCATTTGACCAGCGGGTACTCCAGGCCGAGGAAGTTGCCCGAGCCGTTCTCGGCGGCGTAGGGGCGGTCGTAGGAGACGATCCGGGCCCGGTTGCAGATGGGGTAACTGACTGGCGGGCAGCTGCCCAGGCCCTGGTAGTAGTCGTAGCCGCCATAGAAGTTCCAGGCCTGCCAGGTGAACACGTCGTTCTTGATCACGTAGGTGGCGATGCTGGCCGGGTCCCAGACCGTCAGCGGGACGTAGCTCTGCCGGTTGCCCGGGCCCTCGAGCTTGATCAGGTAGTCGCCTTGGATGAACGCCGGGGTGATGGTGAAGGTCAGCGACGGACGCCAGTTGTCGCACTCCACCATGTTGATGCCGCCCTTGACCGGGCAGCGCGGCTGGTTCTGGCCGGTCACGGCCGGCGAGGTCCAGACCAGGCGGGCGCCCTTGCCCTGGTAGTAGCCCATCCGGAACGCCTGGGCCCGGAAGGACGGGCCGCTGGTGCTGACGTACAAGGTGACGCGCTGGCCAGCCTGGGCGTAGACCTGGCTGGCGAAACCGGTGATGCCGGCGTGCGGGCCGTGGATCTCCCAGGCGGTGCTGCCCGGCTTGTCGTTCTCCTGGATCACCCAGCGGGCCTGCACCCCGTCCGGGCCGGAGAAGGTGGCGGGAGCGGGGCTCGCGCTCGCGCTGGGGGTGGCGCGGGCTCGGGTGATGACGCGGCTCGGGGACGGCTTGGGGGACGCGGCGTGCGGCGTGCTGCTGGCGTGCAGGGCGATACCGGTGATGACGCCCGCCGCCATCAGCGCCGTGGCCGCCACTGCGCCGATGACTGCCTTGCCCGGCAACGGGTACCTCCTCGCCAGCCCGAGTCCGACTGCCCGCTGGCAGACAATCTACGGCTAAAGCTCTCGCCGGGGTGACGGACACGCTTAGGTGTGGAGGCAGGTGAGGTCCTGGCCGGGCTCGCCGCCGGGCTGAGGATCGAGACGGCCTCGATGCGCGGAACGTCACGAATCGGCTGAGATCTGCCACAGCGCGCCCACGGGCATGGCTCGCATGCGCGGTCCGAAGGGAAGCGTCTGGGTTCCGGTATAGAGAACGATTCCGGTGACGAAGTCATCTCCGATTCGGTCAGCTAGGTGCCGCAGGCCCCGGAAATCCCCGGGCCCGACGGTGGAAGAGGCCTTGACCTCGATGCCGACGACCTTCCCCTGCCGGTTCTCGAGGACCGCGTCGACTTCTACCTTGTCCTTCGTCCGGTAATGAAAGAGCTCCGCGCGCTGGCGCGACCAGGTGAGCTGCCGGGCCAGTTCCATCAGCACGAATCCTTCGAGCAGCGGGCCGAACTGCCCGCCCGGCCGCAACAGGCTCCGCGTATCCGCGCCGAGCAGGTTGGCCGCGATACCGGAATCCACAAAGGCTAGCTTGGGCGTTCCGATAGCGCGCGCGCTGACGTTCCGCGACCATGCCGGGATCCGCTTGATCAGGAAGACCTCTTCGAGCAGGCCGAGATAACGATGAACGGTGCTGGCCGGGAGCCTGGCCTCGCTGCTCACCGCGTTGACGACCAGGAGCTGACCAGACCGCGCGGCCAGCAGGCGGATCAGGGCACGCATCTCGGCGGTGCGCTCGATCTCGGACAACTGGCTGACGTCCCGGGCGACGAGGTCGGTGAGATAGGAGTCAAAGAAGCGCTCGCGACGACGAGGATTGGTCCGCGCCAGCGCTTCGGGAAAGCCGCCCCGGACGACGCGGTCGGCGTACTCCTGCCTGCTGATCGCGGAGTCAAGCGCCAGGGTCTCGCCCTGGTCGAAGATAGCGTCTACGAAACCATCCGCCGCGCCGTCGATCTCGCCCTGGGAAAACGGCCAAAGCTCTATCGTCTCGATTCGCCCTGGCAGGGTATCCGGCAGGCCGCGCAGAGCCAGCACGCGCGCCGACCCGGTGAGCAGGTACCGGCCTGGTCGCGGGTCGCTGTCGACTTGCTCCTTGATGGCGAGCAGAAGCTCGGGTGCGCGCTGGATCTCATCGATCACCATGAGCTCGCCCGAGTCGACGAACCCGACCGGATCCGCAATCGCCGCCTGGCGGGTAGCCGCGGTATCCAGGTTGCGCCAGTCGGCATTCCTGCCCTTGGCGACCAGGCTCACGAGTGTGCTCTTCCCACACTGACGTGGGCCCGTGACAAGGACTACCCGGGTGTCAGCTAGGGCTTCGATAATAGGCCCTTCCGAGTGCCGGGCGAGGAGCTTGCCAAGAGGGGATGGATTTACGCGTATCACCTGATCAGAGTCTCACACCAGGGGCCTGAACGCCACGTAATCTACGGTCTTCGTGGTGCGCTGGTCGCTAGTTGTGTGGTGTGATGGTCGCAGTTTATGTGGTGCGCTGGTCGCTAGTCCGGTGGTGCGCTGGTCGCTATGACCCGACGCGGCGGCACCGGCAATATTCAGTTGCGCCGGCCCAGGGCCGTGTGGCAACCTGCAGCAAGTTTGTGCCGGTCATGGCCGGCTGAGCGAAGGGAGACGCCGAAATGTCTACGCCCGTTGCGGGTGCGTTCGCGCCTGCCCCTGTCACCGCTCAGCCAAGGAGCACCACCGTTGCACGACTTTTCCTCTGCATCCGACGCAGAGTCCAGCACCCGCCGCGGTAAGTGGCGGTTTGACGACGACGAGCCGGTCTCGGCCAAACGCACCAGGGGCCGCCGGGCGCTGCCGTCCATCGAGACCTTCGACGCGACCGACGGGCTGCCGGAAGGCGATCGCTGGTCAACCTGGGACCAGACGGAAATCGTGATTCCCAACGAAACCAGGTCAGTGAAACGGGTTAGTGACCGTGACCCCCGCGTAGTCCTGGCCGTCTCCAAGGTCCTCGGACAAGACTTCAGCACACCCCATGGCACGCGAGGCTTCGATGATCGCGGAGTCCCAGTACGAAAGCTGGAACCGCTGGCGCGTGTCCAGCGCCGCCGTCAGGATCGCGGTCGTGATGTCTCGAACGGGAAAGCGGCGGAACGACTCGATGAGCCGGACGGCCTGCTGGTGCGTGATTGGGTCCGGCCCGCTGGCCGGGGGGCCTGCACGTAGAACTCCTGCAGGACCTGAACGGACAATGCCAGGTCACGGCCGACCAGGATGTCGTTGGCCTGCTTCGCCTTGTCCTGCTCGCCAGGAGTACGGGAGATCGCGTAGAGCAGGATGTTGGTGTCAACGAACCGCACGGTCGTGAACCTCATCGCGGCCAAGCCGGTCAGCCGCGCGGAACCGGCCGATCTCCGCCTGCACCTCGCGCTGCAGCGCCTCCAGTCGGGTGAACTCGTCCATCCGCCCGGACACCTGCCCGAGGTAACTGACGACTAGCGCTCTCAGCGAGGTATCGCGCTGAGCCGAATCGCAGAAAGAGGCCAACCGCGCCCACGCGTAGCTCCGCGCCCCAGGCGAGCGAGCAAAGGCGCAGCTCAAGAGCTGGCGGATCCTCCGCCAGCTCCGCTGCTGCCCCTGGCGCGCGCCGGACAACTCGCAAAGGCCATCCACGTCCTTAAAATCCGCGAGGCATAAGGAGGATGAACAAGGCTCACTGGCTCCAAAGCAAGGGCGGCACGCGGCCGAGGAATCCCGACAGCGACCATACCGGCATTGAGCTGGGCCGTATCAAATCCTGGCACTCACGCTGGACGCTCCTGACCTACTGGACATGAGGCTTGCCGCCGGCCAGAGCCGGGAACCGCTCGTTACCTACCTGTCTTTCACTCGGCAGGGTCAGGAGGCTCGGTCATCCACGCCGGTACGTCCTGCCCAGTCAGAGCCCGGAGTTGGCTGGCTACCTCGGCGGCATTTCCTGCGTAAGCACGCCGTAGTAGGTTCACGACGATGCCGAGCATTTCCTCGTCGGTCCCGGACGGCTCATCGCTGAGTCCGAGTGCTTCGGCAAGGGGGGCGACTGCTTCGGCGAAACGGGCGGCTTCGACGAGCACATGGCCGAGAATCATGGCGCTTACGGCGTAATCGTGCAGGTAGCCCTCACGGTCCTGCTCGGCTAGCTCGAGACGTATCTGGAATGCCTCCTGGACCGCCGGGACTGCGTCGTTCAACCTTCCAGTCTCCGCTAGGTTCACTCCCTGACTTGACAGTCCGGTGGCCAGGTCAGCGAGGTAATCGCTGCGGTTGACGTCGACTAGCTCGCGAAGCAGCTTAACGGCCCGTTTGGCAAACGGGATTGCGTCGGCTCGCCGCCCTGCCTGTATTAGCCACAGGGAGTGCTCGTGCTCGGAACCAGCCAGCTCAGGGAGGTATGTTCCCCGATCCAGGGCGCTCAGGTCCTCGTAGAATTCGAGCGCCCGCTTGGAGACCGTAACTGCGTCAGCTGGCCTGTCCATGCTCGCGAGCTCGCTCGCCTGCTGCCGCAGTATCCGTGCCATTCCTGGCTGGAACGACCTGCGATCAGGGCGAGATGCGGCCAGTGGTGCCCGCGGCTGGACCGGATGATCGTCGAGCGGGATACCAGGCGGTCTGAGTTCCAGAATGAGAGGAAGCAGCAGGTTGAGAACTTCTAGCGATCCGAGCAGACCAGAAGCGTCCCGGCGGTCGGCTAGAACACGCAGCGCGGACGCCAGCGCCTGGAATCCCTCGACCTGGTCCCACGCCTTGCAGAATATTTCGAGGTCGCGCCGTGCCCTCTTATCACCCTGGACTGCCGCGCGGACCGCATCGAAAACCGGCTCGAGGGCCGATCGCGTTTCGTCAATCTGGCGCCGGAGTTGCTCGCTGTCGTCGTCGGATTTCGACCGCAGCGCCTGCAGGGCCTCCGTGAAGCGGCTCTGCCGGGCAGCTAGGTGCTCAGGCGTCACGGTAGTTCGCGTCATCAGTTCCAGGAAGGGAAGCTCTGCATCCGAGTCTGCGTTCAGACGCCGGTCGACCCATGCGAAATCGATGTCCTCAGGGGCGATCGCTGGAAGATCACCGGGCTCTCGCGTTATCTCCTCATCGAACAGGTCATCCAGTACCACCGAGCCGTATTCTTCCACGATCGGCTCGAATAGCCTCGGCGATGATGCGCAAAGCAGGGCGACACCAGCCAGCAGGTGGGTTTGCACGCCGGCAAAGAGAAGGGCTGCCTCCTCATCGTTAAGCCGGGCATGGTGGATACCTGTGTCGGGGAGCTTCGCCAAGAAGGCTGTCCACATCGTGGTGCAGAGGGTCAGGTGGATAGATCCGATATAGAGGGGATCTTGGCTGGTGAAATAGGCAACGGCGAGCACGCGGCGCCACACGCTGGTGGTGTCTGTGAACTGCCCGTGAGTGAGGTCGATGAGCGTGCGCAGGTGTACCGCCTGCTGGACTGCCTCGGAGTTGCTCTCGTCCGCGGCCATCCGCTGGTATGCGTCAAGCATTCGGACAGCATCGTCCACACGCTCAAGCGAGGCTAGGGCGATAGCCCTATTGAGGTACGGTCGCGCCATCACTGAAGTCGGGGCCCGGCGTTGTACTCGAAGCGATATCAGCTGGTCCGCGTACCGCAGTTGGTCTTCCCGCTTCCTGAGGAACCCGGAAGAATCCGCTGCCATCTCCAGCGCCCCCTCCAAGATGAGGCCGTGGACCAGCGTGGCCACCGGGTCGGCTGCGGGTTCGCCTTGCTCCAGATCCCTGATCAGCGAGTTTGCCTCCGTGAGCGCCGCCTCGACCTCGCCGCGCTTGTGCAGGTAGCGGGCATCCTCGTAGCGAACTCGCAACTGGAGGAGCGGGTCAACGCTGGCGAGTGCCCTAACCTGCGGCGCTAGCTGGCCGTAGGTGTCCAAGTGATTGTCATCCAGCTCGATACCCATCACGGTGAGGATGGCCATCGCGGCGAGGTCCTGCTGGCCATCGGCCTCAGCTTCGGCAAAGGTGTCCCGGAGAAAGAATGCCCGCCTGTCGCCAGACTGCGTCATCCCGACAATCCCGGCCATGTAGGCCAGGCGTTGCTCGCGCGGTGTGGCCTCCACCTCGTCAAGACGGTGGGTGACCGCTACAGTGTGCAGGTCTTCGAGTTCAGTGATCCCGGCTTCCCCTAGTACGTAGAGAAGCCGCAGGGCCATCTCCCGGTGCCCCTGGTCGAACAGTTCGTCAGCCGTGCGGATCATGGTCGCCCAGCCGACGTTCTCGGGCACTGGGATGCGGGCTTCCGGTGCCGGCGCGTCGGGATCGCTTCGCCAGGCAGCTTGTACGGTGTTGCGCACCTTCTCCGGCAGGCCGTCGTTCCCGGCCTGCAGCAATGACCCCATGATGGGGCTGAGGGCGTACTTAGTGTCGGAAGCCAGTCCCGGCACCTCGATGATGACGCTGACGGTCAAGAGGTCCCTGATCAGCGGGGCGACTGCAGGAGGGAGATCGTCACCGACGGCGTCCCACCAGATCGGCCAGCAGCGGTCAAGGGCAGCTGTGTCGGTCAGGCTTCCAGTTCCGAACGTAGCGAAGAGGCTGGCTAGCGCCAGCTGGGAAGAAGTTAGGGTCTCCAGTACTCCCTGCGCCCAGCGGCACGCCTCGGCTGACTGCTTCCAGTAGGGGCCGTAACTGCGGTGCACCCCGGAAGCCAGCTGGCGCAGTATTTCGCTCCCTGCCATCAGGTGTGGCAAGTCGATGCTTATCGAGTCGAGGGCGGCCAAGAGAACGGGGTGCCGCTGGGCTGATTCCAGCCCCAAGATTCCTTGTATCGTCACAAAGCTCTGACCGAAAGACTCGGCCGCCCGCATCGCCTGCCGGAGCGGCCCGAGCCTGGGCAACTCGGCGGCCAGCAGGAGAGTCTCGTCCCAGGACAGTGCGCCAATCCCGATGACGGCGCAGTGACCGGATCCCTCCAGCGCCTCGACGCCGCGACGGCTGGTGAAGATAGCCCTAGATGGGCTCCCCGGGCTCGTGAGCACCTTGATCGCGACTTGCCAGGGTGGCGGGACATGCCCGTCTTCGGTGAGCATGGCGTCGAGGCCGTCGACGATGACCAGCAAGCGGCGTGACCGCAGCGCAGCCGAGGCCGCCGGCCAGCCGCCTCCGCTGATTTGATCCGCCAGTTGGGCAGCGGCTGCATCAGGTGCCTCCGGCTCAACCGAAAACCGGATGACGGCGTCGAAGGCCCCGGCAGCGCCACTGGCAAATTCCGCGGCGCACGCAGACTTACCCGCGCCACGCGAACCAGTGAGCAGGACAGACTGGATGCCGCTGCCCGGCTGGAGCAGGGCCGTCATCCGTCGCAGTACGTCGGCCCGGCCGATGAACGGGTGGGGGTCAGGGGGTGGTGGCGGTGCTTCGGATCGTCTCGCCTGCAGGCGGAGGTCTGCCTTATCCGGGCAGTACAGAACAGGGGTGAACTCGGCCAGGATGCCAAGCGCGTCATCGTGGACTTCGGTCTTGGCCAGCGTTAGGGCAAGGCCGCAGGCTTCGTCGACGGAGAGACCGTACCGGAGGAGCCCCTCATAGAAAGCGGCGGCGTAGAGGCGGGAAAAGGTGTCGTCCACGGCGAAACGCATCGCAAGGACGACGGTATTAAGCCGCCGGGCCACCTGAGAGCCCAGCCCCTGCGCCCGCTCCCCTGAAATCAGCCTCCCGATTCCCCGGGCGGTGCCGTCGTGCAGCCGTCCCACGAGCCGCGCGGCCTTATTGGCTCCCGTGTCGCAGGCACCCAGTACGACCAGCCGTGTCTTCCCGCGTTGCGGTCCGAGCATCTCCAGCAGGTCATCCGCGGCGACGAAATCCGTGGCGTCCGTCTCGGTCATGAGCATGAGGCCTTCGTAACCTCCGTGCCCGCCAACGTGGATGATGTCGTACTCGTGCTCTGTTAGCAGGCTGCGGAGCGCCTGCCTGGTGACCCCGTACTGCAGGCAGGTCAAGGTGACCTGGTTGCCGGCCTCAGCCGCCCGTGTCACCGATGACTGCAGGGCCAGGCGCTCGGCCCGCAGACCCAGTTGGTCGGCATCGGAAGGAAGCGGGAAGACAGCCAGCATTCGCGTCCGAGCTGGCGGCTCGCTTGCCGGCTTCCCGCCCCCCAGCGAATAGGCGAAGACCACGCCGCCGGCCGCCAGCGACTTGCCCGCCACTTGGGCCAGTTCCAGCGGCGCGGCCAGTAGCCGGTGCTGGCGGGAATGCAGTTGCACCGTGACAATGGCCGGCAGCCGCGCGGCAATCTCGGCTGCTAGTTCCGGGCCCAGGACACGTGCGGTCACCCAGGCACCGACAGAAGTCAGCAGGTCCCGGAGATGATCGGTAGACGCGTTCGGAATGCTGTAACGGCTCAGGTATCCCGACAAGTCCTCGAACGGCTCGCGCTGCCATCCGTCTCCAAGCAAGACCTGGGTCCTTGCCACCGGCCTGTCGTCGGCCAGCAGTTCCCAGAGCCAGGTGTCGTCGCCGCCGACCCGGACGGTACGCAGCACGAGCCGCCGGACGGCTTCAGCCGGCCACTCAACGGCGTCCTGCCTGGATTTTGAGCTGTTGTATTCCGACTGCGTAAAGAGGTTTTCGAAGAGAACAGCCTGCCGGAGCGAGCGCTCCGGCGCATCCGCGGGCATGCGTTCAACGGCCGCACGGTAAGCCTCTACAGCCTGGTCAAGGTCTTCGGTCTCGCCGCCGCTCTCGAAACGCATCCGCAGCAGGTCGCCGAGTGTGCTGGACAACTCCCAGTCATCAGGATCTTCAGCGGCGGCCTGCTGAGAATATTCAATGGCCCGGTCCAGATCCCGGCCGTCAGTCGTGAGTGCGAATCGTCTCATCCTGAGTCCGATTTCTAGGGTGTGGGCTCCGCTCAGGGCTTCCGCGCTCGTCTGCAGCACCTGACGCAGGCTGTCGAGGGCGCCGAAGGCAGCGTCCAACTCAGCCCGGTCAAGAGTGGCATCGAAGCGGCTCAAATGAGCTATCGCGCGCCGCTGGTGGAAATGTTGCAGGATCTCCGCCGCCGCAGCATCCTGATCAGCGATTTCCGAGAGGCTGCCCGCCTCGGCTAGGGCGTCCGCCGTAATTACGGCCCCGGCGTCTCCGGCATCGAAGGCTTCCATCCGCGCAGCGAGCCGGGTAATGATGTCTTCAGTCGTCACAACGTCCCCCGCTAGAACATGCGCATTAGCGTAACGACTACTGGAATAATCCCTGGTATGGCTGAACTACCAGAGAAACCCCCTCCTCCGGCAGGCATTCGGTGGGCCTCGCCGGGCGAGTTCGGCCAGCCGGCTGCGACCGACGCGAGAAGCGGTGTCGCGACACCGCTTCTGGCTGGCTTTTCGATTGCGCTGCTGGCCGCCATCAGCCAGAGCCCGGCATCCTTCCGCTGGCCGGGTGCCGCCATCTTCCTTCTCGTGCTGACGGTGGGGTTGTTCATGATCTCGCTCCAGATCGGCTTCCGCTCTCGCAGCAAGCTCTACAGCAGGGACGAAGCGCTGTCCTGGGGACGGATCAACGACCTGCCCCCTGAGGAAGACGAGGCCCTCAGGGCCGAAGTACAGGGGCGCCATATAAGGATGTGGCGCCGTGCGCAACGGGCCGTCCACCTCTCCTACAATGCCGGGATCGCCGTACTCGGACTCGCCCTGTCTCTGACGGCCGCGCCGCCTGCGTCCAGCCCGGAACAGCTCTGGCGCTGGCTCGCTTTCGCGCTTGCCCTCATTTTGACGGCAATGGAAATTGGGTGGATTGTGCGCGACGAGGTTACCCACCTACGACTGCTCAGCGTCGCTCGACAGAGCGATGACTGACTGCCACTCTGATGAGTATGTCCACGCCCCGTAGCGATCAGCCGCTGGTTCCACTCTGCTCTCCCCACAACTACCCGGCAGATGTTTGCCCGATCTGCATTGCGGCGCAGATCCAAACAGCAAGGCCCACGAATAAACGGAATCTGTTTTGGTTCCTTCTTCGCCGTAAGAGGGAGGCTGACCTCCCGGCCAGTTCGGAAGATGCCGCTGACCTAGAGTCCGCTACCCAACCTTTTCCCGGCGAGACTGGGTGACCCGCCGGGCAAGCCTGGTGATAAAACCACCAGAACTGCCGATGACGGCGTCGGCACCCTCGTGAAACCGGCAGTCACCGCGAAAGAACGGGCAGGCACCCGTTAGCACGGGTCCGGGACAAAGCGCCTTCTTGAGGCCGCAGTTCTTTGACATGGCAAAACTCCCCATCCCGACGCAACCCCTTGCGCCTTAGACCCTAACAAACGTTAGCAGGGGTACGCCTTAGCCTCAATGCAGAGATTCAAGGACAATGACTCTGCCGTATTTCCGCTGGTCAAGCCTTGTTGGCTGGGAGGACGGCAAGATTTGACCAGCTAGCAGCAGCACACTCACAGAACAGCCATTCCTGCAGTGGGCGCGAGGTCAAGGATGCGCTTGAGGCGCACGGGTGCCGTACGGCACGGGGTTCGAACTAGACAGAGCGGCAGCTGAGTCTGAGCAGCCAGGCTGGCGCGCGGCTTGGTTGGCTGCAATCTTGAGACCGTCAATCGCCGCGAAGAAGCGCACGTGCGCTCGTTTAACAGCGGGTCCAGAGCGGTTCTGTCACCAGGCGACGACACGTAGTCGTCAGTCGGCTGCTCTGCCCTCGAGCTGAGCGCACGCTCAAAGGTCTGCTGTGCTTCGCGAAGCGCAGGGCGACGATTGCTCACGGGCGGTACTCCCTGCCGACGCTTGCATTGCGCCACACTGACACCAGACGTACGGCTGGATCCAGGAAACCCGCGCCCCTCGCCGATTTGTCAGCGGGAGCGTAGCTGGGAGACGAGTGGAGCCTTCGTCGGGGTGCGGTGCTTCGCTGGGTGCGCGGGTGGTACGTGGAGCATGACCTTGACCGGCCGCCCAGGACTGTCCTGAGCCCTCCTGTCATCTCCTCCTACGAGTAGCCGCTGCATAACGCCAAACGGGCCTCCTTAGCCAGTAGGTGCGATAGCCGCTCGGGGTCCGCGTCGGGCTGGCCAGCCCTGACGAACCAGGTAGCGACGTTCTTGGCGTCGCGGTCGAGGAAGCCGCGGCCATTAGGGTGAGAGACGACGTCGACCACTTGGGGCAGGTCGATCATCACCAGCCGGCCATGGTGGACGAGCAGGTTGTAAGGAGACAGGTCGCCGTGCGCGTAGCCTGCGCCCGCCAGCGTCGTCATGGCCTCGACAAGCTGGCTCCAGAGGCTGGCGAGCTGGGCCGCGTCGGGGCGGGTCTCGGCGAGGCGGGGGGCGCCGGTGCCGTCGGAATCGCCGATGAACTCGAGGAGGAGTTCCGTCCCTAGGATCTGTACGGGGTAGGGGACGGGCACGCGGGCGTTGTAGAGCTGGGTGAGAGCGTTGAACTCAGCGTTCGCCCACTGGCCGGCGATTGCCTGCCGGCCGAAATCACTGCGATTCGCGACGGCCCGGTTGACCCGGCTTTCGCGGACGCGGCGGCCTTCCAAGTAGCCGGCGTCCCGGTGGAACTGCCGGTGTGTCGCGTCCCGGTAGCGCTTGGCGGCGAGCAGGCAAGACCTGTCTGTCCCGGGCACGCCGCGGCGGACGAGAAATACGTCGGCTTCTTTTCCGGTCTTGAGGACGCCAAGCTCGTAGTCAACCGCCGCGAGGTCGGTTACCAGCCACTTCGGGTGCGGCTTGGGACCACGTTCAGTTGGTGTTGATTGATCCCAGATCGACCACCTGTCGCCTTCGGGAA
>Ga0302326_10015104_pt1 | contig 16266 bp, 9 predicted proteins | sample Palsa_T0_3_FD_202264 | JGI IMG/M metagenome (GOLD analysis project Ga0302326, IMG submission 202264) | Peat permafrost microbial communities from Stordalen Mire near Abisko, Sweden - Palsa_T0_3 | ecosystem: Environmental > Terrestrial > Soil > Palsa > Peat permafrost | place: Sweden: Abisko... | reverse complement strand
CGCCGAGCAACTTGACCTGCTGAAAAAGGGTGCAGCCGAAATCATCCGCGAGTCGGACCTCTCTGACCGGCTCGAAGCTTCGCGCAAATCCGGCAAGCCGCTGCGCATCAAGGCAGGTTTTGACCCGACTGCTCCCGACCTTCATCTCGGCCACACGGTGCTCATGCGAAAGCTCAAGCATTTCCAGTCTCTCGGACATACGGTCATCTTTCTGGTCGGCGACGCCACGGCGCTTATCGGCGACCCGTCTGGCCGCTCTGCCACGCGGAAGCAGCTGACGCGCGAGGAAATTGCAACCAATGCTGCTACGTATACGGAACAGGTCTTCCGCATTCTCGACCGCGACAAGACCGAGGTTCGGTTCAACTCCGAGTGGCTCGAGAAACTCAGCTACTTCGACATCGTCCGGCTGGCCGCCAAAACTACGATCTCGCAGATGCTTGAGCGCGAGGACTTTCACAAGCGCTTCAACGCGGAGCAACCCATCGCGACGCACGAAATCCTTTATCCGATCGCGCAGGGCTACGATTCCGTCATGCTCGAGTGCGATGTCGAGCTCGGTGGCACCGACCAGAAATTTAATCTGCTGATGGGCCGCCAGCTGCAGCGCGACTTTCAGCAGCCGCCGCAAATCGTACTCATGACGGAGATACTCGAAGGCCTGGACGGCGTCCAGAAGATGTCGAAGTCGCTCGGCAACGCGATCGGCATTCACGAGCCGCCACTGGAGATGTTCGGCAAGCTGATGTCCATCTCGGATGAGTTGATGTGGCGTTATTGGCTGCTGGTGACCGATCTGCGCCAGTCTGAGATTGACGCGATGCGGCTCGAGGTCCACCAGGGCCTGCTGCATCCGATGGACGCAAAAAAGCGCCTCGCCCGCACCATCACTGCAGGTTTCCACTCCGAAGAAGCCGCCGCCCAGGCCGAGCAGAGCTGGTCCGGGCAGTTTCAGCAGAAACTCACGCCGGCCGACGTCGAATCTGTAACAATTTCAGCTACAAATATCGGCTACTCGGCCGAAACCCAGTCCGTCCGCGTAGACAAACTACTTGTCGCCCTCGCGCTTGCTCCCTCGGCCAGCGACGCTGCTCGCAAGCTCAAGGAAAGCGCGGTTTACGTCGCAGACATCCTGCACACAGCACCCCACCTCAAGCTTGCAGAGTTGCCCGCACGGCTGCCAATCCGCCTGGGCAAGCGCGCGAAGATCGCCATCATCGAATAGCTGACCAAACAAAAAGCGCGAACCGAAGTCCGCGCTTTTCTTCGCTACGAACGATTACGCTCGCCGGATGGCGTGATAGATCACCAGCACCAGTATCGCGCCGATCACCGCGACGACAAGGCTATAAAGATTGAGCCCGGTGACCCCGTGCGCGCCAAAGAAGCTGAAAACCCATCCGCCGACCACCGCGCCAATGATGCCCAGGATGATATCCAGCAGCAGCCCTTCGCCACTCTTGTTCACGATTTTGCTGCCAATAAATCCCGCCACCAGCCCCAGCACGATCCATGCAATCCAACCCATCGTCATTCTCCTCGCGTATCAGTTTTTATTCGTATTTGCATCTGCAAAAAGTCATCGCCGCGGCAACGTTTCTTGTCCGGCCAGTCATTATCTCCGCAATCACCCGGTTTGTCGCGATTAAACTCCAGCGCGCGCGGAAAATGATCCTGGCCCCATACGAAATGTCGGCCAACGCACCGTTTGCGCCCTTCCGCGCATCCCATCAACCTATGAAAGCAGTCCTTCTTCTCGCTTACGGCGGCACTGATCAGCTGGAATACAAAACTTCTGTCCCCCGTCCGGAGCCGGCCGACGACGAGGTCCTCGTCCGCGTCAAAGCGACCAGCCTCAATCCGATCGACTGGAAAATACGCAGCGGGGCCGCCAAGGATCGCTTCCCGGTTACATTCCCCGCCATCCTCGGCCGCGATCTCGCCGGCGACGTCGTCCAGGTCGGCATCCGCGTCAGCGGATTTACGCAGGGCCAACGCGTCATGGCCGTTGCTCACCAGACTTACGCGGAATACACGGTCGTGAAAGCCGACGTTCTCGCGCCGATCCCCGATGCGCTTGACTACGAACACGCCGCTGCGCTCCCACTCGTCGTTCTGACCGGCGCGCAGCTCATTGAGCGCGGCGCCAAAGTTCAGCGCGGCCAGACGATCCTGGTCACGGGAGCGCTCGGCGGCGTCGGTCGCACCGCCGTCTACGTTGCTCGTCAGCATGGCGCCAATGTGATCGCCGGCGTCCGCGCCTCGGAACGGGAGCAGGCGTTGCAGATCGCAAAGCAAGTCGTCGCGTTGGATGTTCCCCGCGAAGTTGAGCTGCTGAAGGATCTCGACATGATTGCCGACACCATCGGCGGCTCCGTCGGCCAGAGCCTGCTCCGCACTCTCAAGCCCGGCGGCACCTACGCTTCGGTCGTCGGTCCCCCGAAGGATGCCGAGAAGTATGACATCCGCGTCGCTCCGGTGGTCTCGCAACCCGACGCTTCACGCCTGGCCGAGCTTGCCCTCGACGAAGCCGATGGCGAGTTCAATATTCCGATCGCCAAAGTTTTTCCCCTCGCGCAGATTCGCCAGGCACAGGAGCTGGGAGAAAAGGGCGGTCTCAGCGGCAAGATCATCATCCTCCCGTAACCGGATAACGCCGCGTAGCACGTCAGCGCAGCAGATTTGAGCTGCCCACACCTGCGCAAATCGGGCATACTCAGTCATGCCGCTTTCCGCAGCGCGTGCTGCCGCCACCACTACGGATAGAGATAATCCCGGCTCATTCAAGCACGTCCCCGCGCTTGATGGCGTCCGCGGTCTCGCCATTCTGCTAGTCCTGATGTTTCATCTCATGTGGTCGAACCCGCATTCCGGTTCGCGCATCCTCGACCTGTTCAACCAGGTCCGCATCGCTGGCTTCTGCGGCGTCAATCTCTTCTTTGCACTCTCCGGCTTCCTCATCACCGGCATCCTGCTGGACAGCTTGAACGCCGCGAGCTATTTCAAAACTTTTTACGCGCGCCGCTCTCTCAGAATCTTTCCTCTCTATTACGGATTTATTTTTCTGCTGCTTCTGCTCACCAAGCCGCTACATTTTGTCTGGTCGGGCTGGCAGTATTATTTTCTGACTTACTCGGCCAACCTCGCACTCTGGCGCAGCAGCGTGCCGCTGGTCCTGCATAACTTCAACATCAATCACTTCTGGTCGCTGCAGGTTGAGGAGCAGTTCTACCTGGCCTGGCCGCTCGTGGTCTATCGCGTTCGCAGGCCGGAACGCCTCGCCGGGATCGCCATCGCAGGCTGCGCGCTCGTACTTTGTACCCGGATTTTCCTGGTCGCCATGCAGTCGCACCCGGCCTTTAACAACAAGTACCTTCCCTACTCGCCGACTTTTTCCTGTGCCGACAATCTCCTCTTCGGCTGCGGACTTTGCGCCGTGCTTCGCACCAACTGGCGCACAAAAATTCTCCGTATCGCGCCCGCAATTTTTGCCGCCTGCCTTCTCGCCTGCATTGTCATTGCGGTGGTCAACCACACCGCGGAGTGGGACGAGGGCGCAACCGCGGCCACACGCGGGCTGATGCCGACTGTCGGCTTCAGCTTCATCGGATTAGGCAGCGCCGCGCTGATTGCGCTGTCTCTGCGGACAGGAATGGTGCAGAGCGTCTTCCGCAATTTCATCCTGCGCTTCTTCGGAAAATACAGCTACGGCCTGTACGTCTACCACTACTCCCTGGACGAGGCGCTCAAGGCGCCACTCCGTACGTGGCTCTACGGCCACATTCACTCCAAGGGGATGAGCGTCATCCTGGAAGCGCTCCTGGTCGGCGCCCTCAGCGTCTTCATCGCCGTGCTGAGTTATCACCTGTACGAGGTGCAGTTCCTGCGGCTGAAGCGCTTCTTCGAATACAACCGCGGGCTGCCGCACAAGCCCGCCGTCGCCGCAGGCTAATTGTAACTACAGCGCTGCATATTCCTTTTTCGCCGCCAGCAATGGCGGCAAATCCGCGTCCGCATTCTTCCAGGTCTGGAACAACGCTTCGTAAGCCTTCTTCGCGCTAACCTGGTCGCCAACCATCGCGTAGGCCCGCGCCAGCCCCAGCTGCGCGGGTCCATAAAACACCGGCTGTACCCACGCCCCCGCCACCAGACTGCCGGCAGGAGAGCGCGTCGCCGCCTTGAAAGAACTCAGCGCATGCGCACCATCATGCAACTGCAGATACGCCAGACCCTGTAAATACGTCGCCGGGTAAACCACATCGTTCGACAAACTCGGCTCCGCGTCATCCAGCGCCTTCCGCGCGTCTCCGGCAGCCAACGCAACGAATGCTTTGGTCAGCGGACTAAAAGTATTTTGGATCAGCGTGTCCTCGGGAAATTTCTTACTCAACTCCTCCACGATCGGCAGCGCCAGCTTGCCATTGCCGCACACCCCGGCCGCCAACGCCGCATTCTGCTGCGTCTGCTTGCTCTTATCCAGCGCCAGCGCTTGCCGGACGTTGGCCTCGTTCTCATCGCACAATCCCGCCAAGCCGCGTCCTTCGGCCTTCAGTAGCAGGATGGCTGCCTGAGCATCCGGCACCTTCGCCCGTCCCGCCTGCTCGTATCCGCGCTGGAAAGTTGCCGATGCCTCCCGATATTGGCCTGAGAATTGTTGCGTCGCTGCCAACATCTGCGTCGCCAGATATTCGTCTGGCCTGCCTGCCACCTGGGCCACGATTCGCTGCACCTCCTGCGGCTCGCCCAGCAGAAAATATCCCAGCACAAATACCGTCGCTACTTCGGTAGCGGCGTCCATCCCAAGCTTATGCATCTGCGCCATCATCTGCCGCCCGTCTTCCATATGTCCGAGCGTGAGATATCCGCCCAGCAAATCCTCGGAGCTGATGGCATCATCCGGCTGTAGCGCCACCGCCTTCTGGGCATAGGTCAGCGCCTTTTCATATTGCCCGATATACCCGTAGGCCACGCCAAGGTTTGTGTAGCTATCCAGTTGCCCCGGATATGTCTGAATCGATTCCTGCAGCGTCTCAATCTCCTTTGGCAGATTGCCAGTAACATTTTCCTGGTAATGTCCCGTGATGTAGAGCCGCTCGCGCTCGCTCACATGGTCCGACAACTCGTACGCCTTCGTGAATTGTTGGTCCGCCTTTCCCATCTGACCGGAGTTCATATAGATCACGCCTAGCCGCGCATACGCCATCGCAAAGTTCGGATCAATCTCCAGCGCCCGCTTGTAATGCCCCTCCGCCTCGGGGATGTCGAGCCCCTTCTGGTGCGCATCGTCGCCCAGTGCGTACGCGCGAAATGCCTCGAGCGACGGCGTCGTCGTCTCCCCGAACGGCGTGTACAGCTTCTTGATGCTCGCCAGGCTCTCACCTAATTTCGCGCGCATCCCCGCCGATGCCTTCCCCAGCGCATCCAGCACATGCTCTTTATCTGGAGCCGTCGCCTGCTCGCTGGCGATCTCATCTCCCGTCGCCGTGTTCTGCGCCGCCAGCGTGACAATATATTCCTTGCCGAGATTTGAAATCGTCCCCGTCAGGATCGCCTTCATCCCTTCGCGCTCGCCAATCTCCCGCGCAATCTCCGGCGTCACGATGGTCGTCTCCGCCTTGCCCAGATATTTCACGCTCTGCCGCAGATGGTCCTCGCTGACGATCTTGATCACCGGCGACTGCTCGAGATCAATGCGCAGCGCCTGGTTCAATGTCGTGTCGAAGACCGGGTCGCCCGTTTGGTTCACAAAGTTCGCCAGGATGATCGAGTCCCTCAACTCCTTCGGAGCGCCCGCCGCCTCGCCCGCATCCGACGCCGTTCCCGCCGGAGCCGCGCCACTGGCCGTCCCCGCGCCCGGCTTGTACTTCCACCACGCCAGCCCGCCAATCAGCAGGATCACTAGCAGCGCGCCGCCGACCAGCTTCCAACCGGCGCCGCCCATGTTCTTGCCGCCCTCAATCCTCTTCGCGGCAACCACCTTCGCGCTGCCAGCAGCTGCCGCAGCCGGGCCGGAGCGCCCACCCGCCAGCGCCTCCAAATCTTCCTGCAGTTGCTCCGCGCTCGCATACCGCTGCGACTTGTCCTTGGCCAGCAACTTGCGAACGATCCCGTCCAGTGCCGAGGGCATCGCGTGATTGACCGTACTCACCGCCGGCGGATCTTCTTTGAGCAGGGCCGCAAAAACTTCCGCCGTCGACTCCCCGGCAAATGCTCTCCTCCCCGTCGCCATCTCGTACATCACCGCGCCCAGGCTGAACAAATCCGTCCGTGCATCCAGCGGCGCACCCTTCGCCTGCTCAGGAGACATATACGCCACCGTCCCCACCGTGCTGCCGGGACTCGTCAAATCCCGCGCCCCGGTTCCCGGACTCGTCGCGCCCACCCCGCCGGCCGTCACCGTCGCATCCAGATCGCGCACGCCGTCAAATGTCCGCGAGTCCGCCGTCGCGACCTCACCCTGCTTCTTCGCCAGGCCAAAGTCCAGCACTTTGATCTGCCGCTTGCGACCCATCTCGTGAACAAATAAATTCGCCGGCTTGATGTCGCGATGAATGATGCCGCGTGCGTGCGCCGCAGCCAGCGCGCTCGCCGCCTGCGCACTGAAGGCCAGCACTTCGTCCGCGGACAACGCCCCGCCGGCGCGCGCCAGGTATTGCTTCAGTGTGTCCCCACGCAGCAGCTCCATCACCAGGTAGGGATGACCCTCGCGCTCACCGACATCAAAAATCGCGCAAATATTGGGATGGCTCAGCGTCGCCGACGCCCGCGCCTCCCGCAGAAATCGCTCGTGCGACAAATGCTGTCGTGAATGTGGCGTGCCGCCGGGCGACCCGGCCGGAGAATTGGCAAACGCCGAAGGACTGACGCCCGCCTCCGCCGCCAGAAAATTCTCCGACACCAGCTTCAGCGCAACGTCCCGCTCCAGCCGCGTGTCCAGCGCGCGATAAACGTCGCCCATGCCCCCGGAGCCGATCTTTTCCAGGATCCGATAAGGCCCAAACTCCGTTCCCGCGGCTGTCGTCATAGGTCTTGCAGGCGTCTCAGAGAATTGTAGGCACAGCTGTTCAAGAATTTTACAGCCAAAACGTGCTATCGCTAGTAGCAAGTCGTCCCCAGGCGAATTTCACTGGAAGCCCCGGTCTGCCGCTGAACGAATGGCGGCGCCGCTTACGCAACGCTGCATTACTTCACTCCGTCAACCGTCCACAGCGTCCCCGTCTGCGCGATCTGAAACAGCACATACGACTTCTCATCCGCCGCCAGCCAAAGAACGGACCAGCCTCCGGCGCCCTGGCCCCCGGTATCCACCTGCTTGACCAGGGTTTTCTTCGCCGTCGCCAGATCAACCCGGGTGATCGTCGCCTTCTTCTTATCAAAGCTCTCGAGCAAAAGTCCTGCGCCGTCCGGGCTCCACGCCACGATTCGCTCTCCCGCCACCATTCCCGTCACCGGGTTCACTTCGTTCGTCGTCAGATCAACGATCGCTGGCGACCCCGTAACTCCAGATCGCGGATCGCTGGCTGAAGAATCGCCTGCTGCGGGTATTGCGCCGACCAGCCGCTTGCCGTCTGGCGATATCGCAGCCACTTGGAACCCCTCTGGCCCCACTGCCTCGGCAACACCGTTCTCAACATTGACGACATAGGTCCGTTGCGCTTTGCCCTCCTCCGCGCCCATCACCGCCAGCCGTCGTCCGTCAGGAAACCAAAGAATGTTCGTCGCTGTCACCACCTGGCTCATCCCCAGTGTCCGGCTCTCCCCGGTTCCCAACGGATAGAACACAATCTTCATCGGCGTCCCAAACAGTAATGCCGCCACCGTCTTCCCATCTGGCGAAAGCTGGGGCCCGGTGCCAACGCCCAGCATCAGCGGCGGCGATCCGTCCGTCTTCCGATAGAGGACGTGGTACTGCCCCTCCGTCGGCTCGTCGTCCTCCTCATACACCATCGCCTTGCCGTCGCGGGAAACATCGCTCACCATCGAGGTCTCGTTCAGCTCGAGCAGGTTCGGCGTCACCTCCCCGGTCGCGCCGTCGAACGCCGTGATCCGGCCTAACTCGCTCACCGATGTCAGAAGCAGCTGTCCATTCGCGGCTATATCTTCAAGCCAGACTGTCCCCGGTACCGCGAGGATGTCCCTCACCTTGCCGGACAGTCCGACACTGGAGAGCGTAACTCCCGTGCCCGCGGCGGAACTGGTGAACCAGATCTCGCTTCCGTCCGGCCGCCACGCCAGTCCCTGTAAGGAGTCGTACTGCTTCGTCAACCTGCGCACCTTGCCGGAGTTGTCCGCCACCGTCACCCAGCCGCGATCGTCGCCAACAATGTCATGCTCGGCAAACGCCACCGTCTTCCCATCCGGACTCACTCGCACATAATCCAGGTAACCGCTGGTCTCGTACAACATCTTCCCCAGCGGAAACTCCAACCGGCACTTCCCCTCTAAATAGCGGGTTGCCGCGATAGCTTTCCCGTCGGGAGCATAGTCCGCTGACAGAACATTGTCCTTAAGCAAACGCGGAGCACCTCCCGTCACCGGCACCTCTGCCAATGTCCCCGTCATATATGTCGTCGCAATCTGCGGATCCATACTCGCCAGCATCTGATCGCTCCGCGACACCGCCAGCAGCATCGCGCTCGGCACATCGACTCTGACCGGCTGCAGATTTCCCGGCCGCATCGAATAAATCTGCATCGATTCCATGTCGAACTGCCCGGCGTAGACCACGGTGTCGCCATCCCGCGTGAACCGCGCCGCGGGAATCGATCCGCTTTGAAACGTCACCTGCTTGAACACGGGGACCGGATTTGATGACATCTTTCGCCCCAGCCACCATCCGCCCACGCCCATCATGCAGAGTGCAATTACCGCAGCCATCCAAGCCACTGTCCGCATGCCCGGCTTCTTTTTAGCGCTCGCTACCGCCGTGCCAGACGACACACCCGATCCCAGCCCGCTCACCGACTCAATCGCAAACGACAAATCACTCGCCGATTGAAATCGCCGCTCCGGATTTTTCTCCAGGCATCGCTCGACAATCCGCTGCAAAGCCGGGGGACCATTCCACCCAGCCGACGCCAGCTCCGGCGGCTCTTCCCGCAGAATTGCCGTCATCGTCTCCGCCGCGCTGTCCCGTTTGAACGCCCGCTTCCCGCTGAGCATTTCGTAAAACACGGCGCCGAAGCTGAAAATGTCGGACGTTGCCGCGGCCGGCTCCCCGCGCACCTGCTCGGGAGACATGTAGCCAACCGTCCCCAACACCGTGCCCGCAGCGGTACCATCCTCACGTGTCAGCAGCGTCTCGACGTTCTCAACTCCGCCTCCTGGCGTCACCAGCTTCGCCAGCCCGAAATCGAGAATCTTGATTCGCCCATCACGCGTCAGGAAAATATTCGCCGGCTTGATGTCCCGGTGGACTACGCCCTTGCTGTGTCCCGCCGCCAATCCATCCGCAATCCCCAGCGCGTACTCAATCGCCCGCCGCACCGGCAGAGGCCCGGAATTCAACTTGGCCCGAAGCGTCTCGCCTTCCAGAAACTCGGAGACGAGATATGCCGCGCCTGCATACGTGCCGATGTCATGCACCGCAAGAATGTTCGGATGATTCAATGCGGCCAGCGTTCGCGCCTCCTGCTCAAATCGCCGCAGCAATCCAGGGTCCGCTCCAGAACCCTCCGCCACAGTACCCAGCAGCACCTTCACCGCGACGACGCGATTCAGCCGCGTATCCTGCGCGCGATACACCTCGCCCATGCCGCCCGAGCCAATGCGCTCGAGCAGTTCATAGGGACCGAGCCGTAGGCCAGGAGAAAAGTTCATAAAGGCACACTGGAAGGCAGCAGAGTTTCCAGTGCCAGCAGTGTACGCCGGGCGCCTTGAATTTCAGGAATTTGTAACCGCCGAAGTTCGCAAGTTCGAGCAGCACGCTGGCAGAGCAGTCTAGTAGCGCCCGCGCCCGCCGCCACCGCGATTGCCACCGCCACCGCCGCCGCGGTTGTTGCCGAAGCCGCCGCGATTTCCGCCGCCGCCGCCGCGGTTGCCGAAGCCGCCGCTGCGTCCGCCACGTCCACGAAATCCGCCGCGTGACTCGCCGACAGAAACCGGCCGGCCTGAATAATCCTTGGGATAAACCACGACCGCGCGCTGCGGACCCTCGCCCGCACTCTCCGTCCGCAGGTCTTCAAATCCGCGGAACGCCATGTGCAGCAACCGCCGCTCGCGCGAATTCATCGCGTTAAATATGTACGGCTTGCCGGTGTCGCGAACGCGCTCCGCTGCGGTGTCGGCCTGCTCCTGCAACTCCTCGGCGCGCTCCGCCTTGAAGTGGTTGGCGTCGAAGCTGACCTTGTCATGTTCATTCGGCTCGAGACGCAGCGCCTTGGCCGCGATATGTTCAAACGACCGCAGCAACTCGCCCTTGCGCGCTGTCAGCAGCTCCGCATCCGGGCCCGCCAGCTCGACGTAAATCTCGCGGTCTTCCATCCCCGTCGGGTCTTTGGCGCCATCTCCGGCAACAATCCGGAACTTCAGGCGGAAGCCGCCCGCATTGATCAGCGTCTTCAATAAATCAGCAGTTTGTTTGGCAGCACTCGCCAGGTCAGCGATCGGCATAAAAAGTAGTATCTCAGAAAATCCCCGCCGATATCCGTCCGCGGGTGATTTTGAATCTCGCGCAAAAGCTGCTTACGCCGGCTTGCCGTCGACGCCAAACCAATTCAGGGCGCGGTCAATCCAAGACTTCAATTCCTTGCGCGGCACCACCGCATCCAGCATCCCGTGTTCGAGCAGAAATTCGCTGCGCTGGAAGCCCTCCGGCAGCTTCTGCCGAATCGTCTGCTCAATGACGCGCGGCCCGGCAAAGCCAATCAGCGCTCCCGGCTCGGCCACGTTGAAATCTCCCAGCATCGCGAAGCTGGCCGTCACTCCGCCGGTCGTCGGATCGGTGAGAACAGAAATATACGGCACGCCCGCCGCCGACAGCCGTGCCAGCGCGGAGCTCACCTTTGCCAGCTGCATCAGGCTGACGATGCCCTCCATCATCCGCGCGCCACCCGAAGCCGACACGATGATCAGCGGATCTCGCGCGTCATACGCCCGGTCCACCGCCCGCGCGATCGTCTCCCCGACGACAGCACCCATGCTGCCGCCGATGAAGCCATACTCCATCACGCTGAGCACGACCGGATGATTGCCCAGGTGCCCGGTCGCGTTGACGATGGCGTCATTCAGCCCGGTCTTCTCCCGCGCCTGCTTGAGGCGGGATTTGTAACTCTTTGTGTCCTTGAATTCCAGTGGGTCGGTCGACTTCAGCTCGAGGTCGACCAATTCGTAACCAGCTTCGAGCAAACTCTCCACCCGGCTCCGCGCATCGAGCTTGTAGTGATAGCCGCACTTCGGGCAGATGCTGAGGTTGTCTTCAATCTCGGCCTTGAACACCACCTGTTTGCAACCATCGCACTTGATCCATAGCCCCTCAGTGCGGACACGCTTCTCCCCGCCAGGCTCGATCTTGTGCGTCTCACGTTGAAACCAGGTCATAAAAATCTCCGCAACCTATCGATTCTATCTGGACGAGCCGCAATCGTCATGTCGCAGCGACCCGCGTCGCGGCAATAAAAAAGGGCGACCTTTGCAGGTCGCCCTCCACAACAAAGTTGTGTTTGAAGCAGGTTAGAAGTTAATCGATCCCTTGAACTGGATCAGTCTCGGAGCAGCATCGCCGCCAAGGAACGCGCCGAAGATGCTGGTCGGCGGGTTAGCCATGGAACCGATGGTGCCGAATCCAGTTGCGTTAACGTCCGCTCCAGGATTCGAGAAGTTTGGGTGGTTGAGGATGTTGAAGAACTGCGCGCCCAGCTTGACCGACACACCTTCCCAAGGCAACTTGAAGGCCTTGTTCACTGCCAGATCGGTGTCGAAGTAGCGTGGTCCAACAAACTGGTTGCGCTCCTGGTTGCCGAAACTCGTCGCCGGAGAAAGCGTTGTGCCGTTAAGCAGCGTGTACCCACCGGCAGCATTGTATCCGCCGAGTAAGGCCGCGCAGGGAGTGCCTGTGGAATTGCCAACTGCGCCGCTCTTACCGCAACGATGGCTGATTGGACCATCAATTGTTGCAGGCAGGTTTGTATTGTAGTTCTCACCGAACGCGTAAGGAGTTGCAGCACTGTCCATCAGAGTGAACGGATAGCCGCTGTTGAAGAACGCGGTGCCGGTGATCTGCCAACCGTCGGTCATGATCCTCGGGCCGCCCCAGTATGGCAATGTCCAGACATAGCTGCCGTTTATGACGTGCCGGCTGTCATAGTCCGCGTTGCCGTAGTTGTTGCTCAGGTTGAACGGATTGAGCTGCTGCGAAATCACGCCGCTTCCGAAGGAGAACGGGCTCAAACCGCCATTGGATATTTCGTCCAATGTGTGCGAGTAGGTGTAGTTAAACTGCAGGGTCAAATACCGTGAGCGGTTCACGATGCTGGTGACCAGGCCGTTGTAGTTGGAGCTGCCCGTGGTCTCGATCTGGTTGAAGTTGCGGAAGCCACCCAGCGTTGGCGAAGTTGGCAGTCCGGCAAATGCTCCATCGTATGCGTTCAGATTCGCATTCTGGATCGGCTCGTGATAGCCATGATTGCCGACATAGCCAACCATGAAGCTCGTCGCGTTGTTAATCTGATGCTGCACCTGCAGGCTCCACTCCTGGTAGGTCGGGTAGTGAATCTGATTGTTCACATTCGTGAACGACGGCTGAGAGATCCCAGCATTCAGTCCGACGCAAGCCGGGCATGGTGAAGAGCCACCCAATTGCGCATAGCTGTTACCAAAGCCATTCTTGTAGATCGCACCAGTATTCTGGATTTCCGCAACCGAGCTATCCGGCAGGAATGGATCGATCAGATTGGTTGTGACTGGCTGAGTCGGAGAAACTCCGGTGGCATAGCCTCCGGACGCCAGCCTGCCGTAAAGGAACGCATTATCCGGGATCGTACCGGTGGAGAGCGCGAATGGATAGTTGCCGAACAAGCTATCCGAGATGACGCCCGGGAAGATGTCGGTGAACATTCCGAAGCCGCCGCGAAGAACAGTCTTCGAACCCGAACCGGCAGGCGACCATGTAAAGCCAAAGCGCGGCTCAGGCATGAACGAACTGTAGTTCACGAACGCGGAGCCATGTCCCGGGCTGATAAATGAGTCATAAGGATCGTTGACCGTGTCGGCGTAGTTCGACACGTCGGCGAAGTCCCCAAGCGTCCGGACAAAATTGTTCTGAACTGAGTACGGCCGGGAATCACGCTCAAAGCGTATGCCAACGTTGATTTGCAGGTTCGGCAACGGCTTCCAATCATCCTCGATATAGACGCCGAGATTGTAAACACTCACCGGCTGGTTGCCCGCCGAAGGGTTCAGCAGGACCTTATCCGAGCCATAGGCTTCGAATACGCCGCCGTTCTGAAAAGTGCCGTTCGTGACTGCCGGGCATCCGCCTGGCAGGGTGCATCCATTTACTCCATCCGCGGAGGCCCCTTGAATTGCCAGGTCCTTTTCCGCGAACAACAATGGTGTAGTGAATTGCTGCTGATCAAAGTCGGAGACGTCGTCGCGCTTGAAGAAGCCGCCTACCTTGACCGTGTGTGCGCCCATCGTCCGGCTGAAGTCATCCTGGACCTGGTACTGAGTCACGTTGCGACCCTGCGGGAAAGCATAAGACTCGCCGCCCAGCCCAGTGAACGAACCATCGATGAAGTCGAGCGTTTCAGGGAACTGCTGAGCGACCGCCGTCGGATTCGCCTGGCGGAAAATTGCACCGTAGTAAGAGCCGGAAAGCAGCAGCTGATTGACTGTGCTGGGGCTGAAGCTGTGGGTGAAGCCTAACTGCGCTTCGTAGTCTGGCTGTTCGCTGTTGGCGTCGAAAATCGGGCTGATCGGATCAGAGTACGTCGGCTGCAAACCCTCGTCATACTTGACGTGGAAGAACATCTTGTCGTTGGGGCCGAAGTTCTGGTCAATACGGCCGGCGATGAATTTTTCCACCAATGCCAGCTTGCTGACCGACGAGAACTGGACAACGTCAGGGTCAGTCGTCACGTTGGCGGGGTTGTAGTTTGGGGCGTTGTTATAGAAATTGAACATCGACTGGTAGAACGGAAGCTCTGATTGCACTTCCGGATTGGCATTACCCGCGATCTTCGCCAGCGTCGTTGCCTCAAAGGATGGGCTGGGCGCAAATACGTCGCCCGTGTTTGAAGTCGTAAAGCGGATTCCCTCGTAGTCTACGAAGAAGAAGGTCTTATCCTTGAAGATCGGGCCGCCGATTGCAGCTGCCCACTGATTGTCGACGTCGCCGGGACGTGAATTGCCACCCTGATTCAGGAAGTAATTGTTCGCGTTCAATACCGCGCCGTTGTACCAGTAGTTGACGTTACCGTGGAAGCGATTGCCGCCCGCGCGGCTGGTCTCAACCACCTGCGCGCCGCCGAAGCTGCCGTACTCGCTGCTGTACGCGTTGGTGATGACGTTCACTTCAGCAATATCATTGTTGCCGAGCAAAAGGTTCGACGGGCCGGAGTTATTCAGATTCAGGAACGGATCATCTTCCTGGCCGCCATTCAGCGTGAAGTTATTCGAGGTCGCCGGAAGTCCGAAAACTTCAAAGTTTCCGTAGCCGCCCTGCGTGTTCATCACTGCGCCGGGAACTGTCTGCGCATAGAAGGTGATGTCGTTGCCGGGGTTCGGCAGGTTCTGCGTCTGCTCCATCGAGAAGCTGGTCGAAACGTCAGCATTCTCGGTCTGCAGCAGCGGAGCCGCCGAAGTTACTTCGATCGTCTGCTTGTTGGTACCGACCGTCAGCTTCAGGTTGGCCGAAGCCGTGCCGCCCGCAGCAACATCCACGTCGGTGATAACCGGATCAAAGCCGGCAGCTTCCACGCGAACCGTGTAAGAACCCGGCTGCAGAAGGGATGCGCGGTAGGCGCCGGATCCACTGGAAGTCAGGGACTTTGTCGCGGCGGTCGTCTTGCTGACGATCGTAATCGTCGCATTCGGAATTGCCGCACCCGAGGTATCCGTGATCACACCGGCGATATCACCGGAGGTGGTGCTCTGCGCCACCGCAAGCGGCTGGAACAAAGGCGAGAAGGCAACAGCTCCTGAAAGCACCAGAAGTGATGCCGCGTAGAGGGATTTGCGTAGGAAGTTAGCTGACATAGCGGAAACATAAAAGGCACATGACAAGCCAAACTCCCACCTTTGGGGGACATTTCGTCACATTTCGATGAAGTGCTTTGTTTTGTTGGGACTTAACTACTCTGGAACGTGACCAGCTGTTCCATTTACGGTGCCAAGGTCTCAAAACCCGGAGTGGAAACGGATTAAAATCCAAAAAATAGTAGATTCCATCCCACCTTTGTCTCTTTTGAGGCATCCCAGGCGTCATCCCACACCTGTTACTAGCGGACTACGTTGGCCGGCTTCTCAATATTCAATCCCGCGCTGGGCCAGGATGCCCTTTTCGTACGCATGCTTCACCTGCCGCATCTCCGTCACCGTATCGGCCAACTCCACCAGTCGAGAATCCGCATTCCGCCCCGTCAGCACCACGTGCACCATCTCCGGCTTGCCAGCCAGAAACTCTGCCACCGCGCCGGCATCCAGCATCTTGTAGCCAATCGCGTAGTTGATCTCGTCCAGCACCACCATGTCCCACTCGCCGGATTCAATCGCCCGCTTGGCCTCATCCCACGCCGCCTCCACCATCCGCACATCTTCCGGATCCGTCTCCGCGCCGCCGACCTTCACAAATCCGCGGCCCATCTGCCGCAACTCAAATTGCGCGGGAAACAACTTCGCTGCATCCAGCTCCCCATAATGCCAGCTGCCTTTCAGAAATTGCAGCATCAGCACGCGCATGCCGTTGCCCAGCGCGCGAAACGCCGTCCCCAGCGCAGCAGTCGTTTTGCCCTTGCCCGGGCCAGTGAAGATCAGGATCAGTCCCTTGCGCTCTTCCATCTGCTTGACTCTCCATCCATGTATAGATACTGCCCGGCCAACTCAGTGCCCGCGGTGATAGGGATGCCCCTGCAAAATCGCCCAAGCCCGGTACAACTGCTCCGCTGCCACAACCCGCGCCAGCTCATGCGCCAGTGTCATCGGTCCCAGACTCAGCTGCAAATCTTCCGCGATTGCATTCATCGCATGTGTCCATCCATCCGCCGGACCGACCGCGATCCATAATTCCTGGACGCCGCCGTCGCGCCGCCCGCCGAGCCACGCAGCAAA
>Ga0302326_10015103_pt1 | contig 16266 bp, 19 predicted proteins | sample Palsa_T0_3_FD_202264 | JGI IMG/M metagenome (GOLD analysis project Ga0302326, IMG submission 202264) | Peat permafrost microbial communities from Stordalen Mire near Abisko, Sweden - Palsa_T0_3 | ecosystem: Environmental > Terrestrial > Soil > Palsa > Peat permafrost | place: Sweden: Abisko... | reverse complement strand
CGTCGAACAGCATCTCGACGCACTGACTGCCGCTGCTGAAATAGCCAGGGAATTCGCGGATTAACGCGTTCGGTTAAGGCTGCCCGGGCGGTGGCGGCGGCTGGGGTGGCGGCTGCTGGTCGGGTGCCTGTCCGTGCAGACGCTCCAGCAGCTTGGTCAGCAGCGGGTGCGGGTTCGGTTCCGGCTCCGGCGGTGGGGCCGGTGGCGGCGGTGCCGGCGGCGGAACCGGTGCGGCGACGGGAAGCTGGGCCGGCGCCGGTGCGGCGGCGACGGGCTCCGGCCGACTAACCGGGGCTTGGACGGGCTCTTCCTTCAGCGCGGGCCGCGGTGCGGGCCGCGCGGCCGGGTTCTGGACGGCGGGCGGTGGCGGAGCCTGGATGACGGCGACCGGCGCCGCACGGTGGACCACCGGTTGGATCGATCCGGATCGGTGCGGCACCAGATGTGGCCCCACTGCCAGCGACAGCGACGCCACAAACGTCACCGCGCCGGCCGCCAGCATCGTCAATGCTCCGGCATAGGAATTCTGTCGGGAGGTTTTCGGGTCACGTCGCCGGCTGTCAACGGTTTCGGCTATCGCGTCGTCGGTGAATTCTGTGCTCTGGGCCGACGCCAGCGCCGCCCCTCGCGCCAGCGCCAACTCCGCGCCGGACTGGACGATGACCGGGACCGGCACGGTCGTCTTGAGTCGTCGGGACAGCGACTCGAGATCTTCATCGGGCCCGACGATCACGATGCCACCGGGCTGCCACGAGCTGCGATCGAACAGAGCGGTCAACCAGTGCACTAGCGCACCGGGCCCACCCGACAGCTCTTTGACGGCCGTTTGCGCGTCGTCGTCGCAGGAATCGACCATCACGACGACTGTGGACTCGCCGTCGAGCACACAGACGGCAGCCTTGTCGTATCCGACCATCGGGGCGATCGCGCGGGCCAACATGTCGCAGGCGTCGTGCAGTCGGACCGGGACGATGTTGTCGAAACCGGCGTCAGTCAGGGTTTCCAGCAGCAATGCCGACTCGGCGGCCACCTCGTCGCTCCAGGTCACGCCCACAACGTGCATTCGCTGGTCGTGGCCCGCCGCGGCGGCCTGCGCATCCAGCACCGCGGAGCTTGCCTGTTCGGAGGTATAAACCGCTTGCAATCCGGCGGCGGGACGCACCTCGAAATCGTCGTGGTCGAGGATCGTGCCGTCGGCGGCGCGGCCTTCCACCAGGACCCAGCCAACTGACGTCGACGTCAGTGACAGTCCAAGTACCGTGTCCAAATCTGCACCTCAATCGCGGCCCAAAGTCCGTGCGCCGCAACCTGCGACCAGACCGTGGATGCGCTGGTGGCTGAGCGGCAAAAGGATCGGGACGGCGTGTCTCATCGGTCTACCCCGAGTCACCCTACGCGGTCGTGGCGGCGAAAAGCGACCTCGGATCGCCGATATTGCGCGTTTGCGCAATGACCTGCGACATTCCCGCGACGGATAGCGACCAGGCCGGTTTTTTGCCGCGAACTGCGCTGCGCCGAGTTGCCATATGTGAGCGGTCGGCGCGGATAAAACCGGCTCAACGCAGGTAGTGATACCCGCAGCCGCATCGCGACACCTTTGCGTTTACGTCGACATATGGTCAACCGCACGGTAAGTTTTGCCGTAGCGGAGACGCCGTCGACAAGGGGCTGGGTTATGCCATATGTAAGTGAAAAAGTGCGCGGATGGGTGCGGCGTCTGACTTTCGCCGCGGTGACCGCCGCCGCACTCCCCGGCTTGGTCGGCCTCGTCGGGGGCGGGGCTACTGCGGGAGCGTTCTCGCGGCCCGGCCTACCGGTCGAGTACCTCCAGGTGCCGTCGGCTTCAATGGGCCGCAGCATCAAGATCCAGTTCCAGAGCGGGGGAAACAACTCACCTGCGGTGTACCTGCTGGACGGTCTGCGTGCCCAGGACGACTACAACGGCTGGGACATCAACACCCCTGCCTTCGAGTGGTACTACCAGTCCGGGTTGTCGATCGTCATGCCGGTCGGCGGGCAGTCCAGCTTCTACACCAACTGGTACAAGCCGGCCTGCGGCAAATCCGGCTGCTTGACCTACAACTGGGAAACCTTCCTGACCAGCGAGCTGCCCGGCTACCTGTCGTCGCAGAAGAGTGTCAAGTCGAACGGCAGTGCGGCGGTCGGTATCTCGATGGCCGGTTCATCGGCCATGAACCTGGCGATCTACCACCCGGGCCAGTTCATCTACGCCGGTTCACTGTCCGGTTACCTGAGCCCGTCCACCGGGCAGGGCGCGATAGGCCTGGCCATGGGTGATGCCGGCGGCTACAAGAAGGAAGACATGTGGGGGCCGGACAGCGACCCGGCATGGCAGCGCAACGACCCCACGGTCAACGTCGGTCAGCTGGTCGCCAACAACACCCGGCTCTGGGTGTACTGCGGCAACGGGACTGCGAACGAGCTGGGCGGCAACAACTTGCCGGCCACGTTCCTCGAGAGCAACTTCATGATCGGTGGCAACAAGAAGTTCCAGGACGCCTACAACGGTGCAGGCGGCCACAACGCCGTGTTCAACTTCCCGGCCTACGGCACCCACAGTTGGGAGTACTGGGGAGCGCAGCTGAACGCCATGAAGGGGGATCTTCAGGGATCGCTGGGCGCTCACGCCGGCGGCTGAGAGTTCCGAGAAAACCGGGCTTGACGGGATTCCGTCAAGCCCGGTTTTTCGTTGTGGAGTCAGTCAGTGCACGCGTTCGGTGACGTCCACCCACGCCGATGAATCGCCGCGGTGGTCGGTCGTGTTCCGGCACTGACCGTGCAGGTGGAGGACGCCTCGCGTCGAGGAGTCGCGGTCGGGATACAGCAGGGCGCTGACGCCGTCCTTCGACAGGTTCCAGCCGAACAGGTGCTGGTTCGGCGGCGGACCCTCCCGCCAGCCGTGGGCCACTAAGGCCGCAGCAGCTGCCCGAAAATACGCGTCGGCGCTGACGCCGGTCGGCAGCACGAAGTTCAGATAGACCGCTCCCTGGTATGGCGGATCGTCGCGGTTCTTGCACGACACCAGCGAATAGTCCGCTGTCGGCTGCGCCAGACCGGCGATCGCGACGACGTCCTTGGCCTGCTCGACGACCTCGGTCTCGGACTGTCCGTCGGTGGCGGCGGGGCCGGGGTGCTCGACGGCATCAGCGGCAGTCGAGTGCAACCAGTCGATCGTCAGAAAAGCCGCACCGACGATCAGTGCGGTCAGCAGCGTGGTCGCGATCAGCATCCGCGCAGCCGGCGAGCGACGGTGGTCCGAAGAGCCACTGTCGTCACTCATGGGTGACCACGCTCGGGGCGCTTACCGCCGCGTGCGGTCAGCCTCCGAGCGCCGCGAGGAGCTCCTTGATCCGGGCCGCTTCGTCGTCGGTCGGGATTTCCTCGGCTTCGATGGCGTCGAGCAGATCGGCTGTGAGCCCCGCGCCGTTGGCGGTCTCCAGCGCCGAGAGCTTCGCGCGCCGCCGCACGACATACAGCTGCTGGCCCAGGGTCGCGCCGGGCGCCTCGGCCGCTAACGCCATCAGATCGTCGTAGCGTGTTCGCACTCCGCTGAGTGACACGATGACTGACGGTGTCGCACGCCCGCGAGACGCTGCCTTGGTGAGCGCCGTCTGCAGCTTCCGCAGACCGGACAGGATCACGTTCGCGCGACCGGAGAACTCCGGATCGCTGGTGTCGGGTAACGAGTCGATCGAGGCGGAGAACATCTGCATCGCTGCCTCGACCAAGCTGACGATGACGGGCGCTTCGCCGTCATCCGGTCCGCCATCGCCCTTGGACCGCTTTGTGGTGTGGAAATCGTCGATGATGATCACTCCGCCTTGATTGTGAATCCGAGACTTTCGCGAAAACGCTAGCGCGGATCCATCGTCTGGACAAGGTTGGCTCACCTGGGACGATCTGCCCAGCGAATCCTGCACCGCCCCTTCCGTCGACGCCGATTTCACCATCCATTTTGATGCCATTTCTCCATGCGTGGATAAGCACCGCGAAATTCCATGCGCCGGTGAACATCGGTATTTCCCGTCACCACGCATGCCCGAGCATGCTTGGATCGGCCCATGCAAGGCTCCGCGACCGTTCACATGGCAGCTCCGGCCGACAAGATCTGGAACTTGATCACCGACGTCAGCCAGATCGGCCGGTACTCCCCCGAAACCTTCGACGCCGAATGGCTCGACGGAGCGACCGGCCCGGCCCTGGGCGCGCTGTTCCGCGGGCACGTCAAGCGCAATGAGATCGGACCGGTGTACTGGACGACTTGCCGGGTCACGGCGTGCGAGCCCGGCCGGGAATTCGGCTTCGAAGTGCTTGTCGGCGAGCGCGCGGTGAACAACTGGCTCTACCGACTCGCGCCGTCGGGCGGTGGCACCGATGTCACCGAGTCGTTCCGGATGAGCGCTTCACCGTTCGTCAACGTGTATTGGCTCTTCGGCGGCTTTCTGCGACAGCGACGCAATATTCGCGACATGACCAAGACGCTGCACCGGATCAAGGATGTAGCCGAGGGTGAATGAGGTTGCGATGGGACAGTGGTCGCGCGACGAGATCGAATCGGCCTTCGAACGCCACAAGCAAGTCGTCGTAGAGATCGGCTCCAGCTGGGATTGGTCGCGCTTTGCCGATCAGTTCACCGCGGACGCAACCTATGTCGAGCACACCTACGGAACTCTGCACGGCCGCGAGGAGATCCGCGACTGGATCGTGTCGACGATGAATGTCTTTCCTGGCAGCGAGATGCCGTTCTATCCGACGTCGTGGCACTCCATCGACCTCGACCGCGGCTGGGTTTTCTGCGAATTCCAGAATCGCATGCGGGACCCCGGCGATGGGAGCATCCACCAGGCGTCAAACCTGTCGGTAATGAAGTACGCCGGCAATGAGTTGTGGAGTTACGAGGAAGACGCCTACAACCCGATGAACTTCCTGCCGATGGTGCGCGACTACATCCAGCATTCGCACGCGATGGGCACCGTCAGCGACGACGCGATCGAGTTCGCCAAAAACATGAGCTGGGTTCTGAGCTGAGGGCGGCCCGTCGCGGTGCGTCGTAGGCTTGCGCTGACACCGGTCGGCGATGTGGAGGACCTCACCCGTGGAAATCGCACTCAAGCAGAGGATGCACTGGCTGGCGCTGCACGGTTTCGTCCGCGGCGTCGCATCGCTCGGTGCGCGGCGGGGTGATCTGCAGGCCCGACTGATTGCCGACTCGTCGGTCAAGGCCGACCCGGTGCCGTTCTACGAGGAGGTACGGGCCGGCGGTCCCCTGGTGCAGACCCGGCTCGGCCACATCACCGCGGACCACGCCGTCGGGCACGAATTGCTGCGATCGGAAGACTTCCGGGTGGTCTCGATCGGGTCGAACCTGCCGGCACCGCTGCGTTGGCTGGAGCGCCGCGTCCGCGACGACCTGCTGCACCCACTGCGACCGCCGGCACTGCTGGCCGTGGAGCCGCCGGACCACACCCGCTATCGCAAGACGGTGTCATCGGTGTTCACCCCGCGGGCCGTCGCCGCGCTGCGGGACGGGGTCGAACAGACCGCTGAATCGCTGCTGGAGCGATTGTCCCGCGAGCCGGGTGTCGTCGACATCGTCGACCGGTACTGCGCGCAGCTTCCGGTGGCGATCATCAGCGACATGCTGGGCGTGCCCGATCGCGATCGGCAGCGCATCCTCGAATTCGGTGAACTTGCCGCGCCCAGTTTGGATTTCGGGCTTCCCTGGCAGCAATACCAGCGGGTGCAGCGCGGGCTCGCCGGATTCAACTTCTGGCTGGACGCGCACCTTGGGCAATTGCGCCGTTCGCCCGGCGACGACTTGATGAGCCAACTCATTCGCAAAGCTGAAAGTGGTTCGCCGGAAACGTATCTGGATGAAGACGAGCTGCGAGCTGTCGCCGGCCTGGTACTGGCGGCCGGGTTCGAGACGACGGTGAACCTGCTCGGCAACGGGATTCGCCTGCTGCTCGACAACCCCGAGCACCTGCGTACCCTCAGCCAGCGACCCGAGTTGTGGCCCAACGCGGTCGAGGAGATCCTACGTCTTGAGTCACCCGTGCAGCTGACCGCGCGATTTGCGCTGAAAGACACCGAGGTAGCGGGTAAGCAGGTCGGTCAGGGCGAGCTGGTGGTGGTGTACGTCGCCGCAGCCAACCGTGACCCGGCGGTCTTCACCGACCCGAATCGGTTCGACATCGAACGGGAGAACGCGGGTCGGCATCTGGCGTTCTCCGGCGGTAGGCATTTCTGCCTCGGCGCGGCCCTGGCCCGCGCCGAAGGTGAAGTGGGGCTACGCGCCTTCTTCGATCGCTTCCCCGAGGTGCGTTCGGCGGGAGCGGGCAGTCGGCGCGACACCCGGGTTCTGCACGGATGGTCGACGCTGCCGGTCGCGCTGGGCCCGGCGCGGTCGATGGCGACGCGTTAGCCGACCTTCTTACCGCCGAAGTAGCACTCCAGCGTCATGGTGCACACCAGCTGACCGTTGCGGTTGTACATGGCGCCCTGCGCCAACCCACGGCCACCGATGCCGCTCGGTGAATGCTGTTCGTAGAGCAGCCAATCCGACAGGTCCGGCACGTGATGAAACCAGATCGCCAGATCCATCAGCGCCGAGAAGCCCGGTCCCAAGGGAGTGGTGTGGCGGGCGACCATCGCCGACTCGAGTAGGGTGCGGCCCGCCACGAAGGCGGCCAGGCAGTCGGCGACGACCGGGTCGACCGGCGCAGTACCGTTGGGGCGCCACCACATTCGGATACCGGCCGGCGGAGGCTCGGGCATGTCGAAGACGACCCTGGCAGACGGATCGACATACCGGTAGTCGATGGGCTGCTCGCGCACCCACCAGCCACCGGCTTCGTCCGCGTAGTCGCTGTGTTGGTCGGCGAAGCCTGGCACGGATTCGGGATCCGGGAGGCCCGGTGGAAGCTGCTGGTAGACAACGCTGTCGACGGATTTACTGAACGACGCGACGCCTTCCAGCAGCACCGAGCCGTACTGGCGCGCCGTCACGCGACGGGCTGAGAACGTGCCGCCGTCGTGCAACGTGGTGACCTCGAAGTCGACCGGCTGCCGGGCGTCGCCGGCCCGGAGGAAATACATGTGCATGCTGTGCGGCAAGCGGTCAGTCACGGTTCGGCTGGCCGCCATCAGAGCCTGTGCCGCGATGTGGCCGCCGGAGATGTGGTGCGCGAGTTCGTCGATCTGGTTTCCGACGAAGAACTCCGTGTTGACCTGTTCGAGGTCGAGCGTATCGAGGACTTGGCGCAGCGTGATGACAGGAAACGGAGAGGTCACGCACGCATCATGCCGTTAAGACAGGTAGCGGCCAAACCACTCGAGCACCCGCCGCCAGGCGTCCTCGGCGGCGGCGGCGTTGTAGCGTGGCCCGCTGTCGTTGAAAAAGGCGTGGTCGGCGTCGGGTTCGACGACGATGTCGTGGATCAGGCCTGCTCGGTCGAGGGCGGCTTCGGCCGCTGGCTGCGAATCCGTGACCCGCTTGTCGAGCGCGCCGTAGAACGCCAGCACCGCGCTGCGCTTGGAGCCGGAGAAGTCCGGATTATCGGGCAGCGGACCGTAAAACGGAACCGCAGCCGACAGACGCGGCGTGCCGGAAGCCAGCATCTGCCAGACCAGCCCGCCGCCGAAACAGAAACCGACAACGGCGATCTTGCTGCCCGGAACTCGTGCCTGCAGTTCGTCGACACCGGAATTCAGGTCTGCGAGAAAACGGTCCCGTGGCGCCTTGGCCAGCGCGGCGGTGGCCTGCGCAGGGTCGTTGAACTGCACGGTGCCACCCTCCTCGGACAGCAGGTCGATCGCCAGCGCCGAGTAGCCGGCCCCGGCGAACCGCCCGGCCACCGACTGCGCCCAATCGGTCAGACCTTTGTTCTCGTGGACGACCAGCACTCCGCGGCGGGCATTGTGGGCCTGCGACCAGACGCCTTGCAGCTCACCACGCGGCCCCTTCCACGTGATGGGTTCGACGGGCAGCGCTTGACGCTCTCCGGGCACCGTCGCCAAGCCCTCGCCCGATCCGGCGTGCCGAGGTTTGCGTTCGTCGCAGGCCGCGATCAGCGCTGCCGCAGCGCCGGTCCCCAGCCCGAGCAGGGCCAGCCGCCGGATGGCTTCCCGCCTGGTCAGAAGCCCGTCGACATGGTCGGTCGCGATCTCCTCGGCAATGTACCGCGGTAACGAAGTCATTATGGCGAGTATGCGGCATAACCGGCCGTGTCGCCCGGAAGGCGTTGCGGCTCCGGCTCAGTCGACGCTGTCCGGGTCGGCCACCGGGATCAACAGGTGGGACGGCGTCGGTCCGCCCTGGTGTAGCCGGTAGCTGCCGCCGGCGAGTGCGCGCCGTGCGGGCGCGGGCGGAACCAGATGCGGGAAGTCGAACGTGGTCAGGGTCAGGCGCAACTGGTGACCCGCCAAAAGCATCGCGGCGGTCGGGAAGATCTCGACGTCGTAGCGGGTGACTTCGCCGGGAACCACGGGTTTGGCCGCCGCCCGGGTGCTGAAGTGGTGCGGCCGCAGCACGGTGCCGTCGGAGAGATACCAGGTGCGCTCCGGGTCCAACTCACGGTGTGAGCCGAGCAGCGCGCCCTGGGTCAGCGGTCGGCTGGCGCCGTCGGGTGCGACGTCGTCGAGATGGGCAACCCACAGTGTCTCGGTGGTGTTGGCGGTGGCGTGCACGGTCAGCGTGATCGCCCGGCGATCAGCGTCGGCGTGGCGAAGGCCTCCGTGGTGTAGGTGAGCGCCCCGCGCTGCACTCGACGGTTGTCCTGGTCATAGCGGGTCTGTCCGCCGCGCTGGGAGCGAACGAAGCTGGCCAGACCGAGAGTCCACTGTTCGACGCTGCGGCCAGAGAGCGGGCCACGTCCCACGTATGTGATTGTGGCCGTGCAGGTTTCCGGCGCACTGTCGGCGGTCAGCCGCCCGGAGTCGGACAGGTAGAAGCGCGTGGGCGTCGCCTCGGGAAGTGGATATTCGCGGGCGTGGAACCACCGCTCGCCGCCGATCGCCTGGAAGGTCAACGGCGCCCCGGAGATCTTCGCTTCGGCATCGTCGTTGAGCCAGTAGTCGAACCAGCGCAGCTGCAGCGCGTTGAGATGCAGTCCGCCATAAGCGGTCACGTGATACCAGGGACCCATCATCAGCCGCAGTTGCTCGGACACCGGCTGGCCGGGTTGCATCGGCTGCTCGTCGGGCCGGCCGGCGAAGGCGTTCTGCAGCGCGGCGTAGTTCAGCGGCGCGCCGCGCTGGAACGCGTCGTGCCAGCCGCCGACAAGGAAGACCGCCACATTGTTGGCGACGATGTCCGGTAGCACCGTGGCGGGCCGCAGCGCATCCCAGAATTTTTCGTCGAACGCGGTGTCGCCGCCGGCCACGGCGTCGGCGATCAGCGGACGGAAGTAGCTGCGCTGAGATCGCCCGCGGTTGCGTACCCCGGCGAATCCACCGGCCCGAGGCCGCGGATGCTTGCCGCGATTGAGCGCCTCCAGCGCCGGGTTGACGACGTTGAGCAGCTGGTAGACCCCGCCGTAGGCACGCACCGTGCGCAGATGCGGCGCCCCGCCCATCGCAGCCGCGTCGCGGTAGAAGTCGCGCGCGGCCATCACCGGGAAGATTGCCTTGAGTGGTGAGCCAGGCCCGACGGCGGCCGCGGTGAACAACTGGTTGATCGCCAAGTAGGACACGCCGAACATGCCGACCCGCCCGTTGGCGTTGGGCAGTTTCGAGGCCCAGTCGACCAACTCGACGCCGTCCTGGGCCTGACGCTCCCCGAACATCTCGAAGGAGCCGCCCGAGACGCCACACCCCCGGACGTCGACCATCACTTCGATATAGCCGCGTTTGATCAGATACGGAGTGGCGCCGCCGCCGATCTGGGCAGCCGGTGGTGGGGCCTTCTTGCCGTACGGCGTTATCGACAACAGCACCGGGAACGGGCCTTCGGCTGGCTCTCCGGTGTCAACGTCGGTGGGGTAATGGATATCGGCGCGCAGGTCCACCCCGTCGCTCATCGGTATGGCGACGTTGTGGTGAATGTCCGTGCCGAATTGCGCTGCCCTGGGAGTCCAGGACGGCGAATACGGCGACGGGCTGGTCTTGCGGATACGTCTGCGTCGTGATCGCAGGGTCGGCATCCCTACCTCCTCCGCATCGTTGACAAGGCGGTCAGCGGCCCGGTTCTATGACATCCCATGGCAGTCGACGAAACCGTACTCGCGTTGTGGCAGGCGTTGTCGGGCCGGGACTGGGAAGCGGTCAAAACCTTCTTGTCCGCGGACTGCGTCTATGTCGACATGCCGGTCGGCCCGACCCTGGCCGCCCGCGGACCTGATGACATCGTCAAGCGGCTCAAAGTCGGGCTCGAGCCGTTGGCCGACTACGAAAACCACGACGGGGTGCTGGTGTCCAACGGCTCCGACGTCATGTACGAACATTCCGAGACGTGGCGCTGGCAAAGCGGGGAAACGGCTGTGCTGCAGTTTGTTTCGGTGCACCGTGTTGACGACGGCAAGGTGTCGCTGTGGAAGGACTATTGGGACATGGGCGGCCTGGCCAACCACGCCCCGCCGACGTGGATGGAAGATCTGGCGACAGCGGACACCAGCTGGATCTTTGACGCGACCGGGCTCGTCTGAGCGAGCCTCGTTTTGCGCGAATCCGCGTCTACGCCTGCTGACGTGCCCCTGACACTGGACCAGTTACTTGATCACGGAAGCGGAAGCCGACGTCGCCGCTTTCATACGGATCGGTGAGGTGGCTCGGGCAATAGACTTCCGCTGATACGGCGATGAATCTGACCGCGGTTCTTCTCACCCGATTGGCTTCCTGGTGGTACGCAGGGTTCTCCTCGAACATGCCGTTCATCTCTTCGTCTACCACGGTATAGACCGATGCGCCGCCATCGAGTTCGCGACAAATTTGATGCGCTCGAGCGACGAGAGTAGGCACGTTATCGAGAGCGGGAATCTCATCTCTTTCGAGCAGCGACACAAACTCATCCTGCTGCTGGCTTGGATCGGCGCTTGCTGCGCCGGCGCAAATAATGGCGGCGGTCAACACCACGGAGGCGTTAACCAGGGCGTCTTGAAGGCTGGTGATGACGGTGCGCACGGCGGGTTCCCATTTCGTCGGTGTCATCCTGCTCGGTATCCAACTCAACCCGAGTGACAACGCGACGTCCATAGGGGCACGGAAGAATCTAAAGGCCTTGGGGCACCGATTCGCGGGGCTGAGCCGCTCAGATGCTGACCTGAGCGGCCCAGCGCCCGCGGTACGAGTGTGAAAAACCGTTCTATGCCAGTGGTTTAACGACCCAGCTCTGGGCTCATCATTCCCTGCATCGCGCCCGGCTTCATCTCGTGATCGCCCGGCTTCATATCGCCGTGCTTCATGTCGGCACAGCAGTCCTTCGATTCATGTGCCATCGCCGGGTGGCCCCCACCCATGTGCATGTGCTCGCTCCAACTCAGGGCGAAGCCGGAGAGGAAAATCCCGGCGACGATGAACAGTCCGCCGGCGACGATTCCCACCCACGCCAGCGCCTGATTCAGGCGGCTCGACGGGTGCTGCGGGCTTGCTGCGTGCTCAGTGGAAACGTCGGTCGTGTCGGTCATTGCTTGGATTCCCTTCGGTTGGCTGACTGGTTACATTACCCCACCCTGGGTGGGGTGGGCATCAGCTAGCATACAAGCAAGTTTTGCGACGCGAGCGGCGATAAGGGGACAGCGATGTCAGAGGAGCTGACGGCGAAGAAGCGCGCAGCGCTCAACCGCCTGAAGACGGTGCGCGGCCATATGGACGCGATCATCCGCATGCTGGAGTCCGACGCCTATTGCGTGGACGTGATGAAGCAGATTTCCGCGGTCCAATCGGCATTGGAGCGCACCAACAGGGTAATGCTGCACAACCATCTCGAGACCTGCTTCTCGCAGGCCGTCGTGGGCGGGCAGGGCGAACGAGCGATAGAAGAGCTGGTCGATGCCCTCAAGTTCAGTCCCGCTCTGACCGGACCCGATACCGTCCTGAACGGAACGACTGCCGACAAGGCGGTCTCGACTCGTCCTGCCTGAGCCGTGCCCGTGACTCAGGTCGCGGACATGCCGCCGTCGACATCGAACACTGCGCCGGAAATGTAGGACGCTTCCGGGGACGAGATGAACACGATCGCGTTGGCGAGTTCCTCGGTGCTCCCCCGGCGCAGAAACGGGATCGTGGATACCAGCGCGTCGTTGACTTCCGCGGTGCCCGTGAAGCGGTTGGCCATATCGGTATCGGTCAGACCCGGCGCGACCGCGTTCACCCGGATTCCTGAATTCCCCTGCTCGAGGGCGACCGTCTTGGTCAAGCCCTCCACCGCGAATTTGCTGCTGACATAAGCACTTCCACCAGCCGCGGCCTTATGCCCGTAGGTCGAGGAGATGTTGACGATGCTGCCGCTGTCCTGGCCCGCCATCGCGCGGACTTCGTGCTTCATGCTCAGGAAAACCCCGAGGACGTTTGTGTCGTGGACGGCCCTGAAGTTCTCAGCGGTGGCGTCCTGGATGGGGCTGAGCTTGCCTTCGAAGCCGGCGTTGTTGACCGCGACATCGAGACGGCCGAATTTTGCGACCGCAGTGTCGACGAGGTTGCTGACCTCGTCTTCCTTCGTGACGTCCGCCTTCACGAATTCTGCTTCGGCGCCCAGCGCCCGGAGTTCTTTGGCAAGGTCTTGTCCCTTGTCGTCGTGCCTGCCGGACACCACGACCTTGGCGCCTTTGCGGGCGAATGCCACAGCGGTGGCACGGCCGATTCCGGTGAGGGCGCCGGTGATGAGAACAACCTGTTGAGTCATTTTTGTCCTTCGACTATATGTCGTTCAGTGATAACCCATCGACGATCGATGCGGCCGCGGGTTGCAACAGAACGAATACCCAGTCGATTCCGAAGCCGTTTTTCGCCGGCTCGGTCAGCCGCCGGACTCGGCGCGCTTCTGCAGGCGCTTGAGGGTATCGGCCGCGATACGACCCACTTGGCCTACCGCGACCCTATCGGCGATGTAGCCCCAGATCCCGCCCGGAGCCTGATACGACAGCCGAAAGGTCACTTTCGTCTGGCCCTTTCCGGCGTCGCGTAACCGGATCCGGCCACGCATAGTGACGCCGGTGATGCCCACCCACGCTAGGTCGCGCAGGTCGTCGAACTCAACGATTTCCATTAGGCCGCCTACCGGCACCGAGCCGACCTTCCAGTGCACGAAGTAGCGGGCGCCCACGCTGGGCGATTGGTCGTTTGCGCTATCCCACCGCTCTAAGTTGGTCATGAACGAGGGGTAGTTGTCGGGATCGCTGACGATCTTCCAGACCGCGTCGCGGTCGGCGTCGATGACGTTGCTGCGGTCGACCCTCATCAGCCGATCACCGGGAATCGCCGTCGCTCCGCAAGGCGGTCGACACCCGCCTGCAGACTGGCCATCACCTTGTCGTGCACCGCCTGGTCGTCTCCGTCGACTTCGATGGGGTGTTGCACTTCGATGGAGATCTTGGTCGGCAACGGGATGTGGCCAGCCAGGTCGCTGATGTTCAGGCCCCACGGCAGCGCCAGGGATATCGGAATACTCTTGAGCCGCAGCGTTTTGTCCGCTCGAAGCAGCTTGGCCAGCCACTGGCCACGGTTGAGGAACAACGCGCTTTCCTGACCGCCCACGCTGGACACCGGCACGATTGGCACGCCGGCTTCGCGAGCCAGCTTCACGTACCCCATGCGTCCGTCGAAGTCGACCTTGTGACGCTCCCACGACGGCCGAAAGACTTCGTAGTCCCCGCCCGGATAGACCAGTAGTGCTGCGCCGGATTCCAGTGCCAGTCGAGCATTCTCCGGGTTGGCGGCGACGGTACCGAACTTGCGCAGCCAGCCCAGCGGCGGCGCCGACACGACGAGGTTGTGGGCCAATTGGTAGAAAGGCCGCTCGACGCCGAAATAGGAGCAGAACGCCAAGGTGAATACGAACGTGTCGGGTGGCACGTTGCCACCGCTGTGGTTGCCGATGAGCAGTACCGGTCCCTCGGCGGGGATCCGGTCCAGGTGTTGTACATCGGCCCTGAAATACAACGACGCCACGAGCCACGTCATTGGCAAGGTGTCGCGAATGTAATCGGGATCCCGCTGGTCGAGGTCAGCCTTGGGGACCCGCGACGAGACCTGCTCGCGGGCCCACTCCAGCGCCTCTGCTAGGCCGGCCATGTTCGCTCTATACCCTGGCGGCGGGGTCTCTAACCTCGCCTTCCAACTGATAGATGCGGGCGGCATTGTCGCGGGCGATGAGGTCGACCACCCGCATGGCGTCGGTCGCACTCCAGTCGCCGTTGCGCACGAATTCGCTCAGCACTCGATGAATGCCTCTGCGCCACAGCGCCGTACCGAGGTAATTCAGCTCAGCCGGACCAAATGCGTCCGAGGAGTAGACGATCTTGCGGAACGGCGCCAATTCCAGCAGTCGGGCGATGAACGCCGGCGCCCGCGCGCCCAGGAAATTGATGCTCAGGCCGCCGTCCAGATAGACGTTGTTGAAGGCCTGGGCCAAGTAGCCGGCCTCCCGTTCGTAGGGATAGCAGTGCAGCAGCACGACCGGCGTGTCGCCGGACTGGCGCAGGAAGTCCAGCAGGTACAGCGGGTTGGCCTTGTGCAGGTTGCATTCCCGATCGCCGAAGCCGACGTGGAATTGCAACGGCTTGCCGATCCGCAGGGCCTGGTGCAACCCGAAGCGCAGCAGCACCCGATCGGTCAAGCGGATGCCGCCCCGGTAGCGCCATTGCGCGGCCGCTTTCGCGACCTCGGCCGCAGACGGCTCGGTGAGGTCGCCGTCGAACCCGCCGCGGTAGGCCAGCACGGATTTGGTGCCCACGGCCGCGTCGGTGCGTTGTCTCAGGATTTGTTCGAATGCCGAGGCGTAGTCACCTTGAGTTTCGGCGGCTTGTTCGGCCACCTGTTCGAGGCGGACGATTTCGTGCGCGCGGCCTTTCGACAGCTGAGCGACTCCGGCAAGGTCCGCGACGCCGTCGGAGTAGCCGGTGTCGATCAGCCAGTCGCTGACGCCTGCTGCCCGGAAAAATATCCGCGCCAGTTCCGCCTCGGCGATCTGACTGCGGCGTTGCCAATAGTCCTGCGGCTCAGCGTGTTCAGCCAGCCCGAGCAGCGGGGCGCAGTGTGTGCGGATGGCGAAGCCGAGTTGGGTGTCGAATCCGGAGTCGAAGTCGGCGAGCGGGTCGGTGTTGGCCTCGTTGAGAGCGTTCTCGAACCGTGGCCGGTCCCCCGCCGTCAGCCAGCAGCCGTGTGCGTGCTGATCGATCAGCGGCACGCCGGCGATGTGGTCAGCCAGATCGGTCACGGTCACACACTCCAGGCCATCCGGAATTTGTCGGCCAGGTGCTCGCGGTTGAGGTGGGCGTAGTGCTCCTGCTCGAACCGCCGGACCGCGACGATGGCGTCGACGGCAGGACTACCGAGAATCGACCGCAGTCGTTGCGAGTCGTCCAGTGTCGCAGTGGTGTGAGCCTGCGAGGTGGACAGCTGCACGACGCCGCCGCGCTCGCGCTCCGCGTCGGTCAGCGTCGCCGGGTCGACCTTGGTCTCCGCGGGCAGCATCGCTTGTTGAGTGATGCCCTCGAGCGCCAAGCCCAGGATTGTCGCCGTCGCGAAGTACGGGTTGGCCGACGGGTCAACGACTTTGACCTCGGCGTTGCCGCCTTGCGGATTGGCGGGCCCGCCGGCCACGAAGCGCAGCGCCGCTTCCCGGTTCTCGGTGCCCCAGCAGGCGTAGGCGCCGGCCCAGTTGCCAGGATGCAGTCGCAGCCCGGACACGATCGAACCGCACAACACGCCCAGGCTTTCGGGCAGGCCGCGCAACACCCCGGCCACGGCGCTCTCACCTTCGCTCGTCATGCCGTGGCTGCCCGCCCCGTCGGAGAACAGTGGCCCGGTGGAGTCGGTCAGCGAAAAGTGCTGGTGTGCGCCGCATCCGACGCCGTCGACGAATGGCGCCGGCGACATGCTGACTCGCATGCCGTGGCGCCGCGCCACGCGACCAACGATGATCCTGGTCAGCACCAGCTGGTCGGCCGCGGCGACCGGCGATTGCGGTGCCAACGAAATCTCGAACTGACCAGCCCCGTATTCGGGGTGCAATTGCTCGATCGCGACGCCGGACACCGATGCCGCGGCAATGACGTCGCGGACGAAGGCTTCGTGTTCGAGGACACCGGC
>Ga0302326_10015101_pt1 | contig 16268 bp, 14 predicted proteins | sample Palsa_T0_3_FD_202264 | JGI IMG/M metagenome (GOLD analysis project Ga0302326, IMG submission 202264) | Peat permafrost microbial communities from Stordalen Mire near Abisko, Sweden - Palsa_T0_3 | ecosystem: Environmental > Terrestrial > Soil > Palsa > Peat permafrost | place: Sweden: Abisko... | reverse complement strand
CCGCCGCTCGATGGCGCGGCTGGGATTGCGCAGGCCGGCCGGCAGGCCATGACAGCTCCCGAGCGGCTCACGCTGACCGCCCGGCTGAACACATCGGCCGTCGACTCTCGCCGCGGCGTCATCCGACTGCATCCCAGTGCCATTGCCGCCCTTGGCATTCGGGAGTGGGACGCGGTATCGCTCACTGGATCGCGGACCACGACGGCGGTCGCCGGGATGGCGGGTCCGAACACCCCGGTCGGCACGGTGCTGCTGGACGACGTGACGCTGTCCAACGCCGGCCTCAGCGAGGACGCCGCCGTCATCGTCGTCGCCGCCACCGTGTACGGAGCACGGTCGGTCACCTTGAGCGGCTCGACGATCACCACTGGGGCGCTGCCGTCGGCCCGATTGCGACAAGCATTGCTGGGCAAGGTGTTGACTGTCGGCGACGCGGTGTCATTGTTGCCGCGCGACCTGGGGCCGGGCACGTCGACATCGGATGCCACCCGCGCGTTGGCCTCGGCCGTCGGCATCAGCTGGACGTCGGAACTGTTGACCGTGACCGGCGTCGATCCCGCCGGGCCGGTGAGCGTGCAGCCGAACTCGTCGGTGACCTGGGGAACCGGCGTCCCGGCCGCCTCCCGCCCGCCGGAGGCCGAGCGGCCCGACGTCAAAGGGTCGGCGCTCACCGTCAGCGACCTCAAGGGTGTCAGCGCTCAGGCCGCCAAGCTGACCGAATGGCTCAAGCTCGCGTTGGACGAGCCGCACCTGCTGCAAAGCCTTGGCGCCACAACGAATTTAGGTGTGCTGGTATCAGGGCCGGCCGGGGTCGGCAAGACCACGCTGGTGCGGGCCGTCTGCGCGGCCCGACGGCTGGTCGAGCTGGACAGTCCGGAGGTCGGCGCGCTCGCGCCCGAAGGTCGCTTGCAGCGGGTGGCTGCGGCGGTGACCGCGATCCGCGACGGCGGCGGGGTGCTGCTCATCGCCGACATCGACGCGCTGCTACCTGCCGCAAGTGAACCGGTGGCGACGCTGATCCTCGCTGAACTGCGCAAGGCAGTCGACGCGGCGCGGGTCGCGGTGATCGTCACGTCAGCGGTCCCCGACAATCTCGACCCGCGGCTTCGCGCGCCCGATCTGTGCGACCGCGAGCTGGTACTCGGCCTGCCTGACGCGCCGACCCGTACAGCGCTGCTGCTGGGCTTGCTGAAACGGGCACCGACCGAGGATCTCCAGCTTGGTGAGATCGCCGATCGGACACCGGGTTTCGTGGTCGCCGATCTGGCCGCGCTAGTGCGTGAGGCCGCGCTGCGTGCGGCGGCCCGGGCCAGCTCCGACGGCAACCCGCCGAAGCTCACTCAAGACGACCTGCTCGGCGCGCTGACCGTGATCAGGCCGCTGTCCCGCTCAGCCGGCACCGAGGTGTCGGTCGGTTCGATCACCCTCGACGACGTCGGCGACATGATCGAGACCAAGCAGGCGCTGACCGAAGCCGTGCTGTGGCCGCTGCAACACCCCGACACCTTTGCCCGGCTCGGCGTCCAGCCACCTCGCGGTGTGTTGCTCTACGGCCCGCCGGGCTGCGGCAAGACGTTCGTGGTACGCGCACTGGCCAGCACCGGGAAGCTGTCCGTGCACGCCGTCAAAGGGTCTGAGCTGATGGACAAGTGGGTCGGCTCCTCGGAGAAGGCGGTGCGCGAGCTATTCAGCCGGGCCCGCGATTCCGCGCCGTCGCTGGTCTTCCTCGACGAGATCGACGCGCTGACGCCGCGGCGCGGGCAGAGCTTCGACTCCGGAGTCACCGACCGGGTGGTCGCGGCGCTGCTCACCGAACTGGACGGTATCGAACCGCTGAATGATGTCGTGGTCGTCGGCGCCACCAACCGGCCGGATCTCATCGATCCGGCACTCCTGCGACCCGGCCGGTTGGAGAAGCTCGTCTACGTCGAACCGCCGGATGCGCAAGGTCGTCTGGAAATCCTGCGCACCGCGGGCAAGTCGATTCCGCTGCGCGATGTCGACCTGGAAGTCTTGGCGGCCGACCTCGACGGATACAGCGCAGCCGACTGCGTGGCGCTGCTGCGGGAGGCCGCACTGACCGCGATGCGGCGCTCCGTCGACGCTGCGGAGATCACCGCCGCCGACGTCGCTGCGGCACGCGAAAACGTGCGCCCTTCACTGGATCCCGCACAGCTTGCATCGCTGCGCGCCTTCGCCGCCGAGCGCTGATCGTCTAGCCGGGCGCGAAGCTAGTCAGCAGCGTGCGCGATGCCGCAGCGACATCGTCTTCCAGCCAGGACGGGATCGGATCGTCGTTCGTATGACGCCGTACGACGGCGTAGGGCAGATCGACCACTGCCCGGGCGACCGCGTCGATACAGCGGGGATCGCCGCTGCCGTACAGCTCGTGCGCGAAGGATTTGACCAACTCGATGAGCGGCGCATTCTGAGCGTTGAGGGTCTGCTCGAAGTCGTCATCGGGTTCGCCGTCGAGTAGGTCACTTGGACGTAGAGCCACCAGCAGCCGGGCATCGTCGGGAAGCTCCCGCATGAACTCGATTGCCGCAACGGCCGTAGCGACGGCGGACTCGAGAACGGTGTCTGCGGTCGCGGCGAGCGCCCGGCTCTGGAATCGCTCGAGCGCCCGCAGCCAGGCTGCGGTGAGGATTCCGTTGCGGTTGCCAAATCGGTGATACAAGGTGCCCGCCGGCGCTCCGCTGGCTTTCGCGATCGCGCCAACGCTCGCGGCGCGCGGCCCGTCCGCCAGCACCAGGGCGCGCGTTGCGTCCAAGATCACATCGGTCTGGTGCTTCCGTGGAGGTGCCATGATCTAGTACGGTCCTTCTATATGGAACGATTACCCTATATCGATGAGCATGCCATAACCGTCGCTGCCAGCCGGCCCGAGACATGGGCCGCAGTGCTGCGAACTCTCTGCCGCGACCCACACGATCCCTCGGCCGTCACCTTTGGCTTCGTCCTGGACGAAGCGCGCCCACCCGAACGATTTGCGCTCAAAGGTCGCCACCCCTTCGCGACGTATCAGTGGGTGTTCGAGCTGGATGACGAAGCCCCGCAACGCACTTGTGTGCGCTCGGCGACCTGGGCGCACTTCCCCGGCCTGCACGGCAAGATCTATCGCGCACTCGTCATCGGCACCGGCGCGCATCGCGTGGTCGTGCGATGGACGCTGAAACGCATTGCGACAAGGGCTCTGGCCGACCGGACGCAGATCAGCGGGGACGCCGCTGACTACGTGGATGTGTTCGAAGTCCCGGTCCGGTCGGCCGACCCGCGCACCGCCGAACAGGCGTTCCGCGACGCCCTCGGACAGACGCCGGGCGCGGGGGGCGCTGCCGTGTTGTGGATCCACCGCCACATACTCGGATTTCGCCTTGGCCCGTTCTCGTCGCCCGAGCACGTCATCGGCTGGTCAATCACGCGTTCGGACCCTGACGAAATCGTGCTGGCGGCGAACGGGCCGCTCATGCACGGGGAGCTTGATATGCGACGGCAGGACGGTCGGCGCGCCGTACTGACCACTCGCCTGCACTATCGACACAAATTCGCGGGCCGGATGGTGTGGGCCATGGTCGGGCCGCTGCACCGGACCATCGCGCCGCAGCTGATGAAACGCACTGCCCGGGCCGGGATTTAAAGCGGAGGAGCGTCTCCGTCGAATCGGATGCGAAGCAACGACTCAGCGTGCGCGGCGGTGACGAACAACTCGTCGTAACGCTGGCCGCCGATGCACACGTTGGTGGGCAGCGACCCCCCTGGGAGCTGGAGTTCGACGATGCGCCTGCCCCAGGTGTCGACGACGTCGATCCGGTCGGCGGCAGTCAACGCGACCCAGTAGTCGCCTTGCGAGCTGACCGCCATCCCGTCGGGCCAGCCGTCGTCGAAGGTGTGCAGGACCTCGGGTTCATCGGAAAGCCTAAAGCCCGATTGAAAGACATTGTACGACAACAACTGTGACGAGAGTGTGGCCGTCACCAGCAACCTGGACCCGTCACGGTCGAAGCCCAGCCCGTTGATGAACACCGGCCCGTTGTCGATGATCTGCTGGGTTTCGCCGGAACTGACATCGGTGGCGTAGACGTGGCCGGGTACGCCTGAGCCGGGAGTGTTGACGTCGATCGCTGCGCGGGTGTCGGTGATCCACAGCCGACCGTCCGGCCCGAACGTCAGGTCGTTGGGGACGCCCAGCCCTTCGACCAGATAGTCGACCTGCGTGCCGGTGATCACCTGCACCCCGGGCTCCGCAGGGCCGCTTGCGCCCCAGACCCCGCCGTTCTGGGCCACGTACAGCGTTCCGCTGGTGCTACATGCCAACCCGTTGGGGCCACCGCCGGTGTCGATGCGTTCCAGAGAACCTTCATTCGGTTCGACGATGTAGACGCAGCCGTGGCTGATCGACGTGAGCGCCACCCTGCTGTCAGGCAGCCACACCGGGCCTTCGGTGAAACCGAGGCCGTCTGCAATGACTTCGATCAGCATGCTCACACCTCCGGTTCCGGCAGAGCCATCCATTCTGCTGAGATCCTTGCAGTGAATCTTGGGGCCCGCCGGTCGAGGAAGGCCGCGACACCTTCGCGGGCGCCATCGGTTCCCATCACCCGTCGGTGCAGCTGGGTTCGCCGCCATCGCGTCGAAGTACACCATGCGACCTGCTGATCAGCGGGCGGTTTCGAATTTCACTAGCCTGGTCTGGTCGGACAACGTGGTCGTCGACTCAGCACTGCCCTGCGGAAGCGAGACGATCGATGGTCATGGCACGGACTGGCGATGACAGCTGGGACATCACCGAGAGCGTCGGCGCCACCGCTCTCGGTGTGGCCATGGCGCGAGCCGCCGAATCCGTCTGCGACTGCCCACTGTTCACCGACCGCTACGCACAGATCTTCGTCGATGCCGCGATCAAACGGGGCTGGGATTCTTCGAGGATGGCCTCGCGACTGCCGATCATCAAGGACTACGCCGCGGTGCGCACCAAATGGTTCGACGAGTATTTCATCGCTGCCGGCGCCAATGGCATCGACCAGGCGGTGATCCTGGCCGCCGGGCTGGACGCCCGCGCCTGGCGGCTGCCCTGGGTGAGCCGCAGCGTCGTTTTCGAAATCGACCAGCCGCAGGTGCTGGCGTTCAAAGCCGACACATTGGCCGCACGCGGGGCGCGACCCAATGCCCGATATCATGCGGTTGCCGTCGACCTGCGATCCGATTGGCCGAAAGCGTTGCGCGAGGCCGGTTTTGACCCGTCAACGCCGACGGCGTGGTCAGCCGAGGGGTTGCTGCCCTACTTGTCGGCGGCCGGCCAGGATCTGCTCTTCGAGCGGATCGCGAGCCTCAGCGCCGACGGCAGCCGCATCGCGGTCGAGGCGCTGAGCCCGAACTTCTTCGAGCCGGAATACCTCGAGCGTCGTCGTCAGTACCTGCGCGGCGTGCAGGAGGACACCGCGCCGGATGTCCCCGATCTCTGGTTCATGGAGGAACGCACCGACCTTCAGCAGTGGCTCACCGAACGAGGCTGGGCCGTCACCGCGATCGAGGCGTTGAACTTGATGCAACGCTACGATCGCCCACCGGATTACGCCGTCAAGGACCTCGCACCGCGCAGCGTCTTCATCGAAGGCCGACTGCACACCGCCCGCCGCTGCTACTCGGAGAGCTGAAACTCGATCACCGCGGCAACGGAATCGACTGCCTCTTCCAGCGCCGCGAACCGTTCGGCGGCCGTCGGCGCCGCCAGCACGGCATATCGATCAGCCGGGCCGATCGGGATTCGAGAAGCCAATGCGTACAGCCGTTCTCCAGGATCCAAGATGCGGTCGACGTCGGCGCCGAGCACTTCCTCCCGGCTCGGCCACGAAAGATCGCGGGCGCTCGCGATGCGCTCGAACAGTCCCATGATCCGGTCTTCGAGTCCTCCTATGCGGCCCGCGCTCACTGCATCCCCCGCCTGATCGAGCCACACTTGGACGACTGCCCGCGGATACGGGTCATCCGGCAACCACTCACACACCTTGATCCGGTCGCCGCCCCGGCAGCTCAATATGAACCGGCCCGACCCCGCGATCTCGACGCACTCCGCGATCTCGGCGACCGTACCGACATCGCAGCGAACGTCACCGCCACCGACTTCGCGGCCTTGGGAGATGAGCACCACACCGAAGCGAGGTTCGTTGTCGCGGAGGCAGTCTCGAACTAGCTGGGTGTAGCGGGGTTCGAAGATCTGCAACGGCAGATCCTCGCCGGGTAGCAACGCAGATTGCAATGGGAACATCGGCATCGTGCCGAAATCGGCTGCGCTGGCCATCAGACGTCCAACTCGGCGACAAGCGCATCGACGACGGCACGCAGATCGCCGTCATGCTCTTCGGCGACTCGCCGCTGACGTTGGTAGGACGCTCCCAGTCGTGGGATGTCGGCCACCGCTGCCAACTCGTCGGCGCAATGCAGCGACTTGGCAACGGGTTCCAGCCGGGTCAGCACATCGTCGAGATCTTCGGTGACCAGACGCTCATTGCTGTCCGCGTCGAGAATGATGATTGCGTCCAGACCGTAGCGGCCGGCGCGCCACTTGTTCTCCTGGTTGTGCCACGGCGGCATGGTCGGCAACGTCTCGCCCGCATCCAGTCGACGCTCGAGATCCACCACCAGGCAGTGCGTCAACGCGACCAGCGCGCCCAGCTCACGAATGTTGGACACGCCGTCGCAGATGCGCACCTCCAGAGTGCCGTTGCGCGGCGACGGCCGGACGTCCCAACGCACCTCGTTGACGTCCTCGATGATCCCGGTCTTTTTCTGGTCATGAACGAAACCCTCGAACTGGTCCCATCTTTCGAACTGGAACGGCAGGCCGGCGGTGGGTAGCTGCTGAAACATCATCGCCCGGTTGCTGGCGTAGCCGGTGTCGTCGCCCACCCACCACGGCGACGAGCAGGACAGCGCCAGCAGGTGCGGGTACCAGTTGAGCAAAGACGACATGATCGGCATGACCTTGTCCGGCGAGGAGACGCCGACATGCACGTGCACACCCCAGATCAGCATCTGGCGACCCCACCACTGGGTGCGCTTGATCAGCTCGGCGTATCGGGGCGCATCGGTCAGCTTCTGCGCCGACCAACTCGCGAACGGGTGTGTCCCCGCGCCGAACAACTCCATGCCCCGCGAACCGACGATCGGCAGGACGGAATGCAGAGTCGACCGAAGATCTTCCATGGCCTGCGCCGTGCAATCGCAGATGCCGGTGACGACCTCGACGGTGTTGCGCAACAGTTCCTTGTGCACCCGGGGATTTTCACCGATCTCGGTGAAGACCGCGGTGGCCTCGTTGCTCAGGTCGCGAGTCTGGGCATCGACGAGAGCGAACTCCCATTCAACGCCAAGAGTCGGATTGGGAGATGAGGCGAAGTCCACCCTGCTAGTGATACCCGTGTCCGATGCTGGACTAACCGGCGCCGATCACGCCGCATGCGACTCGCTTGCCGGCGTCGCCGGTTGACTTCGTCGTCTCGTCAGGACCCGGTGCTCCGTTGACCTGGTTGTAACGGTCGGACGGGATGTTGGCGAAGTTGTCCGAGCCGGCGTGGATGACGATCGATGTTCCGCTGCCGGCCAGCAGGTCGGCCTTGGTGAAGCCGTCGGTTGTGGTTACCAGCAGCGCCGAACCATCGTGGCGGACCTGCAGCGAGGTCAGGTCGCCGCTTGCGGAACCGCCCATGTGGCCCTGGGTGTGAAAGTGACCACCCGCGGACAGGAAGTCACCGGGCGCGCCGCCGTTCGGGGCGACCGAGTTGGCCTCGCACTTGCCCACCGAGTGGACGTGCAAGCCGTGGAAGCCGGGGGCCAGGTGGCCTTCGCCCGTCGTCTCCAGGGTGACGGTCACATAACCCTGATCGAATTCGAACTTGGCCGAGGCGACCTTGGTGCCGTCGGGTGCGCTCAAGTATGTAGTGATGCTGTCCGGTGCCGCCTCGCCCGTTCTGGGCGCGGCAGCCGACGGCGACGGCGATCCGGTCCAGATCGCCGGCGTGGTTCCAGGGGAGGTCGCCGGCGGCTGATTCGGCTTGCATGCGCTGGAAAGCGCGACGGCGGCGGTGAGTGGAATCAGCGTGGCGGCGGCGGCAAATTTGCGGCGCCTGGCGGGCTTAACCATGGGGTAGAGCCTATCCCGGCGACGATGCGGGCCGGAACGGCCCGTGAGGAGCGGGATCATCAAGACGGGCCGGTGGGTAGGTCCGATCAGCTTGCGGTCGAACTTGTCGGACCCCTCTTGCATAATCGAATATATGTTCGAAGCGGAGTCACGGCGCACTTCTTCGCCGGAGGTGATCGCCTGGTTTGATGAGATGTTCGAGCGCCGTTATCCCACCCGCACAAGAGAATCCTCGGCACTGCTGGATCGGATCACTGCGTCGTGGCGTGCGCAGAATCGCGCTGCTGCCGCGGCTTTGACGGCAATCGGCGAGCTGTTCGCGTATCGCCTGACTCGCTGCTCGGACACGGAGGAGTGGGCAGTCGACACCGAGGCGGCAGTCAGCGCCGAGGTTGCCGCTGCCTTGCGGATGAGCCAGGGGCTGGCAGCGAGCCAGTTGCGCTACGCCCGCGCAATGCGCGAGCGGCTACCGAAGCTCGCCGAGGTGTTCAAGGCCGGCGACATCGACGAGCGGACATTCGCCACGATCGTCTATCGCACCGATCTGATCAACCCTGATGTGCTCGCGTGCGTCGACGCGCAGCTCGCTCTCACCGTGGTCCGCTGGCCATCGATGAATCGAGGCCGGCTGGCTGGACAGATCGACAAGATCGTCGCCAAGGCCGACGCCGACGCGGTGCGCCGCCGCGCGGAGCGGCGCTCTGAACGCGAGGTATGGTTCGCGGATCTCGAGGGCGGTCTCTCGGAAATCCACGGCAGCCTGCTGAGCCCCGACGCGCACGCCCTGGACAAGCGGCTAACCGCGTTGGCCGGCACGGTGTGCGAGCACGACCCTCGCAGTCGCGAGCAACGGCGCGCCGACGCTCTAGGCGCACTGGCAGCCCGCGTGGACCGACTGAGTTGCCGCTGCGGGCGCGGTGACTGCACGGCTGAAAAGCGGCCCGTCGCAACGTCTGTGGTGATTCACGTGATCGCCGAGCAGGCCTCGATCGACGGCAGCGGCGCGACACCGGCATCCGAGGTCTGCGCTGACGGGCTCATCGCTCCTGAGCTCATCGCCGAATTAGCTGCCGGCGCCAAGCTGACGCCGCTGATCCATCCGGCCGACGCCGCGCCCGAATCTGGATACCTGCCGTCGAAGAAGCTGGCCGATTTCGTCCGGTGCCGTGACCTGACGTGCCGCTGGCCAGGCTGCGATCGGCCCGCCTTCGATTGCGACATCGACCACACCATCCCCTTCGCCGAGGGCGGGCCCACACACGCCTCGAACCTGAAGTGCTACTGCCGCATTCACCACCTCGTGAAAACCTTCTGGGGATGGCGCGATCAGCAGTTGCCCGACGGCACAGTCATTCTCAACTCGCCGGCGGGGAAGACCTACGTGAGCACACCCGGCAGTGCGCTGCTCTTCCCCAGCCTGTGCCTTCCGACCGGTGACGTGTACGCGCCGGAAACCGGCCCGACCGTCGACTTCTGCGGCGACCGGACCGCGATGATGCCTCGGCGGCGGCGCACTCGGGGGCAAGACCGCGCCCAGCGCGTCGCAGCCGAACGCCGACAAAACCACCAGGCCCGCACGAACCGCCGGGCCCACCGCCTCAGTTACCTCGATCCGAGCCCGGCATCACCGGGCGCCGACGACGAACCGCCGCCGTTTTAGCCGGGCAGCACTAGCCCGCGACGACCACGATCACACCGGGCGGCTGGCCGGCGACCGCAGGACTGCGCGGCGCGACGGGCGCTTTGAGGAGCTTGCCAACAGCATCGGCGGTTTCCCGCTCGCCGTCGGCGCTGCCGAAATACACCGTCGTCTTCGACACCTCGGGCAATGTCAGATTGCTGACGTCGGTGACGTTGTAGCCGCCCTGCTTGATCTGATCTGCGGCCTTACCGGCAATACCGGGTTGACTGGATATGTTGTAGACCCGCACATCAGATTTTGCGACGACCTTCACAGTGGTTGTCGTGGGCGCTGATTTGGTCGTCGCGCTCGACACGGCAGAGTCGTCGTCGGTATTCGAGCTCGACCCGAGGGCCTGAAACCCGACCAGCAGAAAGATGACGCCGAGAAACAGCAACACCATCACCATGGCCCGCAGAGGAAGCCCGGTCGAGTCGGGAACACGCTCATTCATTGACGTCACTGTATCGAGGAGTGCGGCAAAACCCACACCGACGCTCGGTGAGCTGGCAAAAACTCAGGTTAGCTCGAACCCCAGCCGTCGCGCCGCACGAGCTTTCTGGCGGCTGGCCCGGAGTCGCCGGAGCCGCTTTACGAGCATCGGGTCGGCGGCTAAAGCCTCGGGTCGATCGACTAACGCATTGAGAACTTGGTAGTAACGCGTGGCCGACATTGCGAACAACTCTTTGATGGCTTCTTCTTTTGCACCCGCGTATTTCCACCATTGGCGTTCGAAGGCGAGAATGTCGTGTTCTCGGCGGGTCAGCCCATCGGCGAGTCCAGAGTCGTCACCCGATCGATTAGCCCGCGCCATAGCGCTGTCCATATCGCTTACTCGACCCTTTCGGCAAATGCTCGAATTCTCGCTGCTCCGGCGATATTCAACCACGTCGACAACTGTTGACTCGGAACCCAACCCCGCGAGTCGGCTGACGAGGTGAGATTGCCTGCCCCAGGCCGACTCCGCAACTTAAGCAGATGGGCGCGGGCTTGAGCGTGATTGCCCGCCTCGCCCTAACGCCGCTTTGCGGAGTGCATTGTCGGCGGGCTTAAGCTGTCCGGTCATGGCAGTCGTACCCATTCGCATCGTGGGCGATCCGGTGTTGCACACACCCACCGAGCCGGTACCGGTCGGAGCGGACGGTTCGCTGCCGGCCGATCTGGCCGATCTGATCACCAATCTCTACGACACCATGGACGCCGCGTTCGGGGTTGGCTTGGCCGCCAACCAGATCGGCGTGGGCTTGCGGGTGTTCGTCTACGACTGCGCCGACGAGCGCGGACAGTCGGCGCGGCGTCGCGGAGCGGTCGTCAACCCGGTGCTGGAGACCACCGAAGTCCCCGAAACCATGCCCGACCCCGACGACGACGACGAGGGCTGCCTGTCCGTGCCGGGCGAATCATTTCCAACCGGCCGGGCCGAATGGGCCCGGGTCACCGGACTCGACGCCGACGGCACACCGATCACTCTCGAAGGCACCGGACTCTTCGCCCGGATGCTGCAACACGAAACCGGACACCTCGACGGCTTCCTCTACCTCGACCGGTTGGTCGGTCGGCATGCCCGCGCCGCGAAGCGCGCCGTGAAATCGCACAGTTGGGGCGTTCCCGGATTGTCGTGGACGCCGGGTGAGGTGCCGGACCCGTTCGGCCACTGATGGTTTCGTGGCCCGAGCTCGGAACCAGGGTGACGGTTCGGTTCCGCCGTCCGCCCGGTTCGGTTCCACCGCTGACTGATGCGGTCGGTCATCTTCTCGACGTGACACCGCTGGTCCGCGTCCAGACAAAGTCCGGCGGCGTAGTGCAATTCGCGCCTGAGGATGTGGTCGCGCTCCGCATGCTCAGCGATACGCCGGTGCGCGCCTCCGAGATCCGCGCCCTCGAGCACGCCGCTGCACTGGCGTGTCCGGGTGTCGAACACCACTGGCTTGACGGCTGGCTGGTGCGCGCTGGCCACGGCGTCACGCGCACCGCGAATTCCGCAGTGCCACTGCATTTTTCTGCCAACCAAACTCCCATACCATTGATCGCCGACTGGTACCGGCGGCGTGGACTGACCCCGCGGCTGGCGATTCCCGATCGCCTGCTCCGGCTTCCGGATGCCGGTGAGCACGCCAACTGGATGCTGGTGCGCGACGTGCACACGGCCGAGCAAGACCCGTTGGTCCAGCTGTCGAGCCACCCGGACGACGAATGGCTGCGGCATCAGGACCGCGCAATCCCCGTCGATGTATTGACCGCGGTGATCGACGGCGAACTGGCCTTCGGCCGGCTCGCGAATACGGCGACCGCGCGGGCCTCGGTGACTGCCGCCCCGGACGGCACGCACTGGGTGGGCGTCTCGCAAGTCCGAACCGTCGACCCCGGTGCCAGTCGCGAATTGTGCGAGGCCTTACTGTCCTGGGGCGCGGCACTCGGTGCGACGCGCGGCTACATCCGGATCCCGGAAGACGATCGCGACGCCGCAGCCCTGGTCCGGTCGCTGGGCTTCGTGCTGCACCATGAGGCGCGCTACGTCACCGTCACCGCGGAGTCCGTCACGTAGGGTCGACGCCATGCCCGACGGCGGCGACCGGCTGCTGCGAATAGCCACTTGGAACGTGAACTCGATTCGCTCCCGACTGCCCCGGGTGCTGAATTGGCTGGAGCGTGCCGAGGTCGATGTGCTCGCGATGCAGGAAACCAAGTGTTCCGATGAGCAGTTTCCGACGATGCCCTTCCTCGAACTCGGCTACGAGGTGGCCCATTGCGGCTTCAACCAATGGAACGGCGTGGCGATCGCGTCGCGGGTCGGCCTGGACGACGTCGAAACTGGCTTCGACGGCCAACCGACCTGGTCCGGCAAGCCCGACGTCGCCGCTGCGGCCGAGGCCCGCGCGCTGGCCGCCACCTGTGCAGGAGTGCGGGTGTGGAGCCTCTACGTACCCAACGGCCGTGCGCTGGACGATCCGCACTACACGTACAAGTTGAATTGGCTTGCTGCACTTCGTGATACCGCGGAAGGATGGCTGCGCGACGACCCGTCGGCGCAGATTGTGCTGGTCGGCGACTGGAACATCGCGCCGACCGACGACGACGTCTGGAGCGTCGAGTTCTTCGAAGGCGCCACGCACGTATCAGAACCGGAGCGGGCGGCATTCGACGCCATCGTCGAGGCTCAATTCACCGACGTGGTAAGGCCTTTCACGCCCGGGCCCGGTGTCTACACCTACTGGGATTACACCCAGCTGCGGTTTCCGAAAAAACAAGGGATGCGCATCGACTTCATCCTCGGCTCGCCCGCGCTGGCCGGCCGGGTCGCCGATGCGCACATCGTGCGGGAAGAACGTAAAGGTAAGGCGCCTAGTGATCACGCACCGGTTTTGGCCGATTTTCACTGGGATTGACGTATAGAAATGGCGCGGGCGGGTATTCACCCGTTGTTCATTCGCCGGGCAAGGTCTTAGGATTGCGGGCAACACTGCACGGCCGGATACCGAATACAGGGAGTAATCATGGGTGTCGTTGACGGCGCCGTACGAAACGTAAGTCGAACGGTCAGCCGTGCCGCCTCAGCAACCACCGCAACCGCGGGTGCCGTAGGCGGCGCCGCGGTCAACGGCGTCGTCGGCGCCGTGACCGGAGCGGCGGCGGGCGTGCAGAAGGGCATCGACAGCGGCAGCCACTCGACACCGGCGGCCGCCCTGACGCTGGGCGCCCTCGGTGTCGCCGGCATCGTCGAGTGGCCGCTGCTGCTGGCGGTCGGCGGAGGCGCATTGCTGTTGCGCCGGCTGAGCAACTCGCGCAGCGACAGCACGCCGACCCGACCGGCGGCGAAGATCGCTCCCGTCAAGTCGACGAACTCGGCGCGGCCGCGCAAGACGCCTGCCAAGAAGACACCGGCACGGCAGTCGCGCGCAGCACAGTCGCGCACCCGTCGTTGATTCTGTCGGTTAGGTAGCGTCGCTTTGGTGCGAGCATCCTTGCCGTTGCGCGCGGTAACACTGGGCCTCCAGGTGACGTCTGCACTGGTCGGTGCGAGCGTGCAGACTGCGGCCAACGCCGCGGGATCACTGGGCACGGTCGCCTCGACGAGCCTGGAGCTGGCCGCGATCCCGGTTCGCGAAGGCGTCAAGGCGCTCTCCGACGGGTTGCCCGCGCGGCCCACCCTGACCAGGCACAGTTGGCGCGGCAGGGGGCGGGCGTGGATCGAGATCCGCGGACTGGACGGCCCGGACGGCGCCGAGCTCGGACGCTTCGTCGTCGACGCCTTGAGCGGACGGCCGGGCGTCCAGTCGGTCAGCCTGAACCGGCCGTTGTCGCGCGCCGTCATCGGACTCAACGGCGAGCAGACCTCACTGCGGGAGCTCTGCCGAGAGGTCGACGAGGCCGAAAAGCGCTGGCGCGCAAGCGAACATGTCGAGGAACGACGCAGCGACGCGCGTCCGAAGCCGCTACCGGGCGACGGCCTGCTGCTGGCCACCAACGCGCTGGGAGTCGGCGCCACCGCTGTCGGCGTCGGCGCCGCGTTCGCGGGTCGAATATTGGTGTGGCCGCGGTTGTTCGAGGGTGTCGAGGCAATCGTGGTGGCTGTCGACTACCAGCCGCGGCTCCGTCGGCTGATCGAAGACCGCATCGGCCACTCCGCGACGGACGCCGTGCTGTCGGTAGCGATGACGGTCGCTCACGTCCTCGAACTCTCCCCCACGTCGCTGGTCGTCGACCTCACCATGGAGATCCTGAAAGCCGCCGAATATCAGGCCGAGGCGCAGGCCTGGTGCCGTCTCGAACCGACGTTGGCCCGGCATGCCGAAAACCTCGAAGTGCATCCGTCGCTGCGCCCGGTGCCGGCGCCGGACGGACCTATCGAGCGGCACGCCCGACGCGCCGCTCTGCTGCAAGCGGCCGGCACCGCGGCCGTCGGGGCCGCGACCCGCAACCTCGCCATGGCGTCGACGGCGACGTTGGTCACCACGCCGAAAGCCAGCCGCACCGCCCGCGAGTCGTTCGCCGCAGCGCTGGGCCAAGGACTGGCCGAGCAGCACGCGGTGTTGCCGCTGCGCCCGGAAAAGCTGCGCTGGCTGGATCGCATCGACGCACTGCTGATCGATCCTCGAGTGTTGTGCACCAACACATTGCGGGTCATACGAGTCCGCGGAGCCGACGAAGAAGAGATCTCCCCGGCGTGGAACCGGGCCCAGCTGCTGCTGGAGAAACGAGGCGTGCGCGCAGGCTGGCATCCGGTTTCCGGCGTGACAGCCCGCGACGCCGATACCAGTGTCGAAGCGCTGATCGGCCCCACCCACGACCCGTTGGCCGCAGCGGTGCTCGCCGAGGCACGACGGGCGGGCCTGGAGCTGGTCTCGGTCGACGTCGAGGATCTCGGTGAACTGCGGACGGCTTTCGACGAACTGCGGACGCTGCAGCGGACACCTATCGACAAAGCACTGGCGGCGGCGCTGACCGATCTACAGGAGTCGGGCCGCACCGTCGCGGTGATCTCGTCGGCCGCCGCCCAGGCACTGTCGTCGGCGGACATCGGGGTGGGCGTGATGCCCAACTCCGATGCGGAGCCGCCACCGTGGACAGCGGATGTGATCTTGGGTGACCTCGCCGGCGCCTGGCGGCTGCTGCACGCCATCCCGGTGGCCAAATCGGCCAGCCATCGTGGTATCGAAATTGCTACCGGCGCAACGGCTTTGGGTGCACTGCTGATGGTGCCGGGCGTTCGCGGACGAGGCCCGGGTCCGGTGACGACGGGTGCGGCCGCCGGGTTGGTGTCCGGGTATCTGATGGCGCGACGGGTTTTGCGCGCACCCGCGCCGCTGCCCGCGCCGATGCACGAATGGCATGCCATGTCGATCGAGCAGGTCCGCAAGATGTTGCCGCCGCCGGACGAGGAGGCGCCCACCGAGTCGAAGCACGGCGCGCTGGCCACCAGGGCGATGGAGACGGCGCACTGGAGCGCCGAGCTGACCGGACGCCCGAGCCGGGCGGCGTGGCAGTTCGTCAAGGCGGTGCGCGCCGAGTTGTCCGACCCGCTGACCCCGGTGTTGGCTCTCGGCTCGGCGGCCAGCGCCGTGCTGGGTTCGCCGGTCGACGCGGTACTGGTCGGGTCGGTGCTGACCGGAAACTCGATGCTGGCCGCTAGTCAGCGCCTGCGGGCCGAAAGCCGGCTGAACGAGCTGCTGGCTCAACAGATTCCACCGGCCCGCAAGGTAAAAACCGGTCCGGATGGTTCGCCGGTCTACACCGACATCAAGGCGGTGCAGCTGCGGCCCGGCGACGTGATCGAGGTGCGGACCAACGAGGTGATCCCCGCTGACGCCCGGCTGATCGAAGAAGACGATCTCGAAGTCGACGAATCCTCGCTCACCGGCGAATCACTGCCAGTGGAGAAGCAGGCCGACCCCACACCCGGCGCCGAACTGGCCGAACGCCGCTGCATGCTCTACGGCGGAACCA
>Ga0302326_10015100_pt1 | contig 16270 bp, 8 predicted proteins | sample Palsa_T0_3_FD_202264 | JGI IMG/M metagenome (GOLD analysis project Ga0302326, IMG submission 202264) | Peat permafrost microbial communities from Stordalen Mire near Abisko, Sweden - Palsa_T0_3 | ecosystem: Environmental > Terrestrial > Soil > Palsa > Peat permafrost | place: Sweden: Abisko... | reverse complement strand
AGTTCCTCTGCATGAACGCCTCATCCGCCACGCGGCTGGAGAAGATTCTGGGCAGCTACGCTTACATTGAAGGTTGGGCGCATTACTCGGAACAAATGATGATCGATGAAGGCTACGGCGAGGCCGCGCCGAACCGGGGCGATCAACCCGTCGCGCTCAAGGCGGCCAAATACCGTCTTGCCCAATTGGACGAGGCGCTGCTGCGTGTCTGCCGCCTCTGCGCGGCGATCAAAATGCATTGCCAGGGAATGACGGTGGAGGAGGCGGCCCAATTTTTCACGGACAATTGCTATTACGGAGACAAGCCCGCCCGCGCCGAGGCCAAGCGAGGGACGTTTGATCCAGGTTATGCCAACTACACGCTCGGCAAGTTGATGATTCTCAAATTGCGCAAAGATTACCAAGCGCAGGAAGGGCCGGGATATTCGCTGGAAAAATTTCACAATGAATTTCTGCGCCACGGCACGCCGCCGGTGCCCTTGCTGCGGGAGGTTTTGATCAAGGATCGGCGGCTGTGGAACAAAGCGCTATGAAGAATTTGAGACCAGCCAGCGCAAAAGCGTGGGCCTTGCTCAAAAAGTTGCAAGCCCTGGCGGAGCAAGGAATTGACGGCGAGAAAATCTCGGCGCAAATAAAGCTCGCCCGGCTCAAAGCGCGGTTCGACTTCGGCGAGACGGACCCTGCCGAGTCACCGGATTTGTTTAGCGGCAACTTCAAACACGCAAGCAAGGCGAGGCGAATTTACTCGTTTTCCAGCAAGGAGTTTGACGTGGCTAATTCCGTGAAATGGGCCATTGAATCGGCCACGAAAATCCCATGCGTCTATCGGAACGGCGAATTGTTGGCGGAAGCGACGACAAGCACGGCGAAAAGGCTGGAGGAAATTGCTATTCATATTGCCCACAGTTTTCGCGCGCTGCTTGAAAAATTTGGCGCCGTGGACAGCGTGAATGCCCATGATCGCGGTGTGTTTGTCATGGGATTGTATGATGGAATGATGAACGAAACGCGAGACGTCGGGCAACGCCTGCCGAACCGGGCGAATGTTCCGAAAGCGCGCAAAGGGAAGAAAAAGATTGTGAGCCAGCCCCACGCCGCGGCGCATGGTCTGCATATTCATCCTTACACGGTGGGTTTGAGTCTCGGCAAACAGATTCGTTTTTCCGCGCCACTGGAACAAATCACCGCTGAATTGGACGCTGTAACGCGGAAACATTTAACTTAGCCGCACAATATGAACATAACCCCTCATGTCATTTCAGTCGTCCTTGGCGCTTTGGCGGCCTCGGCAGTTTGCGTTTCGGCGCAAAGCGTGATCGCGCCGGACGCGAAGCTCGAAAAGCTTGCCAGCGAATTCTCGTTCACCGAAGGCCCCACTTGCGACGCGGCCGGCAACGTTTTTTTCACCGACCAGAACAACAATCGGATCATGGAATGGAGCGTGGACGGTGTTCTGTCCACTTTCATGCAACCGTCGGGCCGCGCCAATGGGATGTTCATGGATGCCAAAGGCAACCTGATCGCCTGCGCGGATGAAAAAAATGAGCTTTGGTCCATCGCGCCGGACAAAAAGGTGACGGTCCTTGTCAAGGATTACCAGGGCAAATATCTCAACGGCCCCAACGACGTATGGGTCGCGCCCAACGGCGAAATGTTCATCACGGACCCCTATTACCAGCGCCCTTGGTGGGACCACCAAAAAATGGCGCTGGACAGCGAGCAGGTCTATCATCTTTCGGCGGATGGCAAGAGCCTGACACGCGTCACCAGCGATTTGAAAAAGCCCAATGGCATCACTGGCACGCCCGACGGCAAGACGCTCTTCGTCGCCGACATTGGAGCCGACCGGACCTACAAATACGACATCCAGCCGGACGGTTCCTTGTCAAATAAAGCCTTGTTTTGCACGAAGGGTTCCGACGGCATGACCATCGACGACCAGGGAAACATCTACATCACCGGCCACGGCGTTTTTATATTTGACAAAACGGGGAAGCTGGCGGAGCACATTGAGGTGGCGGAGCCGTGGTCGGCCAATGTCACCTTTGGCGGCCGGGATCATAAGACGCTTTTCATCACGGCCAGCAAGTGCCTGTATTCGATCCGGCTGAAATTCAAAGGCGCAAATCCGGCGAAGTAAAAATGGCATCGGGTTTCTAATCCTCATTCAATTCAAGACGCAAGTAATCGTAAACGACGCCGGTGGTGACCTGTCCGGCAGGCACAGTCAACTGCATGGCGTTCTCACCCTGTTTCATCAAGGTGGCGTCGAAGGTCAAAGTGCATTCCTGCCAGACGCTCTTGTCGGTGTTGTAGCGCAGGGCATTGGTGGGTTTCGGCTGGATGCTGCCGGCGCTCTGGCCGTTGACGGCCACGGCCAACCCGCCATTGCCGTCGGCGCCGGCAAGACCCACGCGCAAGGCGGCGTGGCCTTTGGGAGAATTGTCCATGTTGAATTTTATGGTCCAGGTGGTCGCCCGGCCTTGGCCGATGGACCTCCAGATGTCTGATCCCTGCACTTTGACCCAGCCGAAACGCTGGTTCAGCGGGTCCTTGGCTTCGGGATTCTTCCAGGCCTCCGACAGCGCGTGCGGCACCTGCTCAAAGAACCAGTCTTTGTGATAATCGCTCTTGCCGATGGTGTAGGTGATGTCGTTGGGGAACAGATCGCCGTACCGCAGGCACCAGCCCCAAAGCCAGTAATTCGAGCCGTCGCCCTTGTAAAATTTGCCGGCGCTGCGGTCGGGATAGCCAATCTCCCAGACTTGCTTGCCGTAGCGGATTGGCTTCCATTCCAATTTTTTCAAATCCACGGTCTTGCCAGCCTCGACGGTGATATTGGAATGCGCGAATTCACCCAGCACGCCGTCAGCAAAAGCATGCAGCGTGTAAGGACCGGGGCGGACGTTGGGAATGGTAAATGAACCATCCTCGCTTCCATCGTTCCAGAACTGGTAGAATTTCGCGTCGTGCGCCCAATCCACCATTCGACCGCCGCCATACCTGCCGCCGCCGGCATAATCCGCGTGGGCCAGTCCCACGGTCAGGTTGGTCAACCTTGTCGAGGCCGCCTGCGGGTCGTTGAGCACGATTTGCCCGACCACGGTTCCGCGTGCGTCCTTGTGCGGGTAATCCACGCCATTGACCCAGTCATAAGGCCAGAGGGCTTTTTCTCTTTTTGCCTGTTCGAGCGCGTCCTGCCAGAGAGCCAGTGCGTTGTTTTTCCAGGCGGGTGGCACGATAGGATTGCCGGCGCTGGCCTCCAGCGCGGCAACATCGGCCGGGGACGGAGCATCGGGGTTTTCGAGCGCGTTGCAATAAACGAAAATGGGGCCGATGACCTTGCTCCATTCTTCGCCCGCGCTCATGTTGCAACTCGCGCCGCCGCCGTAATGGGTGCCGCGCCAGTAATCGAGAATGATCGGGTCCGGATTGGCATTGCCGTCAAAATGGCAGACTAATTCCTGTTTGGAAGCGCCGCCGCTTAAGTACTCGATGGACGGGTTGATGAACCATACGCCAATATGCTTTTTAGTGCTCGACCAGCCGAAGGCCGGAATTTTGTATTGCACGGCGGTGTAACTGTATTTGTGCTCGACGGAGTTTTTGTAAAAGCCGGTGCTCAGGATGCGCTGTTCCTTGGCGTGGATTTGGATGCCCGCGCCCCAGTCTTGCGGGGTGCATTCGAGCATGTTGCGATCCGCGTCCACGGAAATCCAGTCGAAGGTCTTGTTGAGCTTGGTGATGTAACGGCTCTCACCCACGCCCATGGCGCCGTAGGCGGCCGGGTGGGAGAAAATGGCGTAAGCATAAATGCCGCTTTCGCCCTGCCCCATCTCGTAGCGAAGCTCAATGTTGCAATAGGTCCCGCCGCCGGGCGCGCCGCGCGTCAGCATGACCGTGCCGTCCGTCTCGCCCTTGATGGCCACCTCCGCGCGCGCGCCGCCGTTTTTCGACGGGTCAATCGTGACCGTTTGGGTCTCGTGTGGCGCCCCTTGAGGTGTTTCCTCCCAATATCCCCCGGCGCCCATGGTTTCGATGCCGTGATAAAGAAGCGACACCATGTAGCCGTTGCTCTTGTTGATCGTCGCCTTGACGATGCCGTTGTCGAGCGTCCAAGTGCGGCCATTGTCGGTTACCGTCACGGGAGCATGGACTTCGGCCAGGGCCGAGGAAATGATGTCGGGCGCGCAAAGGCTCCACGCCAGGAAGATCATGGAGACTTTACTTTTCAGGTTGCTCATTTTCCAATTATGAACGTCCAAAAGGGCCTGGATCAAGCGATATGTCATAAATGGGGCGCAAATCAACTTTGCGCGTGGTCAAGGACGCCAACAAGTGCTCTTCCCCATTCCTCTGGTCTTTTCATAAAAAAATCCTGCTCATTGGTCGGATTAGGTGGGATTAGGTGGGATTAGGTGGGATTAGGTGGGATTAGGTGGGATTAGGTGGGATTAGGTCGGATCAAGGCCGGATTGAAGCCGGATGGGCGGCAAAATGGAGGAAGCGCGCGCGGAAGTGTTGGCCGCTGCCACAGGGTTCCGACGATCGCTGCCATGGCGCTCATTTTCTGAATTGTTTCAATATTCATGCAACCACATTACCAGAAGCCCCCAAAAACAAAAAACCTACGGTAGGTTTTTTGGCACGATTTTTTTTGGAGCCGCGAATTCGCCGGAAGATTCTGCCAGCCAACAACTTGCAAAAGTAAAAAACCATTAAAACGTGAAAAAGTGCAAAATAAAGTGTTTTTTTCCCCGCGCTAAAGCCCTGTTTTCCTGCCAAAACGATCAAAAAAGGGCCCATTTTTGCTGTCAGTACGTTTTTGCGACTGGGCGAATGGTCCATTAGGCATTGATGGCGAGCAACTTACAAATTTTTATGAAACCACGCTTTTTCGGGCAAAAATAGGATTCCACGGGAGAGGCGCAGCGCGCCGAGGTCTGCCAATAACGGATTTGCACCCTGCTTCATCCGCAACCTCTTTCTTTTTTTGGGCCGCCGAATTTCCTGGGTTTAGAACAGTGAGATATTATCCTGAAAAACAGGGAGAGTGCGGTCGCCTCTCCCAATGCGACATTATTTTCCGCTCTCTTCCTCGCGCGGCTCAATCTTCGCCACCACGGCAGTTCTGTTGAGCAGGACCCAAAGGTCGCTGAACAGAAAGTGATCAAACGTCCGAATATGGTCCTTGAGGATATTCTCTGTGCCCATATTGGGGCGCATGTCGAAATAGTAAACGCCATCAAGCGGATTCAGTTTGATGGTATAACCCTTAAAGCGCCCAGGAAGAAACGTCGAGTTGATCCCGTATTCTTTTGGGGTTTTGCCTTTCCGTTGAACGTCGTTTAGAAAAATTGCCACGTGCGGCACATCTTTGCCCGTCAATTTCGCTAGCAGGAACTTGTCGATAAAAATCTTATCAAGCCGGTCTTTGCTGCTGGTCTTGACCGATCCGATGATTTTTACGAATGTGCCAAATTTGATGACCAAATCGTGCTGATAACTCATAAAAAATTCCACCTTGCCGTCAACCTCTATGGGGACCTTGACCTGACCAGCGATGCAATCAATGCCAACACGAACCAAAATGAGGCGTATGAATCTTTCGAACAAATCCCCGCTGATTTTTCTCGCCGTATTGGACTTTCCTGCCGGCAGGGCGTCAAGGGAGGCGCCGATGGCCTGTTGAATCGTATAAACGGCCCTGTTCACCAACTCACGATTTGTCGGAGTGCCAACGCTTTTCGGCGACGCTTTAACATCATCAAGCACCCCAAGGAATCTCTTTATCTTGGTTTTAGCGGTTTTTCCTGGGTAAAGCAGATTGTAGTTGAGGGGGCGGGTGATGTTGAACGAGCCATCCTCTTTGAAGTGGAGAAAACGATATTGGGTCTCGTTTCTTGATACGATTTCGGCTTGTATTGCCCCTGGCTTGGCTGTGAAATCCCAAAACGCCTGGCCGAATTCAATATAATCCGACAGGTCAGTGAAGTTGGTTTTATTGGAAGCGAGCTTTACAAGTTCCGTTAATGTCATCGGATGCTTTCCCTTCGTTGGGCCGTTTCGGCGTCAAACTGCATCCAGTCGGCCACGGATCGTCCTCCCGTGTTTTCCAGCCGATTTATCGCCCATTGGTTGTACTCAGCATTTGTGTCGCACCCCAGCCAACGCCGACCAAGCTGTTCAGCGACGACAAGCGTTGTGCCCGAGCCGGAGAACGGATCGAGCACTAAATCGCCGGGATTGGATGACGCCATTACCAACTTGCGCAACAGTTCCTCTGGTTTCTGCGTTGGATGGGGCGTCTTCTCCCCCATGCCGTTGCAGGTTGTCGGGATGTCCATTACATCTTTGGGTTTCGCACCCTTTGGGTTTGGAATCCAGTTTTCCCGCTCCTTGCCGTTTCCGTTTTTGCCGTATTGGCTTGTTTCCGCTTGGGGATGACTCGGATATTTCAGCGTGTGCGCTCCATAAGGAATCCGCACATCATCAATGTTGAACGTGAAGTCTTTGCTCTTGCGAAAATGGACAATGCTCTCATGGGATCGTCCCCAATCGCCACCGAGATTCGCCTTGTTTTTGTAGTGCCAAACGATCCATCGGCAGCCCTTAAAAAATGGCATCGCCGCCACTTTCACATCCGCCAGTATTTCAGAAAAGCCGCAGACGTAAAGCGTTCCTGGTTTTTTCAAGACCCTTGATGCTTCCTTCAACCACTCGCGGGACCAGGCGACATAATGCTCCTGGCTCTCGAAATCATCCCAATCCGCTTTTTTGATGTTGTAGGGAGGATCTGCGAAAACAAGGTCAACCGACTCGGTTGGCAACCCTCTCAGCCAGGCAATTGAATCCCCGAGATACAACCGTCCATGCGGATGTTCATATTGCAATTGAAGCCCCCCGGCGAGTTCCACGAGACGCGTGGTTCCGTTCTGGCACCTGACTTCCAACTCCATTTGAGGAGGCGGTTCTTTGAGTTTCACCGGCATAATCCCATTCAAAACGAAAAATTCACCCAGTTCAAGCTTATCTCACTTCAGGCTTTTGAAAACATATGTCATACAATCATACGACTACTTCTTTCCGTCCGGAGGCCTTTTACTCATGGCGTAAAATGGCTAGATAGACTTATGAGCAAACCCATCACTCGCCGCGGATTTCTGAAACGCACCTCCGCCCTGACCGCCGGGGCGGCCGTCTGGAAGGTCGCTCATTCGTTGCGTGCGGCGCCCGGCCCCAACGACAAAGTGCGCGTCGCCATTCTCGGCTGCAACGGGCGCGGCATGAGTCATATCGCTGCTTACTTGTCCCTGCCCAACGCCGAGATTGTCTCCATTTGCGATGTGGACAGCCGCGCGATGGAGAGAGGAATCGCCACCGTGGCGAAGGTTCAGGCCCGAAAGCCAAAAGGAGTCAAAGACCTTCGCCGCGTGCTGGAGGACCCGGACATCGATGCGGTTTCCATTGCCATGCCCGATCATTGGCATGCGCCGGCGGGTATTCTGGCCTGCGCGGCGGGCAAACACGTTTATGTCGAGAAACCGGGCAGCCACAACGGGCAGGAAAGCGAATGGATCGTGGCGGCGGCGCGCAAATACAAGCGCCAAGTCCAGATGGGCAATCAGCGGCGAAGTTGGCCCTGGGTGCAGGAAGGGATCAAGGCGCTGCACGACGGGGAAATTGGCCAGGTTTATTTTGCCCGCGCCTGGTACACCAATCATCGAGCTTCGATTGGCCGCGGCAAATCGACGCCAGTGCCCGAATGGTTGGATTATTCCTTGTGGCAAGGTCCCGCGCCGGAACGATCATTTCAGGACAATGTGATCCACTACAATTGGCACTGGTTCTGGAACTGGGGCACCGGCGAACTGGGCAACAATGGCGTCCATGCGATTGATCTGGCCCGCTGGGGTCTGGGCGTTGATCTGCCTCGGCGCATCACCTGCGGCGGCAACCGCTACCATTTTCAGGATGATTGGGAAACACCGGACCTCTACGTGGCGACGTTTGATTTTGGCGCCAAAGCCATTGTGTGGGAAGGTCAAAGCTGCGATCCACGCGGTTTTGAAGGGGAGGGTTTTGGGGTCAACTTTTACGGCGAGAAGGGGAGCCTGACCATTGCCTCGAGCGTGAAAATTTACGATTTGAAGAACAAACTCGTGCGGGAAATTCCCGGCAAAATGGAGGGAAATCTCAGTTCTGACGCCGTGCATTTCGCGAATTTTCTCGACGGCATCCGCGAGGGAAAAACGCTCCGCTCGGAAATCGAGGAAGGCCAGAAGAGCACCCTGCATTGCCATTTGGGCAACATCGCCTGGCGCACTGGGCGCACGATCAATTTTGATCCCGCAACCCGCAAGATCACCGACGACAACGAGGCCTCCGCCCTTTGGAGTCGGAAGTATCGAGACGGCTGGCAACCGCAGGCGTAAAAGCAATCATGGGCCAGGAAATCAGCATTGTCTCCCGTTCCATGGCGCGGGTTGAAACCCAATATTGGCTCACGGCTGGAAGAGTTGGAGGTAGTCGCGAATCCCGCCATGGGCGGAACCTTTTTTTGGTGGCGGGTTTGCTGTTCTTCTCCGGGTTCTGGGGCGATGCGATGGCGGAGGAGTTGGTTTGGGGAACCAACGCCCTCAAGCTTCCGCCCGCGTTTAACGGAACGATTTCGTTGGAAGATCTGCTGCGGAATCCAAACAACAGCGTTTCGACCGGTCGTTTTTACCAGGCTGGAGGCGAAAACCTGCCGGTCACGCCGACGGAATGCCGCATCGCGCACAACGCGGACGAATTGCTGGTGGTTTTCCGATGTGTGGAAAAGGATCCGGCCTTCCCGGCGCTCCATCATGGCGAGAATTGGTATTCACAGTTGCACTCCGCTGCCGAACAGGATGCCGCGTTTCCGGACAAAGTGGATTTGTTTGTTGCGCCAGACCTGAACAAAGCGACCTACTATCAGTTCGCTGTCACGCTGGACGGCCAAAAATTCGGCGCCAAACGGCGGGCTGCTTTGCCAACACGTGAAACCGACGAGCAAATGGATGCCATCACCAATATAGAAAGAGTCCAGATTTTCTCAGCCCTGGTTTCCAGGAGTCCAAAGGGCTGGACGGTCCTCTTGCGAATACCGTGGAAGACCATCGGTGGCAGGCCGGAAGCCCGCTTCGGACTGATCCCCGTGAGGACGCGCTGGCGCCAAGCCGAAGTAACCAGCCCGGTCGCGGCGGATTTTACGGATCGTCCGCCATCGGATTTATTCATTGAAGCTTGTTTTCCCGGCGCGAGCGTCTTGCCGCCGGTTTCCGCGTGTCTGTGTCAACTGCCCTCCGGCGCGTTGCGCTGGCAACGGCCCGCCTTGCTCTCCTATCCAGACAAGGCCACCGTCGGCGAGATTTGGAAAATGGAGCAGTCCATTTCGCAACCCACCGATACATCCATATTATCGGCCCGGATTCAGTTGACGCAGCGGTGGGTTGATTTGCTGACGCTGGAAGGTTGCAGTTTTCGACCTGTGGCCGGTTCGATTTCCGAGAGCGACCTGTCGCCCGCCGTGGTTCGCCGCTCGGTCAATGCCGCCTTGCGCGCCCATGACCCGGAGAAAGCCTGTGGATTGCTGGATGCTTATCTGCGGATGCTGGATGCGGTTTCCCGGAAATGGTTTGCGGATGGCTCGCCGGGGGACATTCTCGCCAGCGAATGGACGCCTGTCTCGGAATTGAAAGGGATCGAGGAAAAGGAGCGCGTTCTGGTGCTGCATTGCGCAGCCGGAAACCGCCCGATGGATTTGCATTTGTCGCTTCCGAAAAGTGGAGGCGTCCGGCTCTGGGCCAACGCAGAAGGCCATTTCAAAACCGCTGAGTTGCTGCCCCTTGACCTCCGGCACACGGCAGACGGTTGTAATTTGGCGGAGAAAGTCGTCGTCACCGAAAATCCGTTCGTCATTTCTTTTCTTGACTCGGCTGGAAACATTGTGACCCAGGTGGATCCCCGGCAGATTGCATTCCGCTTCAGTCCGGAAGGGAAGGTGGAGGCGGTGGATTTCAGGAATCGCTTGGAGACGAACGAGGTTATTTACGGCTTTGGCGAGAAATATGACCGTTTCAATCAAAATGGCAACGTGCTGACGCTTTGGGGAGTAGACGATTGGGTCGGTCTGACGGCAGGGCTGAGAAACCAATCCTACAAACCAGTGCCGCTTTTTCACAGCTCCAAGGGATACTCCGCTTTCGTCAATTCTTCCTATCGGCTCAGGGCCGACTTGGGAAAAACGCAGCCCGACCAATTCCGGCTTACACAGCAGGGACCGGTCTTCGATTATTTCATTTGGACCGGCCCGCCCCAGGGGGCCATCGCTTCGTACACCGCATTGACCGGCAGGCCATTGTTGCCACCGAAATGGGCTTTTGAACCGTGGATGGGGCGCACTGGCCGCGGTTGGAGCGGGTTTGGCCAGCATGACGCGGTCGCTGAACAAGAGCGGGTGATCACTCGCTTTTCAGAATTGGACATTCCCCATTCGGCCCTCTATGCGGAGGGAGGCGGGGCGGATTCGCCGGTGCTGAATCATTTTGCCGCCGCGCGCGGAATCCATGTTTTGTCCTGGGCCAATTCTTGCATCACGGAGAAAGCTCAGTCCTCATTACTGTCAGAAAAGTCGCGGGGCGAATTGCCGGTCTTGCACACCGGATCGGCGGCTGATGTTGAGTACGTGGATTTCACGCATCCGCAGGCTGCAGAACTCTGCCGTCGATGGTGGGCCCGCCGGTTGAATCTGGGCGTGGCCGGAAGCATGGTGGACTTTGGCGACCGAACACCGGAAGCCGCGGTTTTCTACAACGGCCAGCGTGGGGATGAAATGCACAATGTGTATTCCTACGATTACCAGAAAACGGATTATGAAATCTTCCAGGAAAAGCGCGGGGAGGATTTTATACTTTTTGGCCGAGCGGCTGCCCCCGGAGTCCAACAATGGGCGGCGCAGTTTGCGGGCGACCATCCGGCCAATTTTTCCGGCCTGCAAGCGGTCCTCGAAGGGGCTTTGAACCTGAGCGCCTGCGGCTTTTCAACGTGGGGCAGCGATTTGGGCGGATTTCTTGGCTGGCCGGAACCGTCCGTGTATATGCGCTGGACCCAGTTTGCCTGTTTCAGCCCGCTGATGCGCTGTCATGGCCGGACGCCGCGGGAACCTTGGGAATTTGGCGAAGCGGCCATAGTCAACTACAAACGCTGCGCGTGGCTGCGAGAGAATTTGCTGGATTATATTTACAGCGCCGCTCTTGAAGCCCACCGAACTGGGATCCCCATCATGCGGTCCCTGGCGGTCGCTTATCCGAGAGAAAGATGGCTGGCGACGGTGGACGATCAGTACATGTTTGGCCGCGACCTGCTCGTGGCGCCGGTCCTCGATGAAGGCGAAGCCAGAACAATGGCCTTCCCTGCAGGCAAATGGACCAGCCTATGGGATGGCAAAGTGGTGGCAGGCCCGGCCAACCTCAAGATCAATGCGCCCCTCGACATGATACCCGTCTTCATCAAGGAGGGCGCCGCCATCCCTGTGCAATTATGCCCAAAACTGCAATTTGGAGAAAGCATGGCATCAGGCCGGATTCATGCCTTGGTGGTAACGTCACCGGCGGAAAAGGAAGAAATCTCCCTTCCCATAAGCCAGAATCAGGAGGCCCGTGTCACGATTCAGCCCTGCGAGGGCGGCTTTTCCGTGGGGTGGCAGAACCTTCCCGAAACACACACACTCCTGATTTATGGCGGTGCCATCACGGCGGTGGATCTGGACGGCAAGAGATTGCCAAAACGAACAAAAGGTGAATTGGAGGATGTTCGACCGGGTTGGAATGCGAGCGCGAAAACAAACCGGGTCTGCGTTCGTTTGCCAGTGGATCGCTCCTGGGTGGAAATAAAATTAAAATCCGAAGCCCGGCACATGAATCGCTGACACAATCACGGGTCAGCGTCGTGCGAATGGATCCATTGCCAGTCCACGTCATTGGGAGGAGAAACGACCAGGCCGGGCCAGTAAACGCCAAACACAACAGGCTGGTCGGTGGTCACGTCATGCCACTTGTGAATTTCGGAATGACCGTCCGCGAAAGAGAAACCGGCCGCGCCTACATGGTACGAGGCCGGCAAATCGCCCCAATTATCGGTTTGGTCCAACGTTGAAAAGCACCCGTCGTTAATGCTGTCCGGATGCTCGTCTAAAAACACAAAAAGCCGTGTCGGTTGCAGCAATTGATTATACTTCAAATAGGCGGTGGACTGGTTGGTTCGCCCCATATAGGTATTCATGGAGACGCTGCGGACCCGCGGACCATTTCCGGCCGGAATCTTGTCTGACGGACATTTGTACACGCCCGGAGTCTGTTTGGTGTACGGCCCCAGCAATCCCTGAGTGAGCAGGTCAATGTTGGTATTGACTTGGTTGTTGGCGCTCCAATCCAACCATCCGTTGACCCACAAGGGCGGGGTCAGGGCGCTGCCCGCGTCGTTCGGGACGAGGAAGCCTTGACTGTCGTCGCTGTAGGCGGTCCAGGCTATCTGCAATTGATGGAGGTTGCTCAGACACTTGGCTCCTTCGCCTTGGACCTTGGCTCTAGCCAGCGCCGGCAGCAGGAGAGCCGCCAGGATGGCAATGATGGCGATGACCACCAGTAATTCAATTAAAGTGAACCCCGCGCGCACGCTCATGGGGAAACCAGAATGTAATATCTCTGGGTGAAATTGGTTGAGTTGGTGTCGATGAAGGTGAACGGCGTGCCGCTCAACGTGCCGGAACTTACCTCGGCCCAATTGCCCACAGGCACAGTCAGATTGGTTGTGGCCAGAATGCGATAGGGCAGGCCGGAGGTTCCGACGCCGCTGGTACCAGTCAATTGAAAGACGCCATGATTGACGGAGGCAGATTGGATGCTGACACCACCTGCCAAGCGCAGGGTGCCATCCACCGCCAATTGGGTGGTATCCCAGGACAAAGCCGCCGGCAGGGACGGGAGTTGGTAGCTGGTAAACGCGCCGCTGTAGGAAGCGGCGTTAAACAAATGAAAGACCTCGCTCCCGTTGAGATTGCCGGTCAGGTTGATGACCAAGCGGCCGTTGTAGCTCACGCTGCTCAGTCCGTCGATCCGATTGTAGGCCAGGACCCCGTTGGTCTCGCTTAAATTGAAAAACGCCGAGCTGGAGCCATCGAGGGTCAAGCTGTTGCTGATGGTCAGCACGTTGCTGACGGAGAGAGGCTCGTTGGTGTCCCCCGGCATGATCTCGACGCCGCCGCTGAGGGTCACGGGGCCGGCGATGTAACCCGAGCCAGCCAGCGCACCTTCGCCGGAAATAGTCACGGCACTCGTACTCAAAATCTGGCCGTCCACATACAGCGTGCCAGCCGTCACCTGGGTGGTGCCGGAGTAGGTGTTGGTACTGGAGCCGGTCAAAGTCCAGGTGCCACCGTCCTGCACGATGAGCGAAACGGCGGCACCGCCGGCCAAGGGATTCCCAATGGAATCCTCCCAGATCCCTACCCCTTGTCCGCGCAATCTCACATTCTGCCCGGAGGTGGCGGATAGGTAGGAAAAACTGCCCCCGATCGTCAGCACGCTGCCGTAGTCGGTCTGGATGGACACGTCGGTGCCGGCGCTGGTCGCCTGAAGGACGCCGGTGAGCGCATTGGTGCCGTTTTCGCTTTCGATGGCCGGAGGGCCGTTGAGCGCGCCGCCCTTCGAGTAAATCAAAACCGGATTGGTCACGGTAATCCCATTCGCCAGTTCCAATTCCGTCGGCCCGCCGTTGTCAATGGTGATCAAACCTGAACCCACGGCATTGGGGTCTTCCAATTCTAATTGCCCATTGGCAATGGTCGTTGGCCCGGATAAAGCATTGGAGGCTGGGAGAACCAAAGTACCCGACCCCTCCTGAACCAATCCACCGGCGCCGGTCATGAATGTCGAAAATACGGTGTAGTCGTAGCAGTCGAAAATGACCTGTCCGTTATTGGTAATGATGTTGGCGGACACGCTGCCGTCATAACCGCTGGAATTGCCGCCAAATTGCAACGCTCCCCCCGCAATGTCCACTCCACCTGATCCGGTGGCGCTGCCGGAACCGTAACCGTTGGCCAGAATCAGCGTGCCCCCGGTGATAATCGTGTTGCCTGTGTAGGTATTGGCTTGATTAAAGACTTGTGAGCCGCCGGCCATGACTACTCCACCGTTACCGCTGATGATGCCGCTGTAATTGCCGCCGCTGCCGGAAATGGTCAGCGTTCCCGTCCCCAAAGTGACGTTCCCTCCGCCATCGGAGCCTCCGCCGGAAAGGGAGGCGATGGTTTGGTTGAAACTGTTAAGATCGAAGGTCGCGCCCATCACGTCCGCCAGCGTGAAATTGGCCGTGGAAGGCAATCCGTTCGAGACGCCCAATTGCAGCAGCCCTCCCCCAATGCCGATCGATCCCAAGAAACTGTTGGTGCCCGTGTTGGCGATGACCAGGCTGCCGCTGCCGTTCTTGGACAGGCCGCCGGGGCCGACCAACTGGCCGCTGCCTGCGAACTTGTAGTTGAGCATCGAATTATTGACGTTAATGGAAGAAGGCGCCAAATTGGTGGCCACGAGATTGATATTGGTGGTTCCGGCGGCGGTGTCGTTGAACGTGACCAAATTGCCAGGGATGGCCGTCTGTTCGTAATCCAAAGGCGCTCCGCCCGACGTTTTCCAATTGGCGGTGGTGTTGATGTCCCAATTGCCGTTAATCGTCCCGTTCCAAATTGGGGAGAAGACGTTGGTGACGACCAAGTCAATGGAGCTGTTGTTCACGTTGTTGGAAAGGTAGCCTTGGGCCTGCGACGGAAGAGTCAAATTGGTAAAGGCGCCAAAGCCAAGCCCTTCAATGGAACTGTATTTAATGACGCTAAACTGCCCCGCCGAAATCGCACCGCCCTCAATGTCCAAGGTGCAATTGGTGATGGCATCGAGAGTTCCCACCGTGCAGAGGGGGTTGACGGGATTGGGCGATAAACCCAGGTTGATTGTGAGGACGCTGTTGGAAAGCGTGAGGGTATTCAGAGGCCCCGTGCTGCTGCTGGCCGCACCCATCGTCCCTCCCATGTAGAGTGAGGCGCCCAGCAAATTGATGACCGTGTTCCCCGGCATCCCGACTCCGCTGGTGCCGTAGCCGGTGATGATGTTGCCAAAGACCGTGACCACGGCGCCACTGCTGATATTCAGGGTCGCGTTGGGCGTGATGGTGCCGCCGTTAAGCCCCATGCTCAAGTTGCTGTTGATGATCAATTGCGCAGGGGCGTTGATGGCCGCCACGTTAATGGTGCCATTGACTGTTCCGGGGACAGTGCCGAATGTTTCCGCAATGAGCACATTATTGGCGTTGATGGTTCCGCCATAAAAGGTAAGCGTCCCGGTACCGCCTCCGGTACTGCTGCCCGATGTTTCGTTGGCACCGACGATAAGCGTGCCAATCATGGCATCGACCGTTCCCAGGGAAAAATTGGCGGTTCCCGTCGTGCCGGTGCCGGTGCCGGAGGTATCGTTCCAGCCGATGGACCACTGGTTTTGGCGCCCGGTGCCGGCTTGGTTGCGGAAGTAGGCGGCAGAATTATTGCTATAGAAGTTAAGATTTGCCGTCATTCTTTCATTGGGCATCGCCAGGCCGCCATCGCAAAAAATCACATTGGTCAAACCAAGATAGGCGCTGGCGGTCTTGCTGCCCGAAGTATTATTGTTGCCGATGATGAAGCCGGCCGTGTTGGACGGGGCTGTGATGGTAATGAAATTTGTTTTGGCCAAATAGAGGGTGCCGGTGTCCTTGAGGGTAAGCTCTCCGCCGCAGAGAAGGTTGGTGACGGTGGCCGCAAGTGTGTCCAAGCCCCGCATATCAAGGGTTGCCGTGTGAGAACTGCTGCTCTCGCCTTGCCGAACGCTAAGACTTCCGTTCAAATTGGTCAGCGCGAGCGTGGCCCCTGGGCCGATGATGGTGGCATATTCGTTAAGGCTGGCCGTTGAGTCAACCAGGTTGCCGGCGAACAGGGCGTAGGCATAGGTGCCCGATCCGAGGACGGACAGCGTCACCCCAGGGTTAAGAAGGGTCGTGTGGTTAAAGTTGGTGGATTGGTAAATCAACGACTTAATAGTGAAACCGGAATTAACAATGTTATCCGGCGTGCCCGTTGGCCCCGTCACGCTGACGCTGGCCGTGCCGGCATCTATGAAAAAAAGATCGTTGGTCGTCGCCGGCACTTGAGGGTTGCTGA
>Ga0302326_10015097_pt1 | contig 16273 bp, 17 predicted proteins | sample Palsa_T0_3_FD_202264 | JGI IMG/M metagenome (GOLD analysis project Ga0302326, IMG submission 202264) | Peat permafrost microbial communities from Stordalen Mire near Abisko, Sweden - Palsa_T0_3 | ecosystem: Environmental > Terrestrial > Soil > Palsa > Peat permafrost | place: Sweden: Abisko... | reverse complement strand
CGGTAACCGAAGCGCAGCGGAAGCGCTGGCGCAGCAAATCGGAACAGGAATCGAACTCATTGCGCGGCGGAAGGATGGAAGCGAGTTTCCGATTGAGATCATGCTCAGCCCGCTCGAAAGCGCCGAGGGCATCCTGGTGACGGCGGCGATCCGCAACATCACCGAACGCAAGAAATCGGAGGAGCATCTGGTGAAGACAGTGGGGGAGCTGAAGCGTTCTAACGACGAACTGCAGCAGTTTGCCTACGTCTCATCGCACGATCTGCAGGAACCGTTACGCATGGTGGCCAGTTACACGCAACTCCTGGCCGGGCGCTACAAGGGACGTCTGGATTCGGACGCCGATGAGTTCATCGCCTTTGCGGTAGACGGGTGCAACCGTATGCAGGGATTGATCAAGGATCTACTGGCCTACTCGCGCGCGGGGACAAATGGAAAGGCGCTCCGCGAGGTTTCCGGTGAAAAGGCGTTGGAAGAAGCGCTGGCAAATTTGCGAGCAATCATCGAGCAAAGTGGCGCGGTTGTGACTCACGATTCTCTGCCAGTCCTCAGGACGGACAACACGCAATTGACTCAGGTATTTCAGAATCTCGTCGGGAACGCAATCAAGTACCACGGCGCCGAAGTCCCTCACGTACACATTTCTGCCACGAAAAACGATGGACGTGAATGGATATTTTCCGTGCGCGACAATGGCCTGGGGATCGACCCGCAGTACTTTGGAAGGATCTTCATCCTTTTCCAGCGACTGCACGGGCGTGACGAGTTTGAGGGCACCGGAATCGGATTGGCAATCTGCAAGAAAATCTTGGAGCGGCTAGGCGGCAGGATCTGGGTCGAATCGCGACCGGAAAGGGGCTCAACCTTCTACTTTGCCCTGCCGGAGATAGCGGAGGAATGATGGAATCGATTGGAACGGATGCGGAACCTATCCAAGTTCTGTTGGTTGAAGATAGCCCCGGCGATGTTCGGCTCACGCGGGAAGCGTTTAAGGACGCCAAGGTGTACATCACTTTGCACGTGGCGTCAGATGGGGAAAAAGCCATGGCTTTCCTGAAGCGCGAGGGCGAGTACGCCAATGCTCCGCGTCCGGATCTCATCTTACTAGACCTGAACCTGCCCAAGAAAGACGGCCGGGAGGTTCTCGATGAAATCAAGGGGAGTCCGACACTGAAGAGTATTCCTGTAGTTATCCTGACCACCTCTTCGTCTGAGACGGATATCCTGCGGAGTTATCAGCTCCATGCCAACTGTTACATTACCAAGCCCGTGGCCCTCGATGGGTTCCTCAAAGTCGTGAAAAGCATCGACAGTTTCTGGCTGTCCGTGGTCAAGTTGCCGCGCGAAGAACCTTCATGAGGGAAAAGCCACTCCAGGTTCTTCTGGTGGAGGATAACGCGGGAGATGTCCGCTTGCTCCGTGAGATGTTCAGTAAGGAGAGACGGGATGCTTTCGAGTTGACGCACCTCTTGCGCATGAGTGAAGCCGAGACTCATCTTGCGAAGGGTGGAGTGGATATTGTCCTGTTGGACTTGGGATTGCCGGACGGACATGGTCTAGATACCGTGCGCCGGGCGCATGCTGCGGCCCCAGAAGTCCCAGTAATCGTACTAACCGGCTTGGACGACGAGGCTCTGGCCGCTGAGGCTATGATCGCTGGGGCGCAGGACTACCTGATCAAGGGCCAGATCGAAAATCGGGCACTGCCGCGGGCTCTTCGCCATGCCATTGAGCGCCACCGCTTGCAGACAGAAACCGATCTCATCCGGACAAATCAGATGCAGTTTAAGGATGAGTTCCTCTCCCACGTGTCGCACGAGCTTCGTTCGCCGCTGACCGCGGTCCGCCAATTTGTGACTATTCTCCGGGACGGATTGGCAGGCGAATTGAATCTGGAGCAGCGTCAGTACCTGGATATCGTTCTAAGGAATGTTAACCAGCTGCAGTCGATGATTAATGACTTATTCGAAGTCTCTGGCCTGCAAGCGGGTAAATTGAAGATCGAGCTGCAATGTACTTCGATTTCCGATGCCATCATCTACACCGCTAATACACTCCAGGGGTCCGCTGCAGCCAAAGGAATCATCTTCTCTTCAGATATAGAGCCGACGTTGCCATCAGTGTGTGCCGACCCAGCACGCCTCCGACAAATCCTCATCATTCTGGTTGATAATGCCATCAAGTTCACGCCAACACATGGTACCGTGAAGATTCAAGCTCGCATATTCGAAGAGGATTCAGATTTTCTGCTCCTGGAGATTGCAGACTCGGGATGCGGGATCGATCCGGACATGACCGAGCAGATTTTTGAACGTCTGTTCCAAGCCTCCGATCCGGACTCGGCAGATCGCAGCGGCCTTGGCCTGGGCTTGTACATCTGCAAAGACCTGGTTACGCGACAGGGTGGAAAACTTTGGGCCAAAAGCACGCCCGGACTAGGTTCAGTTTTTTCCGTCACCTTCCCCATTTTTTCTCTACCCAGGCTGCTCGCACCGGGCTTCACCGAGGAAAGACAAACCGAACGGCCGATCACACTGATAGTGACCGAAATAGGGTCACAGACCGGCTGGCTCTCTAACGAGGTGCGCGCGGAGCAGTGTCGCGGGATCCGCGATCTACTGCGCGGGTGTTTATATTCCGATCTGGACGTCCTCTTGCCCAAGATGGACTCCGCAGGGCCGACGGAACTCTTCTTCATAGTGGCTAATACCGACGGAATTGGCGGCGCTTCGATTTGTACGCGGATCCGGAAACAATTAGACAGCTCCGAACGTCTCCAGCAAGCAGGTTTGACCCATTCAGCTTCTTACCGGTCACTTGATGCGATCAAGAGAAACGCGACCGAATCGAAGGAAGATTTTCTGGAGAGGGTGACCACTGGCATTCAGGAACTCATGAACGAGGAAATTTCGGCGAGGCAGGCTAAAAATGAATAGCAAGAAAATTCTCATTGTGGATGATAATGCGGATATACGCTTAGGCTTGCACTTGCGCCTCAAGGCGAACCAATACGACACGTTCTTCGCCGCCGATGCGTTCGCCGGTGTGGCTGAGGCGCGGAAGCACCGGCCTGACCTAATTATCCTCGATCTCGGTCTCCCGGCAGGCGACGGCTTCACCGTAATGGAAAGGCTGAAGCAGATTCCCTTTCTCGCCGTAATCCCGATCATCGTCATCTCCGCTCGCGACGGTCTCGGGAACCAAAAGCGAGCGTATGAGGCAGGAGCGAAGGCATTTCTTCAGAAGCCTGTGAATGATGCGGAATTGTTGGCGGTCATCCGTCAAGCACTAGGAGAACCCGCTGGGACGAAGAGCCCTACTCTGTACGATCAGGGATCGGTATGACGACACCTACGCGGCACACGTCGGAGTTCCCCGCCGATTTGTCTCACGAATTGCGCAATGCGCTCGCCTGTATCCGTCAATTCGGGAACATCCTGATCGATGGGCTGGCAGGTGAATTGTCCGGAGAACAACTCCAATATCTCGGCATCATAATGGAGAATGCTGCGACAATTCGCACTTTGTTAGACACCGCGCTGGACGGAACTTCCAGCTCGATTGGGGAACGTACGAGCAAAATCAAGGTTCTTTCTAAATTGGAGGTCTAATGGACAGAACGACAATATTGGTCGTCGACGATAATCCAACGATAAGACAGGGTCTGGGTATCCGTCTGCGAGCGAACGGGTACGAGGTTTTGTTTGCCGAGGATGCCGTTTCGGCAACCGGCGCTCTGGTGATAGAGAGGCCCGACCTGGTGATTCTTGATTTGGGAATTCCTTGCGGAGATGGATTCGCCGTGATGGAACGATTGCACAGGAACGAAGGTCTGCCAAATATTCCGGTGATTGTGGTGACGGGCCGCGAGTTGGCCGGTAATCGGGACCGAGCTCTGCAAGCGGGAGCGGTGGCCTTCTTTCAAAAGCCGGTGGAAGACGCCGATCTGCTCTTTACGATTCGTGAGGCACTGGATCTTTCCTAAGGTGACGTACGCTTTCACGGGTACAGTGTAATGTTGTCAACCCGATATAGAGCTTTTAATCAAACGAGGCCACTTACTCACATGTTGACGATCCTTTTAATTGACGATAACGTTCATCTCCAGATTGCGTTCAAGAAACTTCTCACTTCTTCGGGGTATCGAGTTGAACTTGCTAGCGATGGCGAGGAGGGTCTGCGCCTTGCGCGTACCACGATGCCGGATGTTGTCCTGCTAGATATGATGTTGCCGAAACTTGGGGGTGTCGAAGTTCTTCTCGCGTTGAAAAGCAATCGCGCGACAGAGAGAATTCCGGTGATTGCCTTGAGCGGTCTCCCCTCCAGTAATGAGGCGAGATTGCGGAGAGACGGCGCGGTAAGCTATCTCCAGAAGTCAAACTTGGAGAACAGGGACGTCCTGCTGCAAGCAATCGATTACGCCCTTTTGCTGCCCCGTGACGACGAGTTTAGCCAACCGGCATTTCTTCCCAACCTGCCTGCGGAGAGAAAAGGTTCCGAGTAACAGCAATGAACCCGATACGCTCGCGATAAGTAGCCTCGATTCTGTGCAAGAGTAAATTGACAGGCTCGGCAAGAACCACCCAACAAGGGATTGGCGTTCTTGGTCAGTCTCTTTTGTCAAGATGGCTACGATCTCCAACTTACTGTCCGTGATGCACACATTTCATGAGTAGGTATATGGGCGTCTCTCGCGCCAGTTGTGAGTTTCTCCCTGTGAGTGGTCTGGGCTGTTGGCTTGCTTAAAACAACTTAATCTGGCTTGTAAACTGTGTGATTTTAATCCTTTTCAGGATCGCGTGCGGGTTCCAGTCCATATTGCAACGAGGGTTTGACCCCAGGTACTTGGCTCGCACTCATGTTGACAGTCAGATTCTCAAGATAAGCCCAGCGTGTCGGGGTTCTACCGGGAACCCGCCACAGCTACCCACATGCACGCCCTAATAGAGGTCTCGTTTAAGTCTGTTGTTGTCAAGATATACAGCACCCCAGGATTTTCAACGCATCTCGGAACGTAGGCGTCGTCGTCGCTGATTCCGACCGTGGGTTAATCATTGTGGCGCCCGCAGACGAGTGGTTTTCGCCACAATTGTGCCTTGCTCTGAAATCAGATCGGAAGAAGCGCCCAAAGGGGTAGGCAAGAAAGCAGGCCTCCCGCATTCTGGACGGTGTGACATCCATTTCAGCGTCGAATCAGTTATAGGCCCCGTGACGCCAATCCCGATCTAATTAGCTTTCCCCAGAAGGCGAACGAAACAGCGCCGATCAGCAACAGGAACGGACGGCGCGATTTTGTCTGACAGTTTTGCCGAGATACAGCCTTGCGAAGACGACGAAATAGCAATTTCTGCAGCGAAGCAAGCGGAAGAACTAGAAACAACCAATTGTGTCCATGGTACCTGCATCAGTAACTGTGCTGTTTTGAACAGACAAGGTTTCGGAACTTGGACTACTCTTTTCGGAAACCGCGAAGAACAACTTGTTCCTGAGAAAAGAGTGCCGGTATGTATCGAGTCTTACTCGCCGATGACGACGATGCTGTCCGCGATATGTTGCGGGCAGTCCTGGAACGCGACGGATTTGAGGTAGTCGCAGTGGCAAACGTGCGCGACGCGCTCAGTTGCATCGCAACGGAGAGGTTCGATGGGCTCCTTTCCGACCTGCACATGCCCCATGCCGGTGACGGTTTCACCGTCGTCAGCGCGATGCGCCACACCCACCCACAAGCCGCAACTCTGGTACTGAGCGGCTACCCGGCGCTCGACGAGGCCTTGGCCGCCATACGCTTACAGGCTGACGAAATCCTCGTCAAACCGATCAAAATAACCTCACTTCGCGAAACTATCCACAAAAGACTTGCGAATCCTGGTGTTCGTACCACCGTACCCGTCGAAGATGTGGCCACCATACTTGAGCACGACCTCAGTTTTACGATTCGGGACTGGATGGCACTCGTGGAATGCGACGATGAGCTCACCTGTATTCCGCTGAGCTTTGAGGATCGAACCGGTCATCTCCCCAATCTTCTTGGTGATCTGATTTCCCGCTTACGCCTTCTGCCATGCGAGAAAGCCCTGATTTCGATCCCGGCACGCGAGCACGGATATCTGAGACGTAAGCAAGGGTACACCGCGGCTATGCTCGTAGAGGAATCGCGAATCCTGCAGGTGAGTATTTTCAACACCCTGCATAACAACCTAGCCAAAGTAGATTTCAGTAAGGTGTTGCTGGACGTCGTCACCATTGCAGACGAGGTAGATTCACAATTGAAGCAGGCCATGCTCAGCTTCGTGGAACCGGGAACCCCGGCCGCCTGGTCGGCCGCCTAGCAAGTTGCGGAAAAAGTCGGTGCCGCGCTTGATTTTGCGCAGCGGTTCGCCACTGTGATCACTCTGAAAACTGCCTCTAACCGTGAAACGACCTGCCTTCGACTGGCGGCGTCGAAGAGTTGATCATTGAAAGCTTGCCTTAGTTGAAACCAGAATGTCGAACCTGTCTTTCGACAGAGTCGACACTGAAGCCGCAGATGTTCAGGCCAACCCCTGCTATGACTTAGCTATTCTCTGAGATGGAATAAGACATGCAAGGTGCTTGATGCAAAAAAGGACGTGAGGCAATGGTTGCACCATAACAAGGCACACGTAACGCGTTGAAATAAATTGTCGCGGCGACGTGGCTGACATCCGCGAGGGTACCAGATGTTATCTCCCGCTAACTTAGTTTCGTTGAGCAGCAAGAATCGCCAAGACAATTTCGAATGCAGCCTGGTGCAATGCGCACAGCACAACGACGAGCAGGCCTTTGCCACACTTTTCCAGTTGCATAAGAAGAATGTGCATTCAGTCTGTCTGCGAATGACGAAAAATGAGGCTGATGCGGAAGATCTGAGTCAGGAAGCGTTCCTGCAGGCATTTCGAAACGTCAACTCGTTTCGGGGCGATTCCACCTTCTCCACCTGGCTATACAGGCTTACTGTGAACGCCGTGCTGATGAAGTTCCGCAGGCGTAAATCTCCCCCAGTCTTATCTTTCGAAGAGCCTGTATCGCTGGAATCGCGCTCGTTGAAGCGCGGCATTGCGAAAGCTGATTTGAGCCTACTTGGCGCGATTGACCGTATTCTGTTGCGCCGAGCTATCGTGGAACTGCCCGGGGGGTGTCGTGAGATTCTGTACCTGCACGTGATCGCAGGATACGAGCATCGTGAAATTGCCCAACTCCTGCAATGTTCGATCGGAAGCTCGAAATTACTGCTCCACAAAGCGAAGAAGAAGATGCGCCTGCTGTTGACGAAAATCCGTTTCCACCGGCGATTCGCAGCGAACGATAGCGATCAAAATATTGCCGAACCACTGCTCGGCAATCTGGTGTCAATCTACCCCAGCAGGAACACTCCACAATTCCCCGACAAGCTCGGCCGCCCTCACGAGACGGAGGCGGGGAGCCTTTCGAACCTGGAGTCGCCCCTGTCCCCGCCAACGGCGCAAGGCCAATCGAATATCAATCGTCGTGGCAGAAAGACTCGCACCTCGGTCACCGCAGGAGAAGCAGATTTCTGCGGCCACTTCGTCCGCACCGGCAACGTCAAACAAGCCTCTCTGCAGGCGGGCTACTCGGCATGGTGGGGCTACGAACTGCTCAAGACCGCCAGAGTCCAGCATGTGCTTCGAGAGTTCGAAGAGCGAAAGAACGAAAAGAGTCTTGACAAGTTGGGATGACGCCTCCCGGAGCTAACGGGTGCTAGCCTATGCGATTATGGGTACGACTCCAGTCCCAGAAGGGATCTTCATCGTAGGACTGGCGGGACCGTCCGGCAGCGGTAAGTCGACTGTAGCCGAGCGCGGGGCCTCTCGTCTCAACGGGCACGTTATCTCTATGGAAACCTACTCTCTTGAGATGAGCCATCTTCCAATAGAGCAACGGGCGAGACTGGACTATGATGCACCGAATGCAACCGATGTGCAGCTGCTGGAGCGCCATATCCGCGATTACGCCGCCGGTCAAGCCATCGAGGCTCCGGTTTACAATTTTGCCGAGCACTTGCGCGTCAACAACCAGCGCAAACACATTCCCGCAGAGTCGCTGCTCATCGTGGAAGGGATCCTGGCTTTGTATTTTGATCAAGTGCGCCCGTATTTCGACCTATCTATTTACCTGGAAGCGCCCGACGATATCTGTTTCCATCGCCGAAAGGTGGGGGACATCACCGAGCGCCAGCGCTCGCTGGAACTCGTCCAATGGCAATACGAAAATAACGTGTTGCCGGCGGCTCGACAGTACCTGCTGCCGAGCAAGCGCCACGCCGATCTCGTGTTGGAAAGCTATGCAGGCCTGACAATTGTGGAGCGACGCCTCTACGAAGCCATCACAGCAAAACGCGCTCTGGCGGCCGCCGGTGGCAGAGGAGTCTGACCTTCGAGCCGTAAGGATGCGTCATTAATGTTAGGTAACAATGTTCACAATTGAACAGGCCTCCCGTAACTAGGGTGCTCATCGGATCAGGAGTAACGTCGAATTGAGAGAAGACGTTTGTGAGGCGCGAGCCGATCGGACGTTACTTCATCATAGCAATCGCATCTGCACTTTTGGTGTCCGCTGATCCGGTCACGATCCAGCAGTTCAGCCTCGCCCTGAGAGAAATTTCTATTTCCCCCGAAATTCGTCAGGAAGTGCCAGCATCGATTCGCCTGCTGACCGAGCGAAAGTTCGATGCCGTTCTTATTGATCTCCAGCGTAGGGGGAGAATCCGGAATGATTCTGGACTTTGTTCGTCGCTCTCCATTAAACCGGACGGCGGTAACCTTTGCCATCAGCGGCTGTGATTCGGATGCGGCAGCCGCCTTTCGCAAGAAGTCTGGTTTTATTTTCGAGAGACCTTTTTCAACGCAGTCAATCCGCCGTACCCTCAGGTCTTCTTGCGGGCTGATATTGAGAGAGCGGCGGCGCTATTTCCGTTCTCCCGTTACAATTCCCGTCACCATTCTGAGACAAGGCATGCCGGCGGTTCGCTGCTATAGCGTGAACATCAGCGAAGGGGGCATGGCCGTGAGTACGTCGGTTGCGCTCGGTGCTGGAGAAGATGTGCGGGTTGAATTCATTTTACCGAATCACAAATACCCATTGGTGGCACAATCGAGAATCTGCTGGGGGCAAGCGGGTCGTCTCGGTATTCGCTTTATGTCTCTTCCGGCAGAGCGCACATCTGAGATACAGAACTGGCTTTCGCAACGGCAGGAAGAGATGCTTCCAGAATTAGTTACCCGAAAACTCTAGAATACCGAAATTAGTTACCGTTCGTACCAGTGGCGATGTCCTCCTGGTTCAGCATTTGTTCCACTTTGGCCACGAGTTCAGAAGGAAGGAATGGTTTTCCCAGAACGTCTCCCCCGTTCTTGATCAGTTCACTCAATTCGGGGAATTCGTCAGCAAAGCCAGTGATAAACAAGAACCTCATTGTGGCGCGAGCCGCACGAATCTGCTCCGTCATTCGAAGACCGTTGAGCCGGGGCATGACGATATCACTCACCGTCAGGTCGATTGCGCCCTCGTGCTGGTCGCACAAGCGGAGTGCCTCTGCACCATCGGAGGCAGATAAAACGGAATATCCACTCCCTTCGAGCGTCCTCTGCAAAAGGTTTCGGAGGTTGTCATTGTCCTCGACCAGCAGGATGCAGGCAGAGCGCAGCAGGCTTGATGTGAGGTGAAGTCTCTGTGGTGATTGACCGTCCCTTGTCCGACGCAGTTCTAACTCATGCACAATACGGCGAGCAAGTATCTTTAGAGAATCGATCTGCTCCTCAGTGAGAAGGTGGGGTATCCTGTCCATCACGGCTAACGTACCTACAGCGTGATTGTTGGCCGAAACTAGTGGTATCCCTGCGTAAAATCTAACCCCCATCTCGGTCACCATGAAACCGTTAGCGAATCTTTCGTCAGAGAGTGGGTCAGGAACGAGCAGGACGTTTGATTGCAGGATCGCGTAAGCAGAAAACGATTCCTCTCTGGGCATCTCATCCAGTTCAAGGCCGATTGTTGCCTTGAACCACACTCTTTGCTCGTCGACAAAATCGATGACGGCGATAGGAGTGTCGCAGATAAGCGCGGCTAGACGAGCGAGGTCATCAAATATTTGCTCGGGAGATGTGTCGAGAATTCGAAGGTTAGTAAGACTCTTGATACGGGATGTCTCGTCTTCTGGCAGAGGCATTGGCGCCGACACCTCACAACAAACCGGACACCTGATAACGAATCGTGATGACGGTTGACCCTGACTGCCCTCTCGTACCGGTGAAAATTAGTTGCAGCACCGAAGTCGAAGGTTGTCCGCCGCCGTTGTCAGGGGTAGTGTTTCCATTTTAAATCTTATGGTGGTTGCCCGGGGAGCAAGCAAAGCAGTTTAGGTCTTGTTACGATTTCAGGAATGATTGGCGACTGCAGATCGACTGAGGCGCCACCCGTTTGCGCAACGATTCGTTGCAGTACCGCACGGTGCAGGTTGTCCGCCGCCGCCGTCAGGATTGGTATTTCCACGTCAAATCCTATTGCGATTCGCCCGGGGAGCAAGGAAAGCAGTTTAGGTCTTGTTACGATTTCAGGAATGATTGTGGAGATGCATGGCAAAAACGCGCCGACATTTCGGCACGAGTGCCGACATTTAGGCGGCGACTTTATGCTTCGAATCTCCGCCAACAAGCAGACTTCTCGGACATTAGCGCATAAGAAGAGGACTGAGCCAGTTACGCTGAGTATAAGAAAAACAGTCCCGACATTTTGGGGCCCCCGCTCTCAACGCTTTTTCAGCATTAATCACTTCTATCATGTGTCGCAATTGTGCCGTTGGCAGTGGCTCAATCGCCACTACCATACGTTCGAAAGCGTGCACATTTAATTCGCTTAGGGCGTACACTGGATTGTGCGATGCAGTACGCAACCCGTTCCGCTCCACGATTTAACAACAGGCCAATATCGCAATTTGCTTGATCTAGCGCAGCTGGTAAGGAGCCACACCACTGTCGATGCGCTTTCCTCCGCATTAGCACTTCGCTTGCAACATGCCTTCAATTTTGATCTGGTCACTCTGGGTCTTTACGACTCAAGTACCGGAAGCATCCGTCTGAACGCCTGGAAAGCGGGCGGCGAGCAAAGGACGTGTGAATCGCTTCCCGCTCACACGTGTGCAAGCCGGTGGACCTGGAAGAATCAGCGATCAGTGCTTGTTGAAGATTTAAGCGCCGAACTCCAGTTGCCCATATTCCTGGAGTCACTTCGCAAAATCGGTGTTCGCACCTACTATGTTCTTCCCTTGACCACAACTCGCCAGAAGCTGGGAGCTATAGGATTTGGCAGTTTGCAAGTTATTCCCAAAACAAAACAGACGATTGAATTTTTGCATCAAACGGCGGCTATGATCGCTCAGGTCCTGGACACTACGTTGTCATCTGATGCGCGCATCGCGATAACGGATCGCTGCCCAATCCCCTCTGTTGTAATACTTGGGTCCGATCAGGAATCCCGGGATTTCGATCTGAAAGGTCCGCCGAGTGGGGACGAACCTTTCGTAGAAATCGTCGGAGATAGCGCTCCTCTGAGAGAAGTGTTAAGGCAGGTGAGAACGGTAGCTGCCACGGACGCGACGGTGCTGCTGCTGGGCGAAACAGGTACCGGTAAGGAGTTGGTGGCGCGCGCTATTCATCGACTCAGTCCACGGACTGACAGCAAGTTTGTCAGCGTCAATTGTACGGCGATTCCGACGGAGCTGTTGGAAAGCGAGCTGTTTGGACACGAAAAGGGAGCTTTTACGGGAGCGATCAACAGATACGTCGGTCGCTTGGAACTCGCTCACAAAGGAACCCTACTATTAGATGAAGTGGGAGATCTTCCGACTGCAATTCAGCCGAAGCTGCTTCGGGTATTGCAAGATAAGGAATTCGAACGGCTTGGCAGCACCAGCACTGTGAAAGTCGACGTGCGTCTGATTGCTGCCACCAACCAAGACTTGCATAAAAGTATCGCCGACGGCCGCTTCCGCGAGGATCTGTTCTATCGACTAAACGTCTTCCCGATTTACGTTCCATCTCTTCGTGCCCGGAAGAGCGACATTCCCGCGCTCGTACGTCGCTTCGTATCTAACTACGCAGGTGAATCGAAGAAGTTGATCGATACCATCCCCGCCAGAGCAATGGATACACTCATGAATTGGAACTGGCCGGGGAACATCAGGGAATTACAGAATTTCGTTCAGCGATGCGTAATTCTTACGGACTCGCCAGTTTTGACTGTTCCAGTGGATGAATTAACAGGTCGCGCAAACACAGCTTTTCGGAGGGTGCCTGGAGCCGACGAACGCCAGCTCATCCTTCAAGCTCTGAAAGAGGCAAACGGGATGATCGGCGGTCCTTCAGGTGCAGCCAGGAGGCTGGGAATGAAACGCACCACCTTGTACTCGAAAATGAAAAAGCTGAACATAGCTTCCGACAATTCTGAGAAATAGCCATTAGTTTTAGATGTGCGTCGTGCGTTGGTCTGGTTTGAGATTACGATTGACCTCGCTCCACTGTCCCAGTGTTTGGCCAGCCCAATAACTAAACATCTTGTCGCCCATCATAGCCTTCCCGCGGACGCCGAACGCGAGCGCATTTTCATAGCAACACTTCCCCATGTCCGCATAGCTCGCCGCTTTCATCGACAGCCTGCCTTAGCTGAATCCTGAGTGTCGAACCTGTCTTTCGACAGCTTCGACGCCAGGTCGTCCGATCGTCGGGCCAACCTTTTCTATGACATAGCGACTTTCTGAGATGGAGCAACATGTGCAAGGTACTGGATAGCAAAAAGCGGGCAGCGGTTGCCTAATGCGATCTTCTGACGCGTGACCGGTCTTAAGAACACACTCTAATCCATGCGGACTCCCCCTCGCATTGTGGAACTACCGTCTGTCAAGCTTGCCCCTCTGCAGGGGACGTGTCTGGTGGGCTGCGTCACCCCATGGGGACGCAGACTACCCGACACTGGACGAAAACGAAAAAGCCATGTTTGCCCCGGCGCAGAAACTTGCGGCGCCGGGAATCGATTTACAGGGGGCGCCAACAAAATGGCGGTCACGTCGACCCAGAGCTGTGAACCGAAGATGCACCTGAGAGAAGGTGCGATTTACAAGGACAGCTCCAACAACATCATTCGGCTGCTCTCCATTCGCAGAGATTACTGCGTTTACGCCTATGTCGCCTTAGGGAATTCGAGAGCCGAGATGCACGGCCCGATTAGCGGTCTCACGAGAAGAAACGCATTTGAAGCTGGTTTCTTATTCGCGGCCGAGTGCCTGGAAGAATGGAAGAGCAGTCAACACAAGTGTTCAGCTCAGACTTTCCATATTCCGTCCTCGCTTGACTCAATCGATTTCGGAGCTCGTGCCCGAGCCTCAAGAAAGAAAGTCATCGCGCTGCCGCAGTTTTCGTCCAGGCAGAGACGACTGAGTGCTTAGGTGCGGCGAGGTTGTTTCGCGCCGGGCTTGCAAGTTGGATCTTAGTAGTTGATTGGAACGAGCCGGCTACCAAATGGCATGTGGACTTATGAGCACCCCCCTTAGCGTTCTGATGGTCGAAGATTCGGACGCGGATACCGACCTCGTGATTATGGAATTGCGCCGCGGTGGATACGACGTGAGTTTCGAGCGCGTAAATACACCGCTGGCGATGAGTGCGACCCTCCACGATCGAGCCTGGGATGTGGTGATTTGTGATTTCTCGCTTCCAAATTTCAGTGGCGCCGATGCCCTTCGGCTGCTGCGAGGAAGAAATCCAGACACGCCCTTCATTTATGTCTCGGGCGTGATCGGCGCCGAGACCGCCGTCGCTGCGTTGAAACAGGGGGCTCATGATTATGTCGTGAAGGGCAGCCTGAAACGATTGCTTCCGGCGATACAAAGGGAACTGAAAGAGGCGGAACAGCGGCGCGAAAAGGCACGACTGGAACGGCAGAGGCGGCACCAGGAACGGTTTGAAGCGATTGGCAGGCTGGCGGGAGGAATTGCGCACGACTTCAACAACCTTATCGGCGCGATCCTCGGTTGGGCTGAATTAGGACAGGATGAAGCCCCAAACGGGAGCGGGCTGCAGGATCGGTTCAGGCAAATTCGTAATCAGGCGGAGCGCGCCGCAGGGCTTACCACCCAACTGCTCGCCTTCGCCCGTCGCCAGGTGCTGCAACCCGTGAAGCTGGATGTGAACAAATCCATTCTCGAGATGCGCAGCTTTTTAGCGAGCGGAATGGAAGGGAGTATCGAGTTCAAAATCATTCTGGACCCACATCTTGATGTCATACAGGGCGATGCATCTCAGATTGGCCAAGTCACTATGAATCTCTGCATAAACGCCAGGGATGCAATGCCGAGGGGTGGCCGTTTGATCATTGAAACCCACAATGTCGACATCGATAAGGAGTACTGCCAGCGAAACTCCGATGGTCACCCTGGTCGTTATGTGATGCTGGTGGTCTCCGACACCGGCATTGGCATGGATCCCGGAACGGTAGACCACCTCTTCGAGCCATTCTTCACAACCAAGGACCTCCACAAGGGGACAGGACTTGGATTGGCCACTGTGTATGGGATTGTGAAACAGCATAATGGATTCCTGAACGTATACAGCGAGGTCGGGAAAGGAAGCACTTTCCGAGTTTATTTTCCTTCGAGCACGGGAAACGCGAGTCAACTACAGCCAGATTCAGCGACGATCTCTGTGAGGGGAAGTGAAACTATTCTCGTTGCCGAAGATCATGAAGGCACTCGTGCAGTCGCCAGTGAGATTCTGACTTCGCATGGCTACGAGACGATCCTCGCCGCCGACGGACAGGAAGCGCTACGACTCTTCAGACAAGACCCGGCGAGGATCGATCTGGCGATTCTAGACGTTGCGATGCCGGGTCTTAGTGGAACTGAGGCATTTACTCTCATGAGTGCCATTCGACCCGATCTTCCCGTGGTGTTCATAAGCGGGCATACGTCCGAATCACCTCTTTTGAATTCGAAAATGGCGGCCGGAGCCGTATTCCTTCAAAAGCCGTACGCACTAAAAGCACTTTGCCAGATTGTCCGGAGCACATTGGATCGTCACCGGCAGTCGAATCCGAAATCAGCAATGAAGTTGAACGGGGCCTTTGGCAGTTTGACACGAACTCGCACTGGTCTCCATTTCGGAGCACTGCCGGAATGAATAATGGCATAGCTCCACGTCGGGAGGAGCGATTTGATGACACAAACCGTGTTGGCTAAGAAGGAGTGCGACTTCGACCCGAAGAAATTCCTTGCCACTATCGGCGAAGGCAGGGAACTCATGGACTTCCCCAAGGAACAAATAATCTTCACTCAGGGGGACGCGGCCGATGCAGTCTTCTACATCCGGGAAGGCAAGGTTCGACTCACTGTTGTATCCAAGGTCGGCAAGGAAGCAACCCTGGGCATATTGAGCGAGGGAGGGTTTTTTGGGGAAGGCGGCCTGGCTGGACAGCCGTTGAGGACGGGGTCCGCAACCTCAATGACGGACTGCAAACTTCTGCAAATTGACAAAAAGGCAATGCTGCTCGCGCTCCACCAGGAACACACGTTCTCCGACCTGTTCGTGGCATTTCTCCTGGCACGGAACATCCGATACGAAGAGGATTTAGTCGATCAACTTTTTAATTCCAGCGAAAAGAGACTGGCTCGGGTTCTGCTCTTGCTGGCTCACTTTGGCAAGGAACGGGCTCCACAGGCTGTAATCCCCAAGATCAGTCAGGAGGCCCTGGCAGCGATGATCGGCACAACCCGGCCGCGAGTCAGTTTTTTCATGAATCGATTCAGAAAGTTAGGATTCATCGACTACGGCGCAGGTGGGCTTCAAATTCACAGTTCACTTCTAAGTGTCGTTCTCGACGACAAGCAGCCGGCGACGTCCGGAGCCGACGCTGGCTGTGCAAATGACGCGAACCTCGTCTGATATTTCTCACGTCTGCAGCCTAATAACTTATCTTCTGTTTCGACCAGCTTTGTTGTCCGCCCGGCTTATTCATCATGGGAATAGATTCAACTCGGTACATTGACAATAGCTCCTGCGTGAGATGGCTGACGGCAACGTAGCTGTATATCTATTCCTACAACAAAGCAAAAAGCAACTATCATAAAGTAATCCACCCCAAAGACAACTCAGTCTTCTTCACACACTTCTGAGCCAATCCAGCGACGCCATTCAAATATAAGTATGGAGGCCAAACACGAAGGTCTATACTTTGGCACGAAAGAGCATCA
>Ga0302326_10015095_pt1 | contig 16273 bp, 9 predicted proteins | sample Palsa_T0_3_FD_202264 | JGI IMG/M metagenome (GOLD analysis project Ga0302326, IMG submission 202264) | Peat permafrost microbial communities from Stordalen Mire near Abisko, Sweden - Palsa_T0_3 | ecosystem: Environmental > Terrestrial > Soil > Palsa > Peat permafrost | place: Sweden: Abisko... | reverse complement strand
ACCCGGACCGCGCCAGACCCCGATGCCTCTGGAAAGCGGTGACTTTCGGGTCGCCCGCCCATGGGGAAAGACATTCGGATGTCGAATCTCTCAGGCGCCCGGTTCGGGTAGACGACAGAGGGGGAGGGCCTGCCTTCCCTGTTTGTCAGGAGTTCGCCAATGTCCGACCACACCAACCCGCTCTTCGCCGACCGGCACATCGGCCCCGACAGTGCCGCCGTCTCGGCGATGCTGGAGGTCATCGGGGTCGACTCCCTCGAAGAACTCGCTCGTCGCGCTCTGCCTGCGGGAATCCTCGACGGATTGACCGGTTCCGGCGCCGCGCCCGGCCTGGATCAGCTGCCGCCGGCGGCCTCCGAAGCCGAAGCGCTGGCTGAGCTGCGGACGCTGGCCGACGGCAACACCGTCGCGGTGTCGATGATCGGGCAGGGCTACTACGACACGTACACACCGCCGGTGTTGCTCCGCAATATCTTGGAGAACCCGGCCTGGTACACGGCCTACACGCCGTATCAGCCGGAGATCAGCCAGGGCCGGCTGGAGGCGCTGCTGAACTTCCAGACCATGGTGGCCGACCTGACCGGCCTCGAGGTGGCCAACGCATCGATGCTCGACGAGGGCACCGCGGCCGCCGAGGCGATGACGCTGATGCATCGCGCGGTGAAAAGCAACGCCAACCGGTTGGCCGTCGACGTCGACGTGTTCGCGCAGACCGCGGCGGTGCTAGCCACCCGGGCCGAGCCGCTGGGCATCGAGATCGTCACCGCCGACCTGCGCGAGGGCCTGCCGGACGGGGAGTTCTTTGGCGTCATTGCTCAATTGCCGGGTGCCAGCGGCCGGGTCACCGACTGGTCGGCACTGGTCTCGGAGGCGCACGGTCGCGGCGCGTTGGTGGCCGTCGGGGCTGACCTGCTGGCGCTGACGCTGATTACGCCGCCCGGGGAAATCGGCGCCGACGTGGCGTTCGGCAACACCCAACGTTTCGGTGTGCCAATGGGATTCGGCGGTCCGCACGCCGGATACCTGGTGGTGCACACCAAGCACGCCCGTCAACTGCCCGGCCGGCTGGTCGGTGTTTCCCTCGACGCCGACGGCTCACCCGCCTACCGGTTGGCGCTGCAGACCCGCGAGCAGCACATCCGCCGGGACAAGGCGACCAGCAACATCTGCACCGCTCAGGTGCTGTTGGCGGTGATGGCCGCGATGTATGCGAGCTACCACGGCGGCGACGGGCTGGCCGGGATCGCGCGGCGGGTGCACGGTCACGCCGAGACGATCGCCGCCGCTCTCGGCGATGCGTTGGTGCACGACAAGTACTTTGACACCGTCTTGGCCCGCGTCCCCGGCCGCGCCGACGAGGTGATCGCCGCGGCCAAGGCCAACAACATCAACCTGTGGTGGGTGGACGACAACCACGTCTCGGTGACGTGTGACGAGGTGACCACGGACGGCCATGTGGCGGCGGTGCTGGACGCGTTCGGCGTCCAGGTGGCCGAGCCTGTCTGCGCGGGGATCGTGAACCGGACCTCGGAATTCCTGACCCACCCGGCGTTTACCCGCTACCGCACGGAAACGTCGATGATGCGGTACCTGCGCGCGCTTGCCGATAAGGATCTTGCGTTGGACCGCAGCATGATTCCGCTCGGCTCGTGCACGATGAAGCTCAACGCCGCGGCCGAAATGGAATCCATCACCTGGCCGGAGTTCGCGCGTCAGCACCCATTCGGGCCAGCCTCCGACACTCAGGGTCTGCGCAAGTTGATCGCCGACTTGGAGACCTGGCTGGTGCAGATGACCGGCTACGACGCGGTGTCGCTGCAACCGAACGCCGGATCGCAGGGCGAGTACGCCGGTCTGTTGGCGATCCACGCCTACCACGCCAGCCAGGGCGAGCCGGACCGCAAGATCTGCCTGATCCCGTCCAGCGCGCACGGCACCAACGCCGCCTCCGCGGCGCTGGCCGGGATGCGGGTGGTTGTGGTGGCGTGCCGGTCCAACGGCGACGTCGACCTCGACGATCTGCGCGCCAAGGTCAGCGAGCACGCCGACCGGCTGTCGACGCTGATGATCACCTATCCGTCGACGCACGGTGTGTATGAGCACGACATAGCCGAGATCTGTGCCGCCGTGCACGAGGCCGGCGGCCAGGTGTACGTCGACGGCGCCAACCTCAACGCGCTGGTGGGGCTGGCCCGGCCCGGCAAGTTCGGCGGCGATGTCAGTCACCTGAACTTGCACAAGACGTTCTGCATCCCGCACGGCGGCGGTGGTCCGGGGGTCGGGCCGGTGGCGGTGCGCTCGCATCTGGCGCCGTTCCTGCCCGGCCACCCGCTGGCACCCGAGCTGCCGACCGGTCCGCCGGTGTCCTCGGCGCCCTACGGGTCGGCGTCCATCCTGCCGATCAGCTGGGCCTACATCCGGATGATGGGCGCGGACGGTCTGCGGGCCGCGTCGCTGACCGCGATCGCCTCGGCCAACTACATCGCCCGCCGACTCGACGAGTACTACCCGGTGCTCTACACCGGCGAGAACGGGATGGTCGCCCACGAGTGCATCCTGGACCTACGGCCGATCACCAAGTCGACCGGCGTGACCGTCGATGATGTCGCAAAACGGTTGGCGGACTACGGCTTTCACGCGCCGACGATGAGCTTCCCGGTTGCCGGCACGCTGATGGTCGAGCCCACCGAGAGCGAGAGCCTGGCCGAAATCGACGCGTTCTGCGACGCCATGATCGCCATCCGCGGCGAGATCGACAAGGTCGGCGCGGGGGAGTGGACGGTCGACGACAATCCGCTGCGCGGTGCGCCGCACACCGCTGAGTGCCTGGTTGTGGACAAGTGGGAGCATCCGTACACCCGCGAACTCGCCGCGTACCCGCTCGGCAAAGGCTTCCGGCCCAAGGTGTGGCCGCCGGTGCGCCGCATCGACGGCGCCTACGGCGACCGCAACCTGGTCTGCTCCTGCCCTCCGGTCGAGTCTTACGCCTGACCCCTACAGAGCCGCGAGGATCTGGGCCGGCACGAAGTCCGCCAGTAGGGTGTCGAAGCCGCCGAGCGGTTCCACGCTGACGTTGGCCAGATCGCCCAGACCCAGATCGCCGAGCAGGTCGCCCAGATTCAGGTTGGACAGGTCTCCCAAGTCGCTCAGGTTCAACGGCAGGTTGGAAAGGCCCAGGTCGCCAAGCAGGCCGCCCAGGTTCAGGCCGTTTAACAAGTCGGTGATGTTCAGGCCGAGGATCGGATTCGCCACGGTACCCAGGTCGCCCAGCAGGTCGCTCAGGGTCAACTGACCGGTCGTCGAGGAGAAGCCCAGGTCGGAAAGCAACCCACCGACGGTCAGGCTGGTCAGCGGTGTAGCGCCGGTGACGTCGGTGCCTAGCGCCGTCAGTATGTTGCTCAGGCTGTCATTCAGGTCCTGCCCGCCCAGCAACGTACCCACGGTGACGTTCAAGTCGCTTGCAATACTGCCGTCGAGGGCAGTTGTTAAGAGGCTTTCCACCGGGGTGAGAAGAGTTGTAAGAGCGCTGTTGCCGACGAGGCTGGTGACGATGTTGTTGACGATGGCGTCCAGATCGGTCGACCCCAGCAATGAGCCTAAAGTGTCGCTGGTCAGGCCGCTGAGGCCCACGTCGTTAAGGAATCCGACTAGTCCGACGTCGGCGGTCGGGTCGATATCGAATGCGGTCAGTACCTGGTCCAGGTTCAGGCTGTTCAGGTCCACGTTGGTGTCCAGACCCAGGCCGCTCAAAATGTTCGTCAGGCTGAGGCTGGGCAAATCCAGCCCACCCACGCCCAAGGAGTTCAGCAACCCACCCAGCGTGGTTATCGGATCGGTCAGGCCGGCAAGCAGTGTGCCCAGGCCCTGGTCGCCCAGACCCAGGTCGTTGAACAACGTGCCCAGGTTCAGGTCACCCAGCCCGAGCTGACTTAACAAGGTGCTCAGATCCAGGTTGCTGAGGGGCGTGTTGCCCAGGCCCAGCGCATCGATCAGGCTGGTCAGGTTGATGTTGATGTCGGCGGATGTTTCGGGGGCGAGGAGGCCGTTGTAGAGCGGGATGGTGATAGAGCCGTCCAGCAGACTGATGTTGTCCGTGCCGTTGAGGTAGGCGTTCAGCACTGTGGCCACGCCCTCGTAGAGGTTGGTGGCCGACGGGTCGGTCTGTAGCTGTTGGGCGACGCTCTCGAGCGCGCTGAACGTCGCGCCCGTCGCCCCCAGGCCGGCGATCGCGAGCTCCAGCCCCGGCGGCAACTCCACGGAGATGGTGGCGGGCAATGAGGTGAGGTCCGTGGTGACCGTCGGGTCGAAGTTCGCAAACGCCTCGATCACGCCATACGGGTTGGTGACGAGGTCGCTGAAGAGCTGCGTGATGTCCGACGAGCTGGCATTGCTGATGATGTTGTCGATGTTGGTAGTCGTGTTGGTGATGAGCTCCGACCACGCGTCGACCAGTTTCACCGACCGCACCTGCGGAGCGGGGGGCGGCACCACCATGGGCGTCACAGCGATCATGCTGGCGCCTACCAGGGCTATACCGGCGGTGGCATAGGGGCGAAGTGCCTGTTGCATCGCAGCATCTCCTCGATCTCAGTTGCTGCTGTGATACACCTCACAGCTTGGGCGGGACTGTACCTGAGATTCGGCTAATAAACAGCGGAACATTCAGCAAGTGCCCAATAAATTTCGCTGACGTCCGTATATCCGGACAATCGATCCGGTATATCGGATCGGCCGATACTGCCAGCCCCCGCCCGTGCAGGCATGCGGGTGACCGAGAGACCGACTTGCATCCCGTCGACCCACGCCTGGCATGGGAGAACCCTGAAACCACCGACGCGTTCAATGCCGGAACCTGCTGGAGCCCGCGGCGGCCCCTTTTAGACACCGGCTATGACTTATATCACATGATCGACTGGTATCGAACATTACCTGAGACATACCTTAGAAATTCGACACGCTTCTAATGCTGATCGACTTGGCCCCGCCTGCTGCAGCCCACAGAGCGGGAAGCCTGTGACTGTTGGGGCTGATGAGCAGCGGCGAACCCAAACCGGCGGGCACAGCCGACGGTGCGCTGTTGATGGCCGCGCAACCGCTGTTCAGATCGAAGACCCGGACGGCCGCTCACCACGTAGCGGGTCAGCTCAGGAACTTGGTTACCGCAGTGGCCAGGTCCGGCGACGTCGAGGTGGCGAGGTTCTGATAGCTGCCGCCGGACAGCTTGGCGACAGCCTCCCAGGTCGCCCGATCGGAGTCGGACCCAAAGTCGATGACGTTGACCGCGACCGGCTTGGCCGGGTCGGCGCTCTGCTTGATGAACTCTTGCAATCCCTCGCCGCCGAGACTCTGATCGGTGTGCGGCCCGGCCGTGATCACCAGCACCGAGTTCGTCTGTCCGGCATGGAAATTGGCCAGCGCGTTCTGGTAGATCAGCCGCAGCGTGGTGAACGACACCGCCCCGCCTGACGAGGCGTGCTGTCGATCCAGTACCGCCGTCAGCGCCGCCGAGCGCGGCTGGCCGTCGACCTGATCGCTCAGCGGGCCGGCCGACACCTCCGAGCGACCTTCCTTGCCGTCGAACGTCCAGAGCCCGATCACGGCACTGGGCGACAGCGACTTGATGCGATCGTCGAGCGCAGTGACGACATTGCCCAGCCGGGTCGTGTCGCCTTCCGCGGTGATCATCGACTGCTCGAGCATGATGATCGCTGCCGGTGCGCTCGCCGGCGCCGACACCACGTTGGCCAGGGCCGCGCGCGTTCCGTCGTCACCGACCGACAGCGTCGACGACAGCGCGGGGAAGCTAGTGACATCGCTCTTCGGCGACTTGTTGCCCTCGGCGCGGAAGCCGGCTTTGGCCAGCTCGGCCAGTTGGTCAGGTTTGTGCATGAACCGGGCGAACTCGCTGGCCGCCGTCACCTGCTCCTGCGACAGCCACGACCCGCTGAGCAGCACGGTGGGGTAGTCGGCGACCGCGGCCGGGCCAGGCGGAAGCCACGAACTCAGCGCGCTGCCCGCGTCAGGCAACGACTGGCCGCGGGCGAACACTTGCTGTTCGGTCGTGACCACCGCATGCACCGGCGCAGTCGCCGCATCACCGGACGTCAGCAGCGCTTTCATCGCCTCGTCCAGCGAGTTGTCGGCGAGCTTGGGCTGACCGGCGATCAGTGTGCGCACCGCGCCGCTGCCGTCGGTCGGCGGCGCACCTTGCGGCACGGATGCCGCCGCCACCGCCTCGCCGGCGAGGTATGCGGCGTCGCTGTTGCCGCCGAGCGGGAGCGCCAGACGCAGCGAACCCCACGCGGGCAGCTTCAATCCCGCCAACGAGTCCGGCTTGGTCTGCAGATCGGGCAGTGTCGCCCATTTCTGGTCGCCGAGTGCTTGGTGAAGCTCAGGTCGTACCGCGAGCACCACCGGCGAGGTGACCAGCGAACGGCTGTCGGTAACGGTCTCCTTGCCCGCCGCGGCGGTCAGCCGCACGGCCGATACCGAGCTGCCGGGGATCCACAGCGCTGGTCGTTGGCCCAGCTCTCCAGGCCATTTCCCGATGAAGCCGTCGACAACGGCGTCGGAGCCGGCGGATTTGACGCCTACGGAGACGCAGTGGTCGCCGACCGGTGCGGCAATGGAGTTGAAGCGCTCGGCGAGATGCTGCACCGGGTCGGTGATCGATGGGTCGGCGATGACGGCAACGGGCTGTTTGTCGCCGACGCATCGCGCGCTGTGCGAGCGGTTGGACAGTGCATCGCCGAAGAAACGCCACAGGATGACCACGCCGACCACGACGACGACAGTGATCAGGGCGGCGATCACCCCGATGCTGACGCCTCGCCGGCCGGCCTCGTTGCGGTGACCGCCACTAAACCCGGGCAGGCCTCGATGGCCGCCGGTCTGAGACGGCGGGGGCGGGGGCGGTGGCCCTTGGTCGCGTCGCGGGAAGCCGGGGAAGTCGTCCGGCGGATCGATGTCGGCGGGAGGCAGGTCCCGCTCGGGCTGCTCCGGGCGAGCGAAGTCGTCGCGGTGATCGTCAGCGGGGTCGTCGAAGTCGAAAAACCCTCGATGGTCGTCAAAGTCGTCGTGAAATTCCTCAGGCGGCCGAATCGGATAACGCGGCGCGGACAAGGAATCGGTGTAGGGAGGTTCGTCCGCCGGGAAATTCCCGGGTTCCCGAGCGCCGCCGGCATCCCCGAAGTCCTCCGGCCCGGGATGGTCGTCCGACGGTTCGTCGGACGGCTCGTCGTCATCAGGGGCTCTGTGCCTACCCATGCCGGTCCTCTCCTGGGCGCCGGAGGTGCCTGCAACGTCTAGTCATGGGGCTAGTCGATACTCCCCGGACAGACATCACTCATGGGCGCGGGCCTTAAACTCGCGCCGGCGCCGATGCAGAATCGGCTCGGTGTAACCGCTGGGCTGCTGAGCGCCTTCCAGGATCAGCTCTTGGGCGGCCAGGAAGGCGATGCTGTCGTCGAAGTTGGGAGCCATCGGCAGGTACCCGGAGTCACCGGCATTCTGCTCGTCCACCAGCGGAGCCATTCGTTCCAGGCTAGCGCGCACATCCTCTTCGGTGATGACGCCATGCCGGAGCCAGTTGGCCAACAACTGGCTGGAAATCCGCAGCGTGGCACGATCTTCCATCAACGCCACGTTGTGGATGTCGGGCACCTTCGAGCAACCCACACCCTCGTCGATCCAGCGCACCACATAACCAAGGATCGACTGGCAGTTGTTGTCGACCTCTTCGCGGATCTCCTCGGGCGCCCAGGCCAGTTCCTTGGCCAGCGGGACCGTCAGCAGCTCGTCGATGGTGGCGCGCTTCTTGCCCTGGAGCTCTTCCTGCACGGCAGCCACATCCACGTAGTGGTAGTGCATGGCGTGCAGCGTGGCCGCCGTCGGCGACGGCACCCACGCCGTGGTGGCGCCGGCCTTCGGTTGGCCGATCTTCTGCTCCATCATGTCGGCCATCAGCTCGGTCATGGCCCACATGCCCTTGCCGATCTGCGCCCTGCCCTTGAAGCCGGCGGCGAGCCCGGTGTCGACGTTGTTGTCCTCGTAGGCCTTGATCCAGGTGGTGCTCTTCATCGCACCCTTGCGGATCATCGGACCCGCTTCCATCGAGGTGTGGATCTCGTCGCCGGTGCGGTCCAGGAAGCCGGTGTTGATGAACGCCACCCGGTCCGCGGCGGCTTTGATGCACGCCTTGAGGTTGACCGTGGTGCGGCGCTCCTCGTCCATGATGCCAACCTTCAGCGTGCCCTGCGGCAAGCCGAGCACGTCCTCGACGCGGCTGAACAGCTCGCAGGTGAAAGCGACCTCGTCCGGCCCGTGCATCTTGGGCTTGACGATGTAGATCGACCCGGTGCGGCTGTTGGTCAGCGGCCCGTTGCCGTCGCCGGTCTTGAGGCCGTGAATCGCGGTCAGACCGGTGAACAGCGCATCCTGGATGCCTTCGAACACCTCGTGTTCAGCGCCGTTGCCGTCGCTCACGACGATGGCGTCGTTGGTCATCAGGTGGCCGACGTTGCGGACGAACAGCAAGCTGCGACCGGGCAGGGTCAGCTCGCCGCCAGCGGGCGTCTTGTAGGTGCGGTCCTGGTTGAGCACCCGGCTGAAGGTCTTGCCGTCCTTCTTGACGTCCTCGGACAGGTCACCCCTGTTCAGCCCGAGCCAGTTGCGGTAGCCCAGCACCTTGTCGTCGGCGTCCACGGCGGCCACCGAGTCCTCGAAGTCCATGATCGTGGTGATCGCCGACTCCAGGACGACGTCCTTGATGCCGGCGGCGTCGGTCTTGCCGATCGGCGATTGCGGGTCGACCAGGATTTCGATGTGCAGCCCGTGGTTGACCAGCAGCACCGACCAGTCGGGGGAGCCGAGCTCGCCGGTGTAGCCGATGAACTTCTCCGGGCTGGCCAGGCCGACCGAACCGTCGGCGGTCGCGACCTTCAGCTGGCCGTCCTCCAGACTGAGTCCCGTCGCACCGGTCCACGAGCCTGACGCCAGCGGAACCGCCTCGTCGAGGAACTTGCGGGCGTAGGCGATCACCTTGTCGCCGCGGACCCGGTTGTAGCTGGTGCCTTTTTCGGCGCCGTCGCTTTCTGGAATTACGTCGGTGCCGTACAGCGCGTCGTACAGCGAGCCCCAGCGGGCGTTGGCAGCGTTCAGTGCAAACCGCGCGTTGAGCACGGGCACCACCAGCTGCGGGCCGGCCGTCGTGGTGATCTCGTCGTCGACACCCGCGGTGGTGATGGTGAAATCAGCGGGTTCTGCCTGCAGGTAACCGATCTCGGCGAGGAACTGGCGATACGCCTCGGGGTCGAGCGGCTCGATGACGTGCTGGCGGTGCCACTTGTCGATCTGAGCCTGCAGCTGATCGCGGCGCTCCAGCAGGTCCTGGTTCTGCGGCTGCAGGTCAGTGACCACCTTGTCGACGCCCGCCCAGAAGCTGTCGGGGTCGATGTCGGTGCCGGGCAAAGCCTCGGTGTTGACGAAGTCGTACAGCGCTTGAGCGACGCGCAGGTTGCCCACCGACACGCGATCCGTCATCTTTTTCCTCCGCACTTACCTATCGAAATCAAATGTCAGCCTACCGGCCAGCAGCCCTAATACCGGCAACCGGCGGCCTGCAGCAGCAGGTCACACCGTGCCAGCAGCGCTGCTCGCAACGGCTCAGCACGTGTGGCGATGGCCTTCTGGCAACGCACATATTCGGCACGGCCCGCCGCGTTCTCGACGGCGATGGGCGTATACCCGTGGTCGCTCAGGTCATACGGGCTGGCTCGCATGTCGATCTCACGTGCAGCCGCAGCCAGTTCCAGGCAGTCGAGCAGCGTCTCGGACTCGATCAGCGGGCTCAACTTGTACGACCATTTGTACAGATCCATGTTTGCGTGCAGGCAACCGGGCTGCTCCCAATCCTGTTGCGTGGCGCGGCTGGGTGAGCCCACGTTGCGTGGCGCGGCTTCGGGGGTGAAGAAGCGGAACGCGTCGAAGTGGCTGCACCGCAATGGCACCGACTCCACCACCTCGTCCGTGCCGTCCCGCCCCAGCCGAAGCGGCACACCATGGCGTAGCTCCTCGGGATCGGCCTTGTACACCATCGCCCACTCGTGCATGCCTAAGCAGCCAAGATTCGCAGGTCGGCTTGCGGTGGCCGCCATCAAGCGGCCGACGTATTCGACAGTGCCGCGACGCTGGGTCAAGTGATCCGGCCGCACGGTAACACCCGAATCCGTCTGGCCGTATCCACGAAGCTTCGCGTAGTGCCGGGATTCGGGACCGGTGAGCGTGACCCCGAAGCCCGGATGCCAGCGTCGAAGCTGCCCAGCCGTGACGTTGTAATACGTGAACAAAAAGTCGATGACCGGGTTCGACCTGCCCTCACCGCGCTGCCGGAGATAGCCGCCGAGCAGCGCTGTCACCCTGTTCCGGTGCCGGTCGCGCCGCGGTAGCCACTCCGCGGGCGTTAGTACGACCCTCATTAGAGCCAGCCTTAGTTATTTGACCTGGTTGGGAACGCCGCCCAGCATCACTTCCGTACCGCGTCGCGGCGCCTCGCTCAACAGGGAACTGATCGCCATCCGCTTGGGGATCCGCACGTGCCGCCGGCCCTTCTGTACAGCTTCGATAACTTCGTCAGCCACCGTCTCGCGAGCAACGTCAACCGCGAGATGCATCCGGTAAAAACGCCGGAAGGCCGCTGCGGTCGGTTCGTACTCGTCGATTTGGGCGAGCATGTCGGTCGAGATCGGCCCGAGCTCCACGAGGGTGGTGCCGATCGGCAACCCGCGGAAATCTGCCCTCAGCCCGGCGGTGAAGTGGCTAAGCGCCGCCTTTGATGCCGAGTAGCTGACGAGGCCGGGCAAGACGGAGCAGCCAGCCATCGAGGAGATGTTCACGATGTGACCGCCGCCGCGTCCCAGCATCCGGGGGATGATCTTGCGGCACAGCTCAGCCGGGGCCAGGTAGTTAACTTGGGTGACTTGGCGCAGGTCCTCGTCCGGCGCGTCAGTGAAGGCGGCGGGAGCACCGATACCGGCATTGTTTACCAAAACGTCAACCGGACCGGCTTCCTCTTCAACCTGATCAACGAGGGCCGCGACCTGCGTCGGATCCGAAAGGTCGGCGGGGTGGGCGGTGCCCTCGAGCTCAGCCGCGAGCGCCCGAATGGCGTCCCTGGTCCGGGCGACGAGCGCGACCGTCGCCCCCGCCCCGGCGAAGGCATGGGCGAAAGATTCGCCGATGCCTCGCGATGCCCCGGTAATCAACACTCGTTTCCCGCGTAACTCCATGTCAGGAGCGTACGCATGCTCTCCACCGAGAGCCGGGTAATCGTGCGGGGCCACGAATCTTTCGACGCGCATGGCATATTCGCCGGCGCGGGCCGTCCACTGTTCGGCATCCAACTGGATGGCCGTACTAAGCGCGCTGCGTCCCGTCGCGCACCAGGCCGACCAGATCCCGCACCAGATCCTCCAGCGCCACCATGGCCACCACGACTCCGTCTTGAGCGGTGACCAACGCGAGGTGACTGTTGCTGCGGCGCATCCGCGACAGCGCCTCGGGCACCGTCATCGATTGGGAAACCCGCGGCAGCGGCCGGACTCTGGCCAGGTCGATCACGGCGTGCGGGTCACCGGCCAACGACAGCACGTCTTTGATGTGCAGATAGCCCAGGAATTTGCGGTCGGCTTCGATGTTATCGACCACCGGGAATCGCGAATAACCGGTTGCGGCCAAAGCCTTTTCGACGACCCCGACCGTTGGCCCAGAGCCGGCGGCGGCCACCGGCACCGCGTGGATCTGGCCGACCGGGACCGCCACGTCGGCGACTGTGCGGTTGCGGATTTGCAGCGCCCGGGTGAGCCTGTTGTGCTCCTCGGGATCCAGCAGGCCCTCCGACACCGACTCGGCGATCATCTCGCTGAGCTCGACAGTGGACACCGCGACCTCCAGCTCGTCGCGGGGCTGCACCCGCAACGCGCGCAACGTGACACCGGTGCACCGGTTGTAGAACGTCAAGATCGGCCGGACGGTCCGCACGTAGGCCAAATAGGTCGGAATCAGCAGCATCGCCGCCTTTTCCGGACCGGCCATGGCGATGTTCTTCGGGACCATCTCGCCGAGCAGCACGTGCAGCGTCACCACGATCGCCAACGCCATCACGAACGACAGGGTGTGCAGCACGGTCGGCGCGACACCGAGCAGGTCGAACGGCCGCTGCAGCAGGTCGGCGACCGCGGGCTCGCCCAGCCTGCCCAGCAGCAGCGACGCGATGGTGATGCCCAGTTGCGCCCCGGCGAACATCAGCGGAAGCTGCTCGCCGGCCCGCAAGGCGGTGACTGCGCTTGATCTGCCCTGTTCGGCCAACGCCTCCAGGCGATCCCGTCGCGCGGAGATCAGCGAGAACTCCGCAGCCACGAAAAACGCGTTCGCGCCCACCAGCAGGATGGTCGCCAACAACTCGAGCAGGTCGCCCATCATCGGCCTCGCGCGGAAGCGGAATCGACGTGATCCGACATCTGGGTCAGCTCGAGCAGGTCGATGCGGCGGCCGTCCATCCGAACCACTCTGGCCCGCCAGGCCGAGGTGTGCGGGACGCCGTCGTGCTCGTATCCACTCAGCTGTACCTCGTCGCCGATGGCCGGAATGCGGCCCAGCTGTTGCATGACCAGCCCGCCGATCGTCTCGTATTCGCCCTCGGGGGCGTGGTAGCCGGTCGCGGTGGCCACCTCATCGATGCGCAGCAGACCGGACACCCGCCAACCGTTGCCGACTGCCACTACATCCTGTGCCGCGTCATCGTGTTCGTCGCGCACGTCGCCGACGATCTCCTCGATCAGATCCTCGACCGTCACCATGCCGGCGGTACCGCCGTACTCGTCGACGACCATCGCGGTCTGCAGGTCGTTGGCGCGAATCTGTCCCATCAGCGCGTCGCCGTCCAGCGTGGAGGGCACCTTGGCAACCGGCTGTGCGACGGCCGTGACCAGTGTGAGCTCACGCTCGGCGGCCGGCACTCCGAAGACCTGTTTGACGTGCACGATGCCAACGGTCTCGTCGAGGTCACCGTCGACGATCGGAAACCGCGAGAAGCCGCTCTGAGCGGCAGCTTCCACCAGATCTGCGACCGTGTTATCCACTTGCAGCGCAACGATTTTCGAACGCGGAGTCATCAGCTCCTCGGCGGTCAGGTCACCGAATTGCAGCGACCGGTCCAGCAGCGCCGCGGTAGCGGGATCTAGCGAGCCGCTGCGAGCCGAATTACGCACCAGCGACACCAGCTCCTGCGCCGAACGGGCCGACCGCAGTTCTTGAGCGGGCTCGATCCCCAGCTTGCGCAGAACCCAGTTGGCCACACCATTGGTCAACCGAATCGGCCACGTCATCAGCCAGGAGAACAGCAACTGCAACCCGGCGACTGCGCGCGCGGTCTGCAGTGGCCTCGCCACGGCAAGATTCTTCGGGACCAGCTCACCGAAGATCATCGACAACGACGTGACGACCAGCAGGGTCACGAAGGCGACGACCGCATTGGCGACCCGGTCGGGCACGCCGAGCGCGTCCATCGCCGGGTGTGGCAGCTCGGCGACCAGCGGCTCGGTCAGGTAGCCGGTGATCAGCGTGGTGATCGAGATGCCCAGCTGCGCTCCGGACAGCTGGAACGAAAGGGTGTGGTGGGCCCGGCGTACGTACCGGTCGCGCCGACGGCCGTTGCGGGCGTTGGCATCGACCGTGCTGCGCTCGAGTGTGGTGAACGAGAACTCAGCCGCGACGAACAGTGCGGTGCCGGCGGTGAGTAGGACGATGGCCAGCAGGCTGAGCAGGGTGACGACGAAATTCATCGAGGCCACCTGCGAGAAGGAGGCTCCTCGGAGTCGGCGTCACACACGCCGGACGGCGCGGGTGCCTGCGGCACGGGGACCCTTCCTTCGACGTAACCACGGATGATGACCTTTGATGGTAGCGAAGGTGCGGCGCGCCCAAGCAAGCGTTGCCGCGCCGACACGCCCGTCAACCGTTGTGGCTTACCACCCGAGCGGCAGCGGATGGCCTTCGGCGAAGCCCGCTGCGGACTGCACACCGACTACCACCCGGTCGTGCAACTCGGCCAACGTCGACGCACCGACGTAGGTGCAGGTGCTCCGCACGCCGGAGGTGATGTGGTCGAGCAGATCCTCGACGCCGCCGCGGGCCGGGTCCAGCCCCATCCGGGACGTCGAGATGCCTTCCTCGAACAACGCCTTGCGGGCCCGCTCGAAGGCGCTGTCGCCCGTGGTGCGGGCGACCACCGCGCGCTTGGACGCCATGCCGTAGCTCTCCTTGTACGGCCGGTTGTCGCGGTCGCGCAACAGGTCGCCGGGGGACTCGTAGGTGCCCGCGAACCAGGATCCGATCATGACGTTGGACGCGCCGGCCGCCAGCGCCAGTGCCACGTCGCGCGGGTGACGCACCCCGCCGTCAGCCCATACGTGGGCACCGAGTTGTTTTGCGGCCGAAGCGCATTCGAGGACAGCGGAGAACTGGGGCCGACCGACGCCGGTCATCATGCGGGTGGTGCACATCGCGCCCGGACCCACCCCGACCTTGACGATCGACGCGCCGGCGTTGACCAGATCGCGGGTGCCGCCGGCCGACACCACGTTGCCTGCGACCAACGGCACACCGAGGTCCAGCGACGCGATCGACTTGACCGCGTCCATCGCCTTCACCTGATGCCCGTGGGCGGTGTCCACGACAACCAGGTCGACGCCGGCCTCGGTCAGCGCCTCGGCCTTGGCGACCACATCGCCGTTGATCCCGACCGCGGCGCCGATGCGCAGTCGGCCCTTCGCGTCGACCGCCGGCGAGTAGATGCCGGCCCGGACCGCGCCGGTCCGGGTCAGCACACCGGCCACCGTGCCGTCGGCGCCGGTCAGCACCGCGACATCGACCGGGGCGTGCTCGAGAAGTTCGAATATTTCTCGCGGATTCGTTCCGACCGGGGCTTTGACGAAGTCGGTGATCGCGATGTCGCGAACTCGCGCGAAACGGTCGACTCCGTCGCAGCACGATTCGGTGACCAGTCCGACCGGCCGTCCCTCGAATGCGACGACCGCGGCCCCGTGTGCGCGCTTGGAGATCAGCGCCAGCGCGTCGGACACCGAATCGTCCGGCGCCAAGGTCACCGGGGTGTCGACGACCAGGTCGCGGCTTTTGACGAAATCCACCGTCTGCTGCACCGCGGCGATCGGAAGGTCTTGCGGCAGAACGACAATCCCGCCTCGGCGGGCCACCGTCTCGGCCATTCGCCGGCCCGCGACCGCGGTCATGTTGGCCACCACCACTGGGATGGTGGTGCCCGAGCCGTCGTTGCTGGACAAGTCGACGTCGAAGCGTGACGCCACATCCGAGTGGCTCGGCACGATGAAGACGTCGTTGTAGGTCAGGTCGTACGCGGGACGGTGCCCCTCCAGAAACCTCATCGCCCCTGATTATCCCCCTTAACCCGGTGATGGGGGCTAGGCGGGGACTTCGCTGCGGTCGCCGCTCCAGAGGGTGTGGAAGCGTTTGTCCGGATCGTCGTCGATGCGCCCGTAGGTGTGCGCTCCGAAGAAGTCGCGCAGACCCTGGGTGAGCGCGGCGGGCAGTCGCTCGGTGCGTAGCGCGTCGTAGTACGACAGCGCCGAGGAGAAGCCGGGGATCGGGATGCCGAGTTCGGTGGCCTTCACCACGACGCGTCGCCAGCTGTCGATGGCTTCCTCGATGGCGGTGCGGAAGTACGACGCGACGATGAGCGACGGCAGATCGGCGTCCTCGTCGAACGCCTCCTTGATCCGGTTGAGGAATTTGGCCCTGATGATGCAGCCGCCGCGCCAGATGGTGGCCATGTCACCGGGTTTGATGCCCCAGTTGTACTCGGCGCTGCCGGCCTGAATCTGGTTGAAGCCCTGGGCATAGGCGATGATCTTGGACGCGTACAAGGCCTTGCTGACGTCGTCGATGAACTGCGCAGCGTCCGTTGGCTTCTTGCCGAGGTCACCTGATGCCAGTCCGGTGGTGGCCTTGCGCTGGGCTACCGACCCCGACAGCGCCCGGGCGAAGACCGCTTCGGCGATGCCGGTCACGGGCACACCCAGGTCGAGCGCCGATTTCACCGTCCAGCGGCCGGTGCCCTTCTGCTCGGCCTCGTCGAGGATGACGTCGACCAGCGGCTTGCCGGTCTTGGCGTCGGTCTGACGCAAGACCTGCGCGGTGATCTCGATGAGGAAGCTGTCCAGATCGCCCTTGTTCCATTCGG
>Ga0302326_10015094_pt1 | contig 16275 bp, 14 predicted proteins | sample Palsa_T0_3_FD_202264 | JGI IMG/M metagenome (GOLD analysis project Ga0302326, IMG submission 202264) | Peat permafrost microbial communities from Stordalen Mire near Abisko, Sweden - Palsa_T0_3 | ecosystem: Environmental > Terrestrial > Soil > Palsa > Peat permafrost | place: Sweden: Abisko... | reverse complement strand
GGCCTGTTCGCGCCCTACTGGCGCAGCGACGCCCGCGGCGCGATCGTCGGCCTGTCCCGCTTCAACACCAACGCCCACCTGGCGCGCGCCACCCTGGAGGCGATCTGCTACCAGAGCCGCGACGTGGCCGAGGCGATGGAGCAGGACTCCGGCGTGCACCTGGAGGTGCTCAAGGTCGACGGCGGCGTCACCGCCAACGACCTGGCCATGCAGATGCAGGCCGACATCCTCGGCGTTCCCGTCAGCCGCCCGGTGGTGGCGGAGACGACCGCGCTCGGCGCCGCCTACGCGGCCGGCCTGGCGACCGGCTTCTGGTCGACCACCTCGGAGCTCCAGGCGAACTGGAACGAGTCCAAGCGCTGGACGCCGCAGTGGACCGACGAGCAGCGGGAGCAGGGCTACGCCGGCTGGAAGAAGGCGGTCCAGCGCACCCTCGACTGGGTAGATGTCAGCTAAGTAACGGAGGTGTCGTGGTAGCTGCACTGTCCCCGGCGGCGCGCGCAGACGCGATCGCCAAGATGGCCGAGCGCGAGCTTGACGTGCTGGTCGTGGGTGGCGGCGTCGTCGGGGCAGGCAGCGCGCTCGACGCGGTCTCGCGCGGTCTGAGTACGGCCATCGTCGAAGCCCGCGACTGGGCCAGCGGCACGTCGAGTCGGTCAAGCAAGCTGATCCACGGTGGCCTGCGCTACCTCGAGATGCTCGACTTCCGGCTGGTCGACGAGGCCCTGCACGAGCGCGGGCTGCTGCTCAACGTCATCGCGCCGCACCTGGTGCACCCGGTGCAGTTCCTGTACCCGCTGCAGCACCGGTTCTGGGAGCGGCCCTACGTCGGGGCCGGGATCTTGATCTACGACGGCATGGCCTACGCCTCGGGCACCGCCAAGGGGCTCAAGCGCCACCGTCACCTGTCCCGCAAGGGCGCGCTGCGCGAGGCACCGTGCCTGCGCCCGGACTCGCTCACCGGCGCCATCCAGTACATGGACGCGCAGGTGGACGACGCCAGGCACACGATGACGGTGGTGCGCACGGCGGCCGAGTTCGGCGCCCTCGCCGCGAGCAGGATCAAGGTGAACGGCTTCCTGCGGGCGGGGGAGCGGGTCACCGGCGCCAGCGTCACCGACCTCGAGACCGGCCGGGACTTCGAGGTCAGGGCCAAGCAGATCATCAACGCGACCGGGGTGTGGACCGACGACACCCAGGCGATGGCCGACACCCGGGGCCAGTTCCACGTGCGCGCGTCGAAGGGGATCCACCTCGTGGTGCCGCGCGACCGCCTCAGGTCCAACACCGGCATCATCTTGCGGACAGAGAAGAGCGTGCTGTTCGTCATCCCGTGGGGCCGGCACTGGATCATCGGCACCACCGACACCGACTGGTCGCTGGCGAAGGCGCACCCGGCCGCCAGCTCGAGCGACATCGACTACCTGCTCGACCACGTCAACTCGGTGCTCAACTCGCCGCTCACCCGCGAAGACGTGGAGGGCGTCTACGCCGGCCTGCGCCCGCTGCTGTCGGGCGAGTCCGAGTCCACCTCCAAGCTCTCGCGCGAGCACGTGGTCGGGCACCCGGTGCCCGGCCTGGTGGTGGTCGCGGGCGGCAAGTACACCACCTACCGGGTGATGGCGGCCGACGCGGTCGACGAGGCCGCGCGGTCGATGGACGCCAAGGTGCCCGCGTCGGTCACGGCCGACCTGCCGCTGGTCGGCGCGCCCGGATACCACGTGCTGTGGAACCAGCGGCACACGCTGGCGGCGTCGTCGGGCATCCACGTGGCCCGCATCGAGCACCTGCTCAACCGGTACGGCTCGCTCATCCACGAGCTGCTCGACCTGATCAGGGCCGATCCGTCGCTGGCGGAGCCGCTGCCCGGCGCCGACGACTACCTGGCGGTCGAGGCCCGCTACGCGGCCACCCACGAGGACGCCCGCCACGTGGACGACGTGCTCGCCCGGCGCACCCGGATCTCGATCGAGTCCTGGGACCGGGGCGTTTCCGCCGCCCCGACGGTCGCCAACCTGATGGCCGACGTGCTCGGCTGGGACGAAGCGGAGAAGAAGAAAGAGGTCGAGTACTACCTGGGCCGGGTCGCCGCGGAACGCGACTCGCAGACCAAACCCGACGACGACACCGCCGAGGCGGCCCGCCTCGACGCCCCCGACATCGCCGGCGTCAGCTAGCCGGGCCGGAACCAGTCTGCTGTCGGTGACGTGGCGCGGTAGCCCGGCACGCTAGACTGCGGGGGCACGGGCTGTAGCGCAGCTTGGCTAGCGCGCCGCGTTTGGGTCGCGGAGGTCGCCGGTTCGAATCCGGCCAGCCCGACTGGTGAGGTCTTCGGCCAGCCCCGAGCATGGCCCGGAGCTGGCCGTCACCGATCATGGCCTGGTCGGCCGCGCGCGCTTCAGGAGCTCGCCGCGACCTGGGTCGCGGCGGCCCCAACCTGGGCCCGGCCGCCGGTGATGCGGGTGGCGATGAGGTAGCCGACGCCCGCGACGATGAAGCCGACGAGCCAGGAGATGTCGGCGCCGCCGAGGACACTCACCATCGGGCCGACGTAGAGCTCCTGGTCGATGAAGGGGACCTGGGCGCCGAGCGCGATCACGTAGGGGATGAGCGCGGTCCACCGCCAGCCGCCGTAGACGCCGTTCGGGGTGAAGAACGACTTCACGTCGTAACGGCCCTTCTTCACCAGGTAGAAGTCGACGAGGTTGATCACGCTCCACGGGACGAAGAAGAACAGCAGGACGTCGATGAAGTTCTCGAACGAGGTCAGGAACGTCTTGTACCCGGTCTCGGCCAGGATCGTGGCGGCGACGAACATGATCAGCAGTCCGACGATCCGGGCGGTCCGCGATGCCGTCACCTTCTGGAAGGTGCTGCGGACGCTCTCCAGCGACAGCATCCCGGTGTAGGCGTTCATCGCGTCGCTGCCCAGCAGGCTCAGGGCCATGATCGGCAGGATCCACTTGCCCGCGATCGTGCCGAGCGAGACCACGCTGTCGCTGCTCGGCGAGAGCGCCGTGATGTAGATGCCGAGGCCCCCGTACAGGCACGCGCCGAGCGCGTTGCCGCCGAACACCGCCCAGTAGGTCCGCGGCGCGCTCACGTTGCGCGGCAGGTACCGTGAGTAGTCTGACACGTACACGGCCCAGCTCAGCATGTTCATGAAGAACAGCCCGACCGCGGCGACGAAGATCGGGAAGCTGGACAGGTGCGTGCCGCCCATCCCCTTGGCCAGGCTGTCCCCGCTGACCGCCACCAAGATCACCGCTGCCAGCAGCGACGCGCCGAACACCACGGTCAGCGTCGGCTGGATCCGGTGGATCCAGCCGTACCCGAAGATGGCCAGCAGCACCGCCGGGATGGTCACGATGATGATCCACACCGGGATGCTGACCGCTCCGGTCAGGTCATTCAGCGACTGGGCCTGCACGACCTGCTGGGCCGCCAGGTAGCCCACGTCCAGCACTATCGACGCCAGGAACACGATGATCGCGCCGTAGAACCCGAACTGGCCCCGGGACTGGATCATCTGCGGCACCCCGAGTCGCGGCCCCTGCACCGCGTGCAGCGAGGTGAACGCCAGCCCCAGGAACGCCCCCAGGAACATCGCGATGAGCGCCCAGAACACGTTCAGCCCGAAGAGAATCGCGAACCCGCCGAGTACGAAGTTAAACACGTTCGCATTAGTCGCGAACCACAAGGTGAACTGCCCGCTGACCTTACCGCCCCGCTCGTCATCGGGGATGATGTCAATCGAGTGCGACTCGACCTCGCCCCCAATCGGCCCGCCGCCGACCTGCTCCGACACCTTAGTCATCCTGGCCCCTTCCTGGGTTAGTCCTAGCACCACCGCGACCGCCGTGGGCGTCATTCGACTGCCCGCTACGGCGGGCGAGGCGTGATTTGAGACGGGCAAAATTGGTAGGTCAGTGATTTGGCAGATCACCGCTCCGTGGCCTGGTTGGTATCCCGAGAGTACGGCTACCATACTAGATGGTCAATAGGCTGGCCAGGGGAAATGTGCCTGTAGCTCAGGGGAAACATCGATCAGTGGACGTCGCCCCGCCGTTGACCCCATCGGCTGCCATCCGGGTTACCATGTCAGATCGGACGGCATGGACAAGCGGCCAACCCCCGGTGGCCGAGGTGGCTACAGGGCGAACTTGTGCTGGACCTCGTCGGCCAGTTCCAGTCGGCCCTGCTGCACGTGCGTACGCATCGCGGCCTCTGCGGCTTGGGGGTCGCGGGCCCGGATGGCGCGCACGATCGCCCGGTGCTCGGCCAGGGACCGTTCCATCCGACCGGCCCGGCGGGTCACGATCAACGACAGCAGACCGCGGTGCAGCTGCTGGATGAGCAGGCGGTAATAGTCGGCCAGCGGGCCGTTGCCGGCACCTTGCATGATCAACTCGTGCAACCGCTCGTCGGTGGCGCTGTACCCCTCGCCGTCACCGCGCTCAGCGGCGTCAGCCATGGCGGACACCACCTCGTCGAGCTGGGCGACGATCTGGTTGCTTGCACGATCGGCGCACAACCGGGCGGCCATGCACTCCACCGCCTCGCGGACCTCGTAAAGATCGAGGATCTCGGGCCGGCTCAGACGCCGGACGAACGTTCCTCGCCGATGCTCAATAGCCACGAAGCCGGAGGCTTCCAGCTCCTTGAGCGCCTCCCGCACCGGCATGCGGCTGACGCCGAATCGCTGGGCCAGCCGTGCCTCGGAAAGCTTCTCGCCGAAGGGAATGACTCCAGCGGCGATCTCCTGCCGCAGCTGCGAGACGATCGCCTCTTTCATCGACCCCTTCCCGACGGCAACGAGCCCGGCCTCGGCAGTATCTGGGCTCGGCGGTGACACCAGGCTGGCGTCGGCGCGCGCCTCAGAGCTCGCCACGAGACCGTGATCCATGATCCATCCCTTCATTGGCACGAGCGTCGCGCACTAGCGGCGACAGCCGCCATCCCCGTCCGGCTGCCATACTCATGATGCCCCGTGACCGAGGCCGAGCCGCTGACCGCGCCGCACTGGCCGCAACGTCAACCAGATCACACCCCGGACGGCCGCCTTCCAGCCTACTTGTGGATTCAGATCTGCCATGGTAACCCCGATAACTGGTGATGGGATCCCGGTCGGCCAGTCGGCCAGTGATCTGTGTTTCCCCTGAGCTACAGCCACATTTCCCCAGGCCAGCCTCTTGACCATCTAGTATGGTAGCCGTACTCTCGGGATACCAACTAAGCCACGTAGCGGTGATCTGACAATCACTGACCTACCAATCTCGCCCGTCTCAGATCACGCCTCGCCCGCCTCGCGGGCGGTGGAATGACGGCCAGGAGCTAGCCACTCATGATCACCGACGTGCACACGCACTTCTGGAGCCCGGACCATCAACGGCCGCCGTGGACCGATGGGCTCGGCCGGGTCTCGACCCGGCTGGCCGCGGGCGCCATCGACACCGTGACCGTCGAGTCGTACCGGCAGCAGGTCCTTCCCGCCGTCCGCACCATCGTGTTCGGATTGCAGGCCCAGGCGTCGGGGATCATGGTGCCCAACGACGCGGTGGCCGCGTTCGTGCGCGAGGTCGGTGGTCAGACCGTCGGCTTCATGTCGGTGGACCCGACCCGCCACGATGCCGTCGCCGAGGTCGAGCGATGCCACGCCGATCTCGGGCTGCGCGGTATCAAGCTCGGCCCGATCTATCAGGGAACGTCGCCGCTGAACCCGTTGACGATGCGAGTCTTCTCGACCGCCGAACGCCTCGGATTGCCGGTGATGATCCATCAGGGTGCGATCTTCGCCAACGCGGGCCGCCTGGTCGATGCCAACCCGCTGCTGCTCGACGACGTCGCGATTGCCTTCCCCGAACTGCGCATCGTGATCGCTCACATGGGGCATCCGTGGGTGCACGAGGCGGTCGTGGTCATGCGGCGGCACAAGTACGTCTACGCCGACACCTCGGCGATTGCCAACCGGCCGACGGTGCTGGCCACCGCGCTGTCGGCCGCCAAGGAATACGGCGTCCTCGACAAGGTGCTGTTCGGCAGCGATTCCCCGATGGTCTCGGCCGAGAGCGCCGCCGCGGCGCTGGCTCGCGTCGTGGCCCACATGCAGCAGTTCGCCCTCACGCCCATCACCGATGAGGAGCTGCACGCCATCTTGCACCGGCCGTCATTCGAGCTGCTCGGCATCCCGGCCGTGGCCGAGACCATAGTCACCCCTTCCGCCTGGCAAGGAGCAATCCCGTGAGCGTGCACCACCAGACGATGCGGGCCGCCTTGCTCGACGCCGCCCAGGTACTGCGGGGGCCGCTGCCCGAGGTGGTCTCCATGGAGCCGATCCTCGAGGGCGTCCCGTTCGCCCACGAAAAGACGGTGTTCGACGGCGCCGACGGCTTCTTCGCGATCTGGGCTTGCGGCGCCGGGGTGTTCCCTCGCGTCAAGGACAAGCGGGGGTCGTTCATGTACATCCTCTCCGGGGACGCGACCATCGTGGACGAGGACGGGACCGCGCACGAACTGACGGCCGACAGCGTGCTGGTGCTCCCGTTCGGCTGGGTCGGAACCTGGCATATCCGCGAGACGATCCGCAAGGTCTACCTGCACACGACTCCGGTCCCCCCGCTGCCAACCGCGGTGGTCGCGTCCGCGTTCCGGCCGGCCAACCGGGTACTGGCCGACACCCGGCCGGGTGCGGCGGCCGCCCCCGGCTCGCCGGCCGACGCCGATGCGGTGATCTTCGAGGGTCCCGACGGCCGCTGCGACATCAGGTCGCGCGAGCCCGGCCAGTACCCGTGGGCCGCCGACGAACACGGATTCTTCGCCTTCGTCGTGGCCGGCGACGGCTTCCTCGTCCACAACGATGGCACCCGGCCTGAATTCACGCCGGGCAGCGTCATCGCGCTCCCGAGCGGCTGGTCAGGTACCTGGGACATCCGCCGTCCGTTGCGCGCGTTCTGCGTGCGCAGCACCCCCGCGCCGCCGGCCTGACCCGTGGCCCGCGGCCGCATGACCGTCTGGGTAGACGCCGAAGACTGATCAGAGAGGTACCGCGATGACAACACCACAAGCGCCGACCCGGCACGCAGAGGTCGCGGGAGCCGGCTTCGCAGGGCTCACCGTCGCCACCGCGCTGGCGCAGCGCGGCTGGTCCGTGCGGCTGCATGAGCAGAACGACACCGTGCGCGATTTCGGCGCAGGCATCGTGATGTGGCGCAACGCCATGCTGGCGCTCGAGGTCATCGGGGTCGCCGAGTCCGTCCGTGAGCATGGCGTGCGGCCGGACTACTACGAGACCTTCCTGAACGGGGCGTCGGTCTCACTCGAAGTGCCCGGCTACCCCTACTGGGCGATTACCCGGCCAAAGCTGCACTCGCTGCTGGCCGACGCGGCCCGCGCGGCCGGCGTGGAGATCGTGACCAGCTCGCGCGCCGTCGGCGCCGACCCCGAGGGCGCGCTGCTGATGGCGGACGGAAGCCGGCTCGAGGCCGACCTGGCGATCGGCACCGATGGGGCCGGGTCGGCGGTGCGCAATTCGCTCGGTGACCTCACCCAGGAGCGCAAGAAGTACTCCGACGGCGTATGCCGGGTCCTGATCCCGCGCCCGCAGGAGTTCCGCGGCGAGCGGTGGAACCGGGTGCTCGACTACTGGACGCTCGAGCCGGACGCCATGCGCGTGCTGTACCACCCGATGAGCCCGGACATGCTCTACATCGCGTTTATGGCCGAGACGAAAAACGAGCGCGCGTCCAGGATCCCGGTCGACGTCGAGGTCTGGTCGGACCGCTTCCCGCATCTCATCCCGATCATCGAGCTGGCCGGCCAGGCCGAGGGCGGCCGCCACGACAACTACCAGACCAACCGGGTCACGCCGTGGTCGACCGGGCGGGCGGTGCTGGTGGGCGACGCGGCGCACGCGATGTGCCCGGCTCTCGGCCAGGGGGCCGGCGTCGGGATGGTCAACGCGGTCGACCTGGCGCATGCCCTTGACCAGTACGACACGATCAGCGAGGCGCTGGCCGCCTGGGAAGGACGCGAGCGCCAGATGACCGACGACGTCCAATCGCGCAGTGCCTATATGGCCGAGACGCGCAACATGGCCAAGGGCAACAACTGGACACCCCGGCTGCTTGAGACCGCGAACTTCGTCTCCGCCGCGGTGCCGCCCGGGGTCGAGGAGCGCTACCCGGTCCCCGAGGCTAACCGGTCGTGGTGACCGAGCCTGCCCGCATCCTCCTCGGCGACGTGGAGGTGACGCGCGTGCCCGAATACGCGGGAAAGAGCCCGGCCACGCCGGGCTTCCTGTTCCCCGACAGCAGCCCCGCCTACTGGGCGGACAACGCGGGCTGGCTCGACCCCGACTTCTACGACGTCACCAAGGGCACCCTGCGCACGGTGCTGCACAGCTGGCTCATCCGCAGCCAGGGGATGATCATCCTGCTCGACACCGGCGCCGGCAACGGCAAGGAACGCCCCTACGCGCCGGTCTACGCCCACCACGACACGGCCTATCTGGACAACCTCCGGGCGGCCGGGGTGTCGACCGACGACGTGGACATCGTGATCAACACCCACCTGCACGTCGATCACGTGGGGTGGAACACCCGCCTCGAAGGTCGGGATTGGGTACCGACCTTTCCCAACGCCCGCTACCTCATCTGCGCGCCGGATTTCCTCTTCTGGGACCCGATCCGCACGCCCCGGCCGCCCGGCGACGGCAACCAGAATGTCTTCGAGGACAGCGTGCAGCCGCTGCAGCGGGCCGGCCTGGTCGACCTGTGGGACGGCGAGCATCTCATCAACTCCGAGCTCGTGCTCCGGGCCGAGCCCGGTCATACCCCGGGCTCGTCGGTGCTCAGGCTGCAGTCAGGCGGCGTCGGTGCGCTGTTCGTCGGCGACGTCCTCCACTCGCCCGCGCAGATCGCCGATCCCGACGTCAACAGCTGCTTCTGCGAGGATCCGGCCATGGCGCGGGCCACGCGCCGTCGCCTGCTGGCCGAGGCCGCCGACCGGTCCCTGCTCGTGTTCCCTGGCCATTTCGGCGGCCATTCCGCCTGCCGCGTGGACAAGGACGGGGGCGGCGACGGCGCTTTCATCATCCGCGACTGGGCCGATCTTGCTCGTATCTGACCGAAACCACTCTTGCTTGGGGAGCTGTCGTGAATCAAGACCTCTATGACGCCGGGCTCGCTACCCGCCGCCGCGTGCTCGGCGACGCCTACGTCGACGCCTCGCTGGCCAGCGCCACCGAATTCTCCCGCGACATTCAGGAGTACGTCACCCAGTACTGCTGGGGCGACCTGTGGAACCGCCCCGGGCTGAGCTTGCGGGAGCGCAGCCTGATCAACCTCTCCATGATCATCGCGCTGAACCGCTCCACCGAGTTCAAGGCCCACGTGCGCGGTGCCGTCAACAACGGCGTCTCGCGCGAGCAGATCAAGGAGGTGCTCATGCAGAGCGCCTTCTACTGCGGCGGGCCGGCGGCGCTCGAGGCGTTCCGCAACGCCGCCGAGGTCTTCGCGGCGATGGACGCCGAGGCGCGGGCGGCCACGGACGCAGCGCAATGACCATCACCCAGGTCGGTTTCATCGGCCTCGGCAACATGGGCTCGCCGATGGCCGCGCATCTCGTCGACGCGGGCTTCGCGCTGACCGTATCGGACGCCGCCGCCGGCGTGACCGAAAGATTCGTCGCCGCCCACCCCACCGCGATCGCCGCGGCCGGGCCGCGGTCCTTCGCGACCGTGCAGGCGCTGATCCTGATGCTGCCGACCTCCGAGATCGTCGAGGACGTGCTCGAGCGCGAGAAGGTGGCGGCTGCGCTGCCGCCCGGGTGCCTGGTTATCGACATGAGCTCCTCGGAGCCGCTGCGCACCCGCACGCTGGCAGCGCGTCTGCAGGCCAGGGGCCTCTCGATGCTCGACGCCCCCGTCTCAGGCGGTGTCCGCGGAGCCAGGGCGGCCCGGTTGTCCGTCCTCGTGGGAGGTTCGCAGGACGACCTGACCCGGGCGACACCGGTGCTGAACGCGATGGCCGCCACGATCATCCGGGTCGGCGACATCGGGTCGGGTCACGCCGCCAAGGCGCTGAACAACCTGGTGTCGGCGGCGACCATGTCGATCACCGTCGAGGCCCTCGTGCTGGCCGAGGCATTCGGGATCAGCCCCGGCGTGATGACGAAGGTGCTGAACAGCTCGTCCGGACGGAGCAACACCAGCGAGAACAAGCTGGCCCAGTTCATGATCAGCGGGAGCTTCGACTCCGGATTCTCCCTGCAGCTGATGGCCAAGGACGTCGGCCTCGCGGTCGCTCTCGCCCGCGCCCTCGACCGCCGCGTTGAGGTCGCCGATCACGTGGCCGACCAGTGGCGCCGCATCGCCGCTGAGGTGAGCCCGGCGACTGACCACACGCAGCTGTACACCCTGCTCGGGACCACTACCCCCACGTCAAGAGCATCAGCATGCGCATCACCGGACGATGACGCTTAAGCGACAGGATGGACATGAGTCAAGTGCAGTTCGCTCCCGAGGTCTCTGACGACATACGTCTGGCGCAGCAAATGCTCATCGGCGGTGAGTGGGTCGGCGCGCTCAGCGGCCGGACGCTCCCGGTGTACGACCCGGCCGACGGCCGCATGATCGTGGCGGTTCCCGACGGCGACGCGGCCGACGTCGACCGCGCCGTCGCGGCCGCGCGCGCCGCCTTCGCCCCGGGCGGCCCGTGGCGGTCGATGACGCCGCAGGAGCGCGGCAAGCTGATCTGGAAGCTGGCCGATCTCGTCGAGCAGAATGCCGAGCGACTGGCCCTGCTCGACTCCATCGACAGCGGCAAGCCGATCAACGAGATGATCTTCTTCGACATACCGTTCACGGTGGACGTCCTGCGCTACTACGCGGGCTGGCCGACGAAGATCACCGGCGACACCATCCCGATCTCGTACCCGGCCAGGCTCGGCGCGAAGTTTCACGCCTACACGCTCAAGGAGCCGGTCGGCGTGGTCGGCGCGATCGTGCCGTGGAACCTGCCGCTGCTGATGGCGGTCAAGAAGCTGGCCCCGGCGCTGGCCACCGGGTGCACGATCGTGCTCAAGCCCGCGGAGCAGACCCCCATCTCGATGGCGCTGCTGGCGCAGCTCACCATCGAGGCCGGATTCCCGCCCGGCGTGGTCAACTACGTGACCGGCCTGGGCGAGACCGCGGGGGCCGCCATCGCCAGCCATGCCGGCATAGCCAAGATCACCTTCACCGGCTCGGTCGCGACCGGCAAGTCGATCGTCCGGTCGGCGGCCGAAGATCTCAAGCGGGTCTCGCTGGAACTGGGCGGCAAGTCTCCCAACATCGTGTTCGACGACGCGGAGCTGGACGAGGTCGTGGCCGGGGCCGCCGCCGGAGCGTTCGCCACGCAGGGCGAGAGCTGCATCGCCGGCTCCCGGCTCTACGTACAGCGCGGCGTCTTCGATGAGGTGGTGCGGCGGCTAGCCGAGTACGCGGCGTCGATCAAACTCGGGCGGGGGACCGATCCGGCGACGCAGATGGGGCCGCTGATCTCCGCCGAGCACCGCGATAAGGTCCTCGGCTACGTGGCGATCGGCGTCGCCGAGGGGGCGCAGGTGGTCACCGGGGGGCATGCCGTCGCCGGTGAGGGCTACTTCGCCGAGCCCACCGTGCTGGTGAACGCCGGACCTGATTCGCGCATCATGCACGAGGAGATCTTCGGCCCGGTCGTATCCGCGGTTCCGTTCGACACCGAGGACGAAGTGGTTGCCCTGGCCAACAACACCCGCTTCGGGCTCGGCGCCGCGGTCTGGACCAGGGACGTCTCACGCGCTCACCGGATGGCGGCGGCGATTGAATCCGGTCAGGTCTGGGTCAACTGCTACCAGGCGGCTGACTCGGCGCTCCCGTTCGGCGGGACCAAGGAATCGGGCTGGGGCCGCGAGACCTGCCGGGAAACCCTCGAGGAGTACCTGGAGACCAAGACCGTGGTCGTCTCGTTGTGACCGGGGAACGCGTCTTTGACTACATCGTCATCGGCGCGGGCACCGCCGGCTGCGTGCTGGCGGCGCGCCTGAGCGCGGATCCGAGTCGGCGGGTGCTGCTGGTCGAGGCCGGGTTCCCCGACAACAGCGAGCGGATCTCCACCACCCACACGTGGCCCGCGCTCTACAAGACCGATGTCGACTGGGCCTTCGAGACCGTTCCGCAGGCCAGGACCGGGCACGTGCACGACATTCCCCGGGGCCGGACCGTGGGCGGCTCAGGCAGCATCAACGCGATGGCGTTCCTGCGGGGCGACCGTCGCGACTTCGACGCGTGGGCCTACCAGGGCTGCACCGGCTGGGACTACGAGTCCGTGCTGCCGTACTTCAAACGGTCAGAATCGGTACCCCGCGGTGACCCGCGCTACCGGGGCGCCAGCGGACCGCTGCGGCCGGCCCCGGCCGCGCGGCTGCACCCGCTGTCGCAGGTGTACCTGGCCGCGGCCGAGCAGGCCGGGCATCCGCTCACGGCCGACCTGAACGGACCGCAACTGCGCGGCGCGAGCAGCCATGACCTGCTGATCGTCGACGGCCGGCGGCAGAGCACCGCGACCGCCTACCTCGAGCCGGCCCTCGATCGCGAGAATCTCGAGCTCGCGCCCGGGGCGTTCGTCGAACGGCTGACGGTGGAGGGCGAGCGCTGCACCGGCGTCGATGTCATCGTCAACGACGAGCGGCGGCACTACGCGGCGGCGGCCGAGATCGTGCTGTGCGCGGGCGCCATCGGCAGCCCGCACCTGCTGCTGCTGTCCGGGATCGGCCCCGCCGCCGAGCTTGAGCAGGTGGGCGTGAAGGTCCGGCACGACCTGCCCGGCGTCGGCCGCAACCTGCAGGACCACATCATCCTGGCCGGGCTGACGGTCGAGGCGAGCGGGCCGCTGCCCGCCCCGACCGGCAATCTCGGCCAGGTCACGGTGATGGCGGACAGCGAGCCGGGCCGGGCGTCGATCGATCTGCAGATCGTCTTCATCCACGTCCCGTTTGCCAATCCGTGGCAGGCATCTCCCGAGCACGGGTACACCTTCGGCGTGGGGCACATGCGCCCGGCCAGCCGGGGGACGCTGACGCTCGCGTCTTCCGATGCCCGGTCGGCTCCGCTGATCGATTTCCGCTACCTCGACGAGGACCACGACCTGCGGGCGCTGGTCGCGGGCGTGCGCCGTGCCCTGGAAATCAGCGAACAGGCCGCGTTCGACGACTGGCGAGGTCGTTCCCATCCGCTCCTGCGCGCCGACGACGCCACCGTGGCCGCGTTTGTGCGTGACGCCGTCCAGTCCTATGGCCACGCGGCCGGATCGTGCCGGATGGGAGTCGACTCGCTGGCGGTGGTCGATCCTCAATTGCGCGTACGCGGCCTGGCCGGCCTGCGGGTGGCCGACGCGTCCATCATGCCGGAGATCGTGTCAACCAACACCAACGCCGCCACCGTGATGATCGCGGAGAAGGCGGCTGATCTGCTGCGGAATTCATCGCCCGCCACCCGATGAATCGCCGCCGTCGGCGGAGTCCTACCGGCATGGTGACTAGTGCCTTCGATGAGGCGATCCTGCTGGAGAACGCCAGGTCAGGCGATCAGAACGCGTTCGCGACGCTGACCGGTTCTTACCAGGGCGAGCTGCGCTCCTACTGCTACCGGATGCTCGGCTCGGTGCAAGACGCCGAGGACGCCGTGCAGAACGCGCTGCTGCGCGCCTGGCGCGGGCTGGACAAATTCGAGGGCCGCAGCAGCGTTCGCTCCTGGCTTTACACGATCGCCACCAACACCACGCTCGACATCACCAGGCACCGCTCCCGGCGCGAGCTGCCGGCCGATTTCGGCCCGGCCGGAGCGGTGGGCACGGCGGTCGCGGAGGCGGTCAACCACCCGATCTGGCTCGAGCCGTACCCGGACCGGTGGTTCAGCGGCAGCCTGGCGTCGCCCGAGTCCCGGTACGAGCAGCGGGAGAGCGTGGAGATCGCGTTCATGATCCTGCTCCAGGAACTGCCGCCGCTGCAGCGCGCGGTCCTCATCCTCCGCGATGTGCTCGGCTTCTCCGCCGCCGAGGTGGCCGTCCAACTGGAGACCTCGGTCGCGTCGGTGACCAGCGCCCTGCAGCGGGCCCGGGCGGCGGCCCAGGCGAGGCTGCCGGAACGCAGCCAGCAGGAGGCCCTGCACGCGCTGGGCGACCGGGCCGCGGCCGACCTCGCGCACCGGTACGCGACCGCGCTTGAGACCGGCGACGTCGACGCGCTGCTCGGCCTGCTGACCGAGGACGCCACCTGGTGCATGCCGCCGCACCCGACCTGGTTCCAGGGCCACCAGGCGCTCCGCGCCTGGCTGGTCAGGGACCCCCTCACGGTGCGCTGGCGCCATGAGACAACGGAGGCGAACGGCCAGCTGGCGGTGGCCTGCTACCTGCTCGACGCCGCCTCCGGCCGTTACCTGCCCGGCGTCATCGACGTCCTGACCCTGGACGGCGACAAGATCGCCGCCGTAACCGCGTTCGTATTCATCGACGACACCGACCCAGCCGCCATTTTCGCCACCTTCGCCCTGCCGACCTGGCTGCCGTAACCCAGACGCCCCGGCCGTGACTAGAGCCGCCGCGACTAGCGCGCGGCCAGGAACGCGTCGACCTCGGCCCGGGTCGGCGGGTTGGCGCCGGCCCGGGTGCAGGTGATGGCGGCCCCCGCCCCCGCCTGGTCGAGGATCTCGGCCAGCACCGACGGGTCGGCCAGCGAGCCGACCCCCTCCGGCGTGGCCAGACCGCGCCGCCCGAGCCCGTCAAGCAGCCCGCTCATGAACGCGTCGCCCGCCCCCACGGTATCGACCACCGTGGTCGGGAAGGCCGGCCGTTTCACCGGCGCCTGCCCGGGCACCCACGCCGTCGCCCCGTCGGCCCCGGAGGTGATCACCACCAGCGCCGCGCCCTGGCGGAGCCACCCCTCGGCCACCGACGCCACTTCCTGCCCGTCGAAGAGATAGTCGATGTCGTCAGAACTCGCCTTGATCACGTGCGCCAGCGCCGACGAGCGCGCCACCTTCGCCCGGGCCGAGGCGGCCTCGCCCTGGAGCGTCGGCCGCGCGTTCGGGTCGTAACTGATCAGCACCGAGCCGGCCGCCCGCAGTTCCGCCATCCGCCGGTTGACCACCTCGTCGCCGGGCGCCTGCCACGAGGTCAGGGAGCCGAAGTGGACCACGGGCGCCCCGCCCGGCAGCGCCGCGACCTCCTCCGCCGTCCACTGGAAGTCCGCCGTTCCCGAGGAGAACTCATAATGGGCCTGGCCGCCGGACAACTCGACCAGCGCGATCGTGCTCGGCTCGGCCCCCCGGACGATGTAGCCGGTCTCGACCCCGGACCGCTCGATGTACCGGTAGAGCACGGTCCCGAGCGGGTCGCGCGACATCCGCCCGAAGAACGCCGTCCGATTCCCCAGCCGCGCCAGCCCGATCGAAATATTCATCGGCCCGCCGCCCTGATGAGCGATGCAAGCCGACCCGTCACCCGGGTCAACCAGATCGATAACCGTTTCCCCGATGACGGCAAAGGCCGCTGCTTCCGCTTGCTGCACAGTGCAGGTTACTGCGGCAAGCTCCCCGGTTAAATACCAAAACCCGTGATCTGAACGAACGGTTGCTCCGCCGGTCCGGCCGATTTCCCCCCGGAGGGTCGCCGACGCGCGATCCGGGCCGAGCGGTCGCCCCGCCAGCGCCGCTTGCGCGGACTGCCGCCCGCCCTGCTGGCCCAGCAATCTCTCGGGGCGCTACCGCTCGCGTAAGCGGCGGGGAAGGACGCGCAAGACGATGACCAGTATGAGGCACAGCAACGAGACCGCCGCCGGTGTCAGTGCGCCGGTCCAGTCGACGCCGGGCTGCGAAGCACTGGTCACCGCGACGCTGGCGAAGCAGATAGAGGTGAGGGACGCGGCGAAGGTAAGCCGGGGGACGAGGTAGCCGTCACCAAGCCGCGGGGCGGCGTTCTCGGCCGGGGCCTCGTCGACGGGGCCATAGTCGAGGGGCAGGTCCGCGACTGTGGCGGTTAGCTCTCTCCCGGTGCGCGCGCTCAGTGCCTGCGTGGATCGACGGTCAAACTCCTCGGCCGTGATCCGCCCAGCCTGGAACGCCTCGCTCAGCTCGGACACCGCCCGGTCACGCTCAGCGTCAGATACCCGCAGGTCGCCCAGCGGAAAACCTCTGGCATCGGTATCCATGACCGTCACTCCCTAACCGCAAAGCCCCTCCCCGCCAGTCTAAGCCGCCCACCC
>Ga0302326_10015090_pt1 | contig 16277 bp, 10 predicted proteins | sample Palsa_T0_3_FD_202264 | JGI IMG/M metagenome (GOLD analysis project Ga0302326, IMG submission 202264) | Peat permafrost microbial communities from Stordalen Mire near Abisko, Sweden - Palsa_T0_3 | ecosystem: Environmental > Terrestrial > Soil > Palsa > Peat permafrost | place: Sweden: Abisko... | reverse complement strand
TCCACGCCGCTGCGGCGAAGCCTGCAGCGCGGGAGAGGCCGTCTTGTACCGTGGCGCCGTGCGCCCCTTGCGAACCAGCTGATTAAATGTCGGCAAACCGTGACTCCTTACAACAAAACCCGTTCAAATCCCTTGCAACCAGCAAAACGCACGCAGCCGACCGGCTACCTCGCCCGCTTTTGAGCCCTTTTCAGGCCGGAAGCACGCGGAAGCCCCAATTCGCTGCTTCGCGTCTGCCCTCGTACCAAATCTCAGACGAAAACCAGGACGGTGACCGTACGCTTCCCAATTCAGGGAAGGTCGATTCCGTTTCCGTAGTTTCGGCCTGCATAATCCTCCAAGGTGGAGGGGGTCGCAGGCACCGTAGCGACAAGTCCCACCCGCACAAGAAGCGAGCAACTTCAGGACTGGTGTGGGAGGTCCGCTTGTACCGAGCCGGATCCAAACCCAAGCGATTTCTCAACTGCCGTCCATCTAACATGGCTCAAACTACCCGGCATGAGGATCGCTTCGCAGGGTTCCCGCGTACAGCACGCGGTTCACCCTGCTCTTGTGGAACCTTCTAAAGATACCAAGAACCGGCGAAGAGGTCAATGGTTCCGAAGCCCGTCTAGCAGACAAATCCGTCGATTGAGGCAAATTTTTGAGCTGGGTCCGATGGATGGTGCGTTTCTCCGCTTCAAAATCCCGTTTCCCGCCCTTATATTCCTGTGTATCACGCTGATATCGCGCCACGCTCCCGGCGCCTAACGATCGGAAAAATTGGGACACTTCCGAAAGCGTCACAAGGCCGCCTTATCCCGCGTCAAAAATTCCTAGGATGAGCCTCAATCAGGTAGCCGGAACTCCGTAAGCGTGCAGTTCGCACCGAGGGGCATCGGCTCCTCATCGGAGTGCGAACGGCTCTGCCCGTTCGCGGGCTCAATTGTCGAGCATTTTGCAGCCGCTACAACAAGAAGGAGATTTCCATGTCGGAAGACCCACGCATCGCTACGTTCCTCGAAGAATCCCAGGCAGCCGGCATTCCCCACGCGTCGCTGGTCGGCATGCTCTCGGCGTACGGCTGGCGCGAAAAGGACATCTACCGCGCCCTCGGCGACCACTACCGCAAGCTCACAGGCATCGAGATTCCCCTGCGCTCCGGCGCCGGAGCCTCCGCCAAGGACGCGTTCTTCTACCTGCTGATCTTCTCCACCCTTGCCACCTGGACCATCGGTCTCGGCTCGCTCGCCTTCCAGCTCATCGACCGTTGGCTGTCGGACCCGCTGTTCTCGCCTTACCAGGGCGGACTCTCAAACTACGAGATCACCTGGTCGCTGGCTGCCCTCATCGTCGCCTTCCCGCTCTATCTGCTGATCTCCCGCACCGTCCTTCGCGAGGCGGCTGCCGACCCTTACAAGCTCGACTCCAGCATCCGGAAATGGCTGACCTATATGGCTCTGGTGATCGCCGCGAGCGTCTTCATGGGCGACCTGATCTGCGCGCTCGCCTTTCTGCTGCGCGGCGAGCTGACTTCCCGGTTTGTCGCCAAGTCGCTCGTGGTTCTCATGCTCTCTGGCGGCGTATTTTGCTACTACTTCGGCGGCCTGCGCAAAACCGAGGCCGTTATCGCCGGTCCATCCCGTGACAAGCTTATGGCGGGATTAAGTTCAGCCGCCGTCGTTTTGGTGATGATCCTGGGATTCTGGCAGCTTGGCGAGCCTTCGGGGCAACGGCAGATGCGCGCCGATGCTCAGCGCGTCCAGGAGCTTTACCGGCTCAGCCAACAGGTAGAGTTCTATTGGAAATCGCACAGTTTGCAGCTGCCGCCTAGCATCAACGAGCTTCGCGGCGGTCCGCGCCTGGACCCTATCACGCACTCCCCATACGAATATCGGCCCGGCGCGGGAAGCAGCTACGAGTTGTGCGCGGTGTTTGCACGCGCAAGCCAGCAAGCTCCGGCTAACTCCGCGCCCGATTCGTGGGCTCATCCCGCCGGACACCAATGTTTCCCATTGGACGCGGTAGCAACCACGCAATATCCGGCTCAGACTATGTATTGAGCCCTTCCGCCTTGTGCGTGGATGGCCGATGGATCATCCTCCATCCACGCCCTCTGCAACTCACTTCTCAGATCGTTTAAGCCGTCCGGCCAGCAAAGAAAGAAATTCCTTTTCGTCCGATTTCAGACAGACCTCGGCATTCGGCTGTCCTTCAACTTTTCGTGTAAGGCCATTCGCATCCACCTCGATCCTCATTGGCGTCATGGGGCAAAGATCGGGGCGGAAGGTATACGCCGCCACCACCGGATCGAAGAGCGTCGGCGTCGGGGCATGATTCGGCGTATTCGCCACCCACTGGTGATAGAGCAGGATTAGTTGATCCGTAATCGGATTGCCCGCGCCGAAAATCGACTCCCGTGCCGGGGTTTCAAGATGGATTTGCGTCGAATCCAGCGGCATCATGAAGATCGGCGCCCCGGCAGCAAAAAGCTTCGCAGCATCTTTCGGGTCGCGATCGATATTCCACTCCGGCTCTGCCGGCCTTCGTTCCCCATGCGCGCCGTCGTAGCCGCGCTCGACCGACCCGCCCATCATCACCACCCGGTGAACTTTGCGAAAGGTCTCCGGATCGCGGTCGATCGCCGCACCAATATTGAAGAGCGGCCCGATGGCGATAAGCGTAACCTGCCCCGGATGCCGTTTGATCTCGTCGAGCAGCGCCTGAACGCCGTCTGGATGAGGATGAGCCGGAAACCGCTCGGCGTACGCCCGCTGAGTCATCACGTTGTCGGTCTCGGTATGCACCCCGGCCGTAACCGGAATGGCCGACTCACTCGCCGCAGCCAGAAATCGGTCGACGAGGCGCGCACGTGTCTCGGTATCTCCAAAAGCCGTCGAAATGCCCAGCACACGCAACTCGGGACTGCGCAGAATCAGCCCCAGCGCAAAAGCATCGTCGATATCGTCGCCGATGTCGGTGTCGATCCAGACCAGCTGCGGCCCACCAGGCTGGCCTGTCGATCGGCCTGCCTGGGCCAAAGCGCGGCTGGGCAGCGCGCCAGCCAGAACAGCGAGAATTGCAAGCGCCGTAACCAGCCCGGACTGGCGCCTTCCGTTTCCATCCATACGCATCGCAGTCCCCTTCGTAATTTCCAGACTCAACTCCCACATAGCAAAGACAAATAACCTCCCGTACAGTAGCATCATGTCAGGTTCTTGAGCTATAAATTGGCACAGCTTTCCGTGCAAGACCGTGGAATCATACTGATGCCTGCGCACCGACAAATTCGCCGTTGGTTTGTATACCTCACTTGCCTGCTGTTTTTCGCCTGCCTGCAGATTCCCACCCTGAAGGGTCAAAGTACAGCCGGCCAGGTCAACGCTCAAACTAGGGAGACCAGCCCAGCCAGCTTCGATCTCGTCCGCGACCGCCAATCTGTCCTCTCACTCGATGGCAAGTGGCGCTTCCATCCAGGCGACGATGCTCGCTGGTCCGATCCTGCTTACAACGACTCCAACTGGCCTTTGTTGTCCAGCAGCCAGCCTTGGTCCGATCAAGGCTACCCGGCCATGAGCGGATTTGCCTGGTACCGCTTCACCGTGCTTGTTCCCGCGGCTCACCCGGCGCTGTCTCTCGATCTCGCGCCTATCCTGACCTCCTGGCAGGCCTTTGTGGACGGCAAGCTAGTTGCTTCAGTCGGTCACATGCCACCCAACATCTTCCCCACCGCCAACTGGAACTATCAGTTCGTTCCACTGGCTGGCCCAGAGTCCGGCGCGGACGATTCCCATCCTCACCGCATTCAGGTTGCAATTCGCGTCTGGCATTCCCCCATCTGGTCCAGCTACATCGGCGGCGGCCCGGAGTATGGCGACCACATCCTGGGCGCGTCCAGCCTCATCGCCGCAGAGCAGTTTCATCATGACGAGCATCGCCGCCTGATCTTCGTCGACCACTTCTCCTATTCCATCGTCGCCGCGATCATCGGCATCACCATCCTCGGCCTCTTTTTGTTTCGCCCTCAAGAGCGGGAATACCTGTGGTTTGCCATCGTGCTCATGGCCAAGTCCTTCGATTCCGCGCTCACCGTGCTCTATTGGGTCTACGCAATTCCGCCGGTTCCGGTCTTCGATATTCTGGATGGAGCGCTTGTTGCGTGTGCCCAGGTGGCGCTCCTGCTTTTTCTGACTCGCGTGCTCAAGATCCGCCACGGCTTTCTTTGGAATGTCATCTTTGTCCTAGCCATGGCCAGCCCCATTTTCAACGTCTTCTATTGGCCCGGCTGGCTGTCGGCCGCCGCGGGCGGTCTCATCCAGGTCTTCTGCCTTCTGCCATCTTCGGTCTGGATGCTGGTCATTCTCACCACGGGCGCATGGCGGCGCGACCCGAATGCGCGGCTCCTCCTGCTGCCGATTCTCCTGGTGCAGGGCCTCTGGGTCACCGACAACGTCACCATCGCACTCAACCAGTTCGGCTTGCCAATTGAAGCGCGCATCATGGAGACGCCGTTCATCGTCGCGCCCTTCACCATGCATCCGGCGCTGCTGGCCGAGCTTCTCTTCCTGCTGGCAATGCTGGCTTTTCTCATCCGCCGGTTCACCATTGCGCGCCGCCGCGAAGAGCGTTGGGAAGGCGCGCTCGAAGCCGCCCGCCAGGTTCAGAATCTCCTGTTGCCGGAAGCAATTCCGAGCATCGAAGGATTCGTCATCGACTGCGTGTATCGCCCCGCGGATGCGGTAGGAGGCGACTTCTTTCAGATCCTCCCCAGCGGCGAAGGCAACCTGCTCATCGTAGTCGGTGACGTGGCTGGCAAAGGCCTGCCGGCGGCCATGATGGTCTCCATGATCGTCGGCGCCATCCGTGCCGAGGCCGCCCATACCACCGATCCAGCACAATTGGCTGCCTCGCTCAACGACCGCATGACCGGCCGCGCCGGAAACGACTTCGGAACCGGTTTCACCACCTGCCTCTGCGCCCATCTCTCGGCAAGCGGAAGACTGGTGCTGGCCAATGCCGGACACCTTCCGCCCTATCGCAACGGCCGCGAACTGCCCATGCCCGGCGCCTTGCCTCTGGGCATGTTGACCGGCGTCTCCTACGACCTGGTCACTACCCAGTTGATGGCCGGAGACAGGCTCACCTTCGTCTCCGACGGCGTAGTTGAGGCCCAAAACAGATCCGGCGAACTGCTCGGGTTCGATCGCACCCAGGAACTGAGTACCCAATCCGCCGCGGAAATCGCAGAAACTGCCAACCGCTTCGGCCAGGTTGACGACATCACCGTTGTCACCATCGAATTCGTGGGCATTCCCGCAGCCGGCGATTCGGATCGGGCCTCGGAAGCCGCGGTAGTCTAATGTCGCCCGAATCCTCCAGTCAAAGATCGCCTGCCCCGGCAAGTCCGTTCGTCGTGCTCCAGCAGGATGCCCACCTCGTCCAGATCGTGAACGCAGCCCTGACCGATGCAACTCGCCGGGCCGGCCCGCATCTCGCCTGCCGTCCCGGCTGCACCCAATGCTGTTACGGAGCCTTCGCCATCAACCCGCTCGACGCGCTGCGCCTGCGCGCTGCCATGCAGCAGATGGCCGTTAACCAACCCGAGCAGGCCGCGTCCATCGCCGAGCGGGCCAACCGCTATCTGGCTGAATTTAGCCCGAGCTTTCCCGGCAACCAGCAGACCGGCATCCTCGGCACAAGCGACGAAGACCAGGAAGCCTTCGAAGATTTCGCCAATCAAGCTCCGTGCCCGGCTCTCAACCCGGAAAGCGGCCTCTGCGAAATGTACGATGCCCGCCCCATGACCTGCCGCGTCTTCGGTCCGCCCGTCCGAATGAATTCCACTCCTGAGGCTGAAGCCGGCTCCGAGCCGGCCGAAGACGAAGGCCTGGCCGTCTGCGAGTTGTGCTTCACCGAAGCCAGTCCTGAAGAGATCGCCGACGCGGAAATGACCGTCCCCTATGCCGAAGAGCAGCGCCTGCTCGACCAGCTTCAGCAAATCCAGCCGGTCGAGCGCGACACCATCGGCGACACCATCATTGCTTACTGTCTGACGCTACCGCCGGCCCCGCCGGAGCCTTCTTGAGCACCACGTTCGCCTTCTCGTCGGCCAGGATCGTTCCTTCCAGCCGCTCGAAATCGGCAGCCTTCTCCGCCGGCAACTCCACGGCTTTCACTTTGTAGTCCCGTTCATAATGCAGCACAGAGCCCTTGGCTGAGACCGACGAGTGGTAACTGGCAAAGTCCATCTCCAGATTCACCGGATCGGGCATCTCATCCACTGCGTAACCATCGGGAAGCGCAATGTCGTAGCTGTCATGCCAGTGTCCGGTTGCGTTCAGATCGATCGGGACGGTGCGGGGCTTCCTGTCGTTGGGAAGCACGTCAGAGCCCACCACGCGGGGCCTCACCAGCAACAGCGGGCCGGCCGGCCGGGCATATTGATCGGTCTTCATCTTGTAATGAAACTCCAGTGGCTGATCCAGGGCCGCCGGCTGCACGAAATGGAAGGAATCGATCACAACACCGGACACATCGCTCGCCACAATCTTCTCGACGTATTCGTGCTGCTCCTTTTCATCCGTGTACTTGAGAAACATGCGCCAATCGGCGCCCTCGGGGCCTGAATGCGAGGTTACGACCGAGCCAGCCAAACTCCCATCCGCCGACAGCGTGAACGATCCCTTGCGCTCCGTTCCATTGGCGTCTGGACCCAATACCGGAAGAGCGATCACTTGACTGGCCGGGCCAACCGCCAGAATGCCGTAGCCGCCTTGTTCATTCGAAGGAAGATTACCCACCGGAGTACGTTCGTCCGTCGGGTCGAAGATCAGGTAGCGTTTGCCGTCCTTGGCCACGACCGTGGCCTTGAGCCGCGGATCTTGAACCTCTGCGGGAACTTCGATCGCGGTAATCATGTGGTCTCCGAAAAAAGACGGCGCATCGGGATCGACCACCAGGCGCCGGTGATCGACCAGCACATAGGCGCCATGCAGGCCGGCCGCCCGCAGCATGGAAATCAACAGCGTCGTCTTATCCTTGCAATCGCCGTACTTGTTGCGATAGATGTCGGCGGCTGGATTGGACTGCCACCCTCCGATGCCGCGTATCACCACAAAATAGCGGACGTTCTTCTGGATAAAATCCGTGATGCGGCTCAGTTTGGCGTAGTAGTCGGACGCGCCTGCGATCAGTTCCTGGGTTTTCGCCGCGATCTCGGGAGACGGATCGGATCGATGCGCTTCAAGATCGGAATAATGCTGGCCAAGAGCGCGCCACTGGTTATCTTTGCCCTCCACCGCCGCATCGCCCCATTGGACTGTCATTCGCGCGGCCAGAGAAGTCCAATCCGGAGGCGAAGGAATGTCCCGCAGAATGAGCGCGGGCATGTCCTTGATCTCCCAGCGCCAGTGATTCGGAGCAACCTCGACGGGTTTCACGCCAGCATACTTATGCCATGCCTCGGAGTGGGCGCGCCCAGCGGGAAGGTCAACCTCCAATGCCTGAAAGACCACTGGAATACCGTTCTGAAATCGCCAGTCCTTCTCTTGAAAATAAGCCGCCATCACCTCTTCGGACTCGCAGACGATGACCGCGCCGACATCGACCGCCGGAGGATGGGCGATTCGATACCTGCGCGTGGAGAGCATGACCGGAACGCTCGAGTCCCCTTCATCGGTAAAGTCCGACTCCTGGGCCTGGTACTGCTTTTCGTCCGCGCCGATCGTCCATACGCGAAAATAGTTGACCTTCTCATCGACATCGGAGGAAACTTCGCACGAATTATGACGGCCCTGCGGCTTGAGAATGCGAATCGCCTCCCGCTCCCGCTCCACGGCCCGGCCCTGCGCATCGACGGTTTCGACATACTCGTCGAACAGAATGATCGCCGGCGCATCCGCGGCATAACCGGGGGTGTGCGTCTTGTAGGCATCCAGGCCCCACTGCGGCACGGGCTGTTTATCCTTGCCGAAGATAGACGCGGCGCACGGCGCGACGGCAAGGATTGCCGTAATCGACAAAGTCAGTAATCCATAAACAATCTTCATACCGCATCCCCCGGTTGTACAGCGTATGTATCTAAATTCAAGACTTATCCTGTCAATTACCCTTGGCCGCCAGCGCTGCCGTCAGCACCAACTGCTCCTGATCGGCGGTAGCCACCTTCTGATAAAAGTCGCGAAGTGCTGGATAATCCTTGGGTTCCACCAGTGAAAACCCGCGAATGAAGGTCCGGTTCACCGTAACGTCGTTCTTATCGATGCCGGACTTCAATTGCATTGCTGCATGTGCTGCCCACGGGACATTGGAGTTTGTCGGCGCGCTCTCCACCTGAAACGATTCCGGCAAATGATAGGTCACACTATCCTGAACGGTCTCGGGATGCCTCATATCCACCGCAGATTCACGCTTCTCCTCGGCGACAAAAGGATGCTTGGCGCGCGACTCGAAAAATACCCCAGGGAGAAACATCCGCTTTCCCGTCGCGGTTCCCATATTGCCGGAGATCTTCACGATTCCCATCAATTGCGAGTGATAATCCTCAAGCCCCAGAAAGTGATCGAAATCCGCAGTCACTCCATCGGGGATCAGGCCGTGCATGTACTCATTGAACTGCTTCTTGACCTCATCCTCATCGTTTTGAATCGCGCGTTGCCGCCACAGAATGGCAGCCGGCCCATCCATCGAGATGCGCACAGTGCCTTTCACGCTGCCATCCGGGCCTATCGTCAAGTCCGCCACCCGCAGCGTCGATGCCTGCTTGTAGGGAACTCCGGGCGTGCCGCCAAAGTCCGTCCCCTTATCGGTCTGGCGAAGAGAAGAGGTCAGAGCATGCCTCCACTCCAGTTCGCCGAATGGGGCAAATTTCGTGCCGGGATCCAAAGGTATCTCCTTGCCGTTGATCACGACGAGGACTAGAACGTCGTCGAACTGGCGGATCGACAGGAAGTAGGGATTGAATATCTCCCGATCGCGATTGCACACCGTCATCGCATAGGCCTTCAGCCCCGCACTGCGCACCATGGCCAGGTAGAGCAGCGCGATCTCATCGCTCGTCCCGCCCTTCTGCGTCCACACATCTTCGGCGTCCTTGGCCTGCTTGAGATGCTGCTGCTTCAGTTCTACCTGCGACTTATGCCGTGTGTAATCGGTGTTGTCCACGGCCATCACCGCATCGTAGATCTTGCGCGCCTTGACCTCTTCGCTGTCCGCCGGCGCCACGATCTGGCCCACCGCCTCTTTCAGCGTCTTGGTTTCTCCCGCGAAGTGGTCCATCTCCTTCGACCAGCGGCTGCCTTCGTGCTGCCAATAGTCGTCCTTGGTGAAGTAGGGTGAGTAATAAAACTGGACCTGCTCCAGCAACGTGCCCAATGGCGGCATGTACTCCTCATCCGGCGCGGCTGGAACATCGGTGACATCCAGCGTATATTTCCCCGAACTCTGCTCGAAGTTCACCTTGTTATCTTTGGGCAGCATCGAGCTGTAGAGAAGCTTGCTCGATGCATTTCCCTTGCTGTCGGTCACCCGGTCCATGTACTTGAAGGCCAGAAAGGAGTAATGCGCCTTGCGCACGAAGTACTTCTGCTGCACCTCCCACTCGGGCTCCGTCAACCGCTCGTCGTCATAGCGAAGCTGCCAACGGTACTCCAGAATGCTGCCGATTTCGACGCTCGGCAGGGTGAAGACCATCTTGTTCACCTGAAAATTTGCGCCCTTTTGTTCCACCAGGTCCGAGGGCTTGATATCGAGCGGAATGATGGTCCCATCCGAATGAATCGTCCGTGCTTTGATATCGGTCACGGAGAAACCTCTCTTGCTATAGGGCACACTGACCGTCGCCAGCTCTTTTCCCTTTTCCGTGAGCACCTTGATGCGCTCGTAACGGCTGTGATAGTGCAAATTGTCGTCGGCGGTTTCCTCGCGATACAAGTAGATCGCGGCCGCCCCGGGAGCCTTAGGCTCGGAGGTCATCTTCAACTCTTCGTCGGTCGGAGGTTGAAATTGGCCCCAAAGTGAAACGGGAATTGTAAGAGCCGCGAGCGAGAAGGCGGCTTGCATCCAAAAACGGATCCTCATTGTAACTCCTGTAAAGTTCGCACCTGTCGCCCCAACAAACCTGCGCTCCTCAGGGGAGCCGTTTCCGAAGTGAGTGACGGATAGCTATGCCCAACTTAACCCCAGGACCGCAAAAAGGCAAGAACCAACCTCGGCATGCGAAATTACGCCTTGGTCTGGATATTTGAAATAAGGACAATCTCCTTCGAGACTGTTTACTGTTCTCTATATACGGATAGAGGTGAAGATGCGCGCCCCGTCCGCACCCAGTCCGCGCTCATCAAAGCGTACTTCAGTTCCAGCACGCCAGGGCGCGAAGGCGCAGTTCAGGCAAACGAAGGGAATGCACGACTCCATCTTGCCCTATCCGGTCCCAAACAAAATGAAAATGAGATTCCATTGCGGCCAGGTTCCCGAATCGCTCCGTTACGAAACGAATTCCCGCTTCCGCCTCATTCCTGCTCGCCGGTGACTGCCTCGCATACGCGATAGCACAGTAGAAATTTGAAACCTGGCTGCTGCTTCTTGTCGCCTGAGACGAGCCACGGTCTACTCGGAGACGCTTCCCGAATGCGTTTACCATTGCTCCTGCTGAATCGATTTAGTTATAGTCACTGAGCGCCCATCCTCGGGTAACAGGAGTTGTCTCAGTGAACCTGCAGCGTCGCCGCACTGCCGTCCGATTCGCCTTTCCCATCCAGCCAGAGCAAAATCACGATAACCGTGCCCCGAAAAGCTTGGTTCAGGGTATTGATTTCTTAAGAAAATCAATACTTTGCGGATTCGGCTTTGGGTACATCTGTCGTGATCTTGCTGTAATTGTCCTGCTCTCAATGGCTTGCGCCGCGCATGCGCAATGGAATCCACCCAATCCAGTGACCGGCTTCACCCAGATTTCAGACGGCCTTGAGGTGCATCAAGCAGCAGGCGTGCTCCGAATTCAGGTCACGACGCCCGCGATCCTGCACATCACGTACGGCCCTGAATCCGCGGCGCCGGAACACTCCTCCGACGGCGTCCTGGCCAAGCGCGACTGGCCTCCGGCGCAGTTCACCGTCGAATCCAACGACAAGACCGTCACTCTGACCACGGCGCAGGTCAAAGCGGTGATCGAACGCAATACCGGAGCAATTGCTTATGAAAACGTCGCCGGTCAAAGGCTCACCACAGACAGCTATCGCCAGCTGCATCCAGCCGAAGTGAATGGAGAAAAGACCAATCGCGCCGAAGTCTTCTTCGCAATCTATGGGTCGAAGGAAGGTTTATACGGATTGGGCCAGCATCAGGCCGGCGTTTGGAATTATCGCGGAGAAACCGTCGATCTATCGCAGGAAAACACCAACATTGCAATCCCGCTGCTGGTTTCCAGCAATGGCTACGGCATCTTCTGGAACAATCCCTCGCGCTCGCAGGTCAACAACCGCTTCGTCCACATGCTCTACCTGACCGCGGAAGTCGCCGACAAGATCGATTACTACTTCCTCGCCGGTCCGGAGCCGGACGCGATCGTCGCGCACTATCGCGAACTCACCGGCGATGCGCCCATGTTTGGCCGTTGGGCTTACGGATTCTGGCAGTGCAAGAACAAGTACCAATCGCAGAAGGAACTGGAAGCTGTCGCGGCCAAATACCGCGCTCTTCATATCCCTGTCGACAACATCGTGCAGGACTGGTTCTGGTGGGTGACGATGGGCGAGATGAAGTGGAACCCCAACTATCCCGATCCGCAGGGACTGATCAAGACGCTGCACGATGAGCACTTTCATCTGATGGTCTCGATCTGGCCCTATTTCCGTCCCGGCTCGAAGGAATACGAGACGATGGACAAGAACGGCTGGTTCATTGCCAAGACCACGGTCGGCGGCTTCCATCCAATCGGGCAGGCGCTTTATGACCCGACCAATCCAGAGGCGCGCAAGTACTACTGGGACAATGCCAACACGGCGCTCTTCAAGAACGGCGCCGCGGACGGCGTGGATGCGTGGTGGCTGGATACCGATGAGCCGGAGACGGAAGGCCGCGTGGACAATATCCTGGTCGATCATCAGCTGCATTTGGGCAGCGGAGCGCGCTATACGAATGTCTATCCTAACTTCCACACGGCTGGAGTTGCGGATGGTCAGCGCGCGGCATCTGATCGGAAGCGCGTCTTTATCCTGTCACGGTCGGCTTATGCCGGCTCGCAGCGGAATGGCGTGACTGCCTGGTCTGGCGATGTGCTCTCGGACTTTGTGACCTTTCAGCGGCAGATTTCGGCTGGGCTGAACTACGCCATTTCAGGAATGCCCTACTGGACTACGGATATTGGCGGCTTTATCTCAGGCGGCGATCTGAACGATCCTAAGTTTCGCGAGCTGTTTGTGCGCTGGTTTCAGTTCGGCACGTTCTCGCCGATCTTCCGCGTGCATGGCACACGCAATCCCAGTGAAAACGAGCTTTGGTCTTACGGGCCGGAGAACCAGAAGATCCTGACGGATTACGATACGCTGCGTTATCGGCTGATGCCTTATATCTATTCGGAAGCATGGCGCGTGACCAGCGAACGCTACACGATCATGCGTCCGCTGGTGATGGATTGGCGGACGGATGTCAGGGCGCAGAATACCGGCGATGAGTTCATGTTTGGGCCGTCGATATTGGTGAATCCGGTCTACATTCAGGGCGCTGCGAGCCGTTCGGTGTATCTGCCGAAGGCGACCTGGTACGACTTCTGGACGGGCGAGAAGCTTGAGGGCGAGCAGACTTTGCAGGCAGCAGCGCCGCTCGATAAGCTGCCGCTTTATGTGCGCGCCGGTTCGATTCTGCCGCTTGGGCCGGCGATGGAATGGACGACTGAGAAGGCGGAAGACCCGATTGAGTTGCGGGTTTATGCTGGCGCGGACGGCGACTTTACCATCTATGAGGATGAGAACGATAACTACAACTACGAGAAAGGCGCTCACGCTACGATCGCGATGCACTGGGACGATGCTGCGCATACGCTGACGATCGGCGCTCGCGAAGGCAGCTTTCCGGGAATGCTGGAGAAGCGGAGCTTTCGTGTGGTGATGGTTGGCAAAGGACACGGAAACGGGATTTCCGCCAGTGAGAGTGTGGAGAAGACTGTGAGTTACTCCGGCGAAAAGGTCAGCGTCAAACTCTGACTCAGATCGGCGAAAAGCGAAAATTTAGAGAATGACGGGCAAACAGAGGGAGAACGCTACCGGGGGGGTGGGGGTATTAATTTCGTCCCTATGTTTTTCCTGTCGCTCCGATTCCGCTGCCGGCGTGGCCTGTATAACGGACCATGGCCATGTCCAGATCGCTGTTTCCCCGGCGCTTGCGTTCCGGATTGGCTCTTCGGGAATGGATGAGCTTCCTCATGCTTCCGAGTATAGGCTTTTGAGTGGAAATTATCGGCAATCGGGTGCTGACAAAAATTGAAGGGGTTGGTTGAGGGTGGTTGTATCCCACCCGGCAAACCCGGAGACGTGGCGCTGCGAAAACCCAGGTCTCAAAAGCGAGACCTGGGGCACCCTCACATCGATTGTTCAGACCTGCGCCACCCGCCGGTCAATATTTCCAAAATGACGCACAAAACGACAGCGCCCACCCGGTGTCCCACAAAGGGTAAGTTTCGGGATAATTCCGGGAGCTGCTCAAGACGCGAACTTGCGCGTGCCGAAAGTCCTTCCCGATGGAGAAAGTGGCGGGGGCATTCGAGACGCCTCGGGGCCGAAAGGCCCCCCGGTAAGGGCATGTGAGTGACGAGTTGGATGGGCAAGCTAAAGCATGCCCCTACCTGATTGCGTTCCGACTGTAGGGTGATGGCAAAAGCAGATCCCCCTTCGGGGATGGCAGACAGAAAAGCAAGAGCAACGGCAAAAACAAGAACAACAGCAACAACAACGGCAAAAGCAAGAACAACGGCAAAAGCAGATCCTTCGCTTTGCTCAGGATGACAGTGCTGTTTGGCTCAGGACGGCAATTGCTTTGTTCGGTATGACAATTCTCTACGTGGAAATTGCTTGGGGAATTGGCTGGCTTGTGGTTTGCTTGCTTTATCCATGCTGAAATCGCTTGAGCGCTATTTTGAGTTCTCCCGCCTGGGCACCAACTGGCGCACGGAAGTGCTGGCCGGGGTGACTACCTTCCTGACGATGGCCTACATTGTGCTGGTGAATCCGGCGATTCTTTCGCAGACGGGGATGCCGCTGCCGGCGGTGACCGCGGCTACTTGCCTTTCGGCGGCGCTGGGGTCGATTTTGATGGGGGTGGTGGCGCGGTATCCGATTGCGCTGGCGCCGGGGATGGGGCTGAATGCCTATTTCACCTATACGGTCTGCATCAAGATGCATATTCCCTGGCAGACGGCGCTGGGGGCGGTGTTTCTTTCCGGCGTGCTGTTTTTGCTGCTGACGGCGTTTGGGATACGGCAGTTGATTTTGCGGTCGATTCCGCAGGAGCTTTATGCGGCGGTGGCTTGCGGGATTGGGCTGTTTATTGCGTTTATCGGGCTGACCAAGGCTGGATTGGTGGTGAAAAGCCCTGAGACTTTGGTGCAGCTGGGCAATATCAAGGACCCGACGACGGCGCTTTCGCTGCTAGGGCTGGGGCTGATGGTGGCGCTGGAGATCTGGAAGGTCAAGGGCTCGATCCTGATTGGCGTGCTGACTGTGACGGCGGCGGCTTGGGCGCTGGGATTGACGCACTGGACGCGGGCTGAGGGAGGGGTGGCGAGCCTGACGGCGACAGCGTTCAAACTGGATATTCGCGGGGCGTTTGGGGTGGGGCTGCTGGAGATTGTCTTTGTCTTCTTTTTTGTGGATCTCTTCGACAACCTGGGCACGCTGGTGGCGGTGACGAAACGGGCTGGATTGCTGGCGGCGGATCACTCGATTCCGCGGCTGAACCGGATCTTGTTTACGGATGCCGTGGCTACGGTGGCGGGATCGCTGACCGGGACATCGACGGTGACGAGCTACGTGGAATCGACGGCCGGGGTGGCTGCGGGCGGGCGTAGCGGGATTACGGCGATTGTGACTGGATTGCTGTTCCTGATCGCGATGGTGGCTGCGCCGTTTATTGGAATTGTGCCGGGTGCGGCGACTGCGCCGGCGCTGATTCTTGTTGGCTCGATGATGCTGACTACGGTGACCGAGATCCGGTGGACGGAGCCGCTGGTGGCGGTGCCTGCGTTTCTAACAGTGATCCTGATTCCGTTGACGTATTCGATCGCCAATGGGCTGGGATTTGGGATTATTGCCTGGGCGGTGCTGCACCTGGCGGCGGGAAAGCTGAGCCGGAAGGACTGGCTGCTGTATCTACTCGCTGCGCTATTTCTGGTGCGGTTTCTGTATCTTTCAGCGAGTTAAGGCAGGACATGAGGGGGCTGAGGAGAAAAATGCCCCGTCTATATCGCCGACTATCTGGGTTGGCTCAACATTCAGACTGTCTGTTTTTCGAAACAGGCACGGCATAAGACTGGCCTGCCCTGGTTGGGACGGAAGGGGACGGTGGTTTCCGTTCCGCACTCCGCGCAGATGGTGCGGGTTTCAGGGCGTGTGCGGGAGGCGCTGGCGGCGCGCTTGGCTTTGCACTCCTTGCAGTGTTTGGGGTCGTTCACAAATTGTTTGGCGTGGAAAAATCTTTGCTCGTCGGCGGTGAAAATGAACTCCTTCCCGCAGACGACACACTTTAAGACCCGATCTTGGAAATCCATCTCCGGCTTTCTGACACGGGCATGACCAGGGGCCGCACAAAACTTCGCGGGGGCTCACTGGCCGATCGCCAGAATCACATACGTGAATTCACGACTGGGGCCCGAGCCGCACCAGATAAGTAGCGGCGATTCCAGGGTCTGCGGCACGAATCAGCAGGCCGGAATTGTTCATCGCGCGTTTTGTGGGGTTGCGCGATGGGTTAAGGGTTCAATGAAGATGCCGTTGAAGATCCGATTCGTAAATTTCGATTCTGCCATGGCCGACGGGGGCGTCTGCCTATCTGGGAACCGAAACCCCGGCTAAAGTTGCGTAGCGGGGCAAAAAACGGATGCAACTCGAATGCACGTATGCTGCTGGTTGAGGCGCCTGACTTTCGAGATCGAAAATCAGGCGCCGATGCTGACTGAAACTAGTCCTGCTCTTTACGAGCCTTTTTGCGATTCCGCTTGCGCGCCAGTGCTTCCTTGACGCGACGCTTTTCACCGGGCTTCAGGTAGTAGGAGTGACGTTTGACTTCCTTGATGATGTCTTCCTGCTGTA
>Ga0302326_10015089_pt1 | contig 16277 bp, 15 predicted proteins | sample Palsa_T0_3_FD_202264 | JGI IMG/M metagenome (GOLD analysis project Ga0302326, IMG submission 202264) | Peat permafrost microbial communities from Stordalen Mire near Abisko, Sweden - Palsa_T0_3 | ecosystem: Environmental > Terrestrial > Soil > Palsa > Peat permafrost | place: Sweden: Abisko... | reverse complement strand
TCGCGCTCATCCCGCGCTTGAGCAAAACCGGCTTGCTCTGGCGTCCGACGGCATTGAGCAAATTGAAATTCTGCATGTTCCGCGCGCCGACTTGCAGCACATCCGCATATTTGTTCACCAAATCCACCTGATCGATCGACATGACTTCCGTGACCACCGCCAATCCGGTTTCCTCGCGCGCCAAGGCCAGCAATTCCAAACCCTTTTCGGCCAATCCCTGAAATGCATACGGGCTCGTGCGCGGCTTGAACGCCCCACCGCGCAAACCGACAGCCCCAGCCTCCCGAACGGCATGCGCGATCTCCAGCACCTGCGATTTGCTTTCCACACTGCACGGCCCGGCGATGACCGCGACTTTTTTCCCGCCCATGTTCCCGCCAGTCTTGCCCCCGAGCGGGATGCTCGTGCGCTCCTTCTTCATCTCGCGGGATGCCATCTTGTATGGGGCAAGGATCGGCACGACTTTGTCCACGCCCTCGACCGATTCCAGCACCGAGCGGTCCTTGAAGCGGTCATTGCCGATGACGGCCACCACGGTTCGTTCCTCGCCCACGATGACATGCTCCTTTAATCCCATTTCGCGGACCAGTTTGACCACATGGTCCACCTGGCTTTTGCCCGCCTGCCGCTTCATGACGACGATCATTTTTGCCTCCGATCAGGTCCCGAGAAAATGGGATTAAAAAAGCCCCAGGACCGCGTCCTGAGGCTGACTGTTTCGATTAATTTCGCAACGAATCGCTCAGAACGCAATATACGGAGAGGTAAAGTAGGAAGCCCACCAGCGGCCCAGAGAAGGGCCAAAGCTTGATTTGCGCTCTGAGGTAACCGACTGCATCAAAATCATTTATCGCATATCTTAGGAAGTTGTCAAACATCCCAAGTTAACAGGGCGCAAAATCAGCATTAATTCTGATCTTTTCTTGACAGACCACCGAAGCTCATCTATGTTTAGCTAGGTTCGCTACTTGCGATCATGTCACGCGCGCCAAACACTTCCGGGCCCGCCTCCGCGGCCAACTTGTCGTCCGCGACCAGTTGGGATACGGAAGTCGGCAAAGCCGTTCTGGATATGGGTTTAGTCACCCAATCCGAGCTGGGAAAGTGCCGCGAATTACAAAAACAAGCCTCCGATCCCAGTGCCCGCAGCCTCTCCGACCTGCTAGTTGAAAACGAATTCATCACCGCCAATCAGGCCAAACGCCTCCGCCAGATCGTCAGCGCATCCCGCAGCGGCGGGAGCATCCCCGGTTACCAGATTCTCGGCGAGCTCGGCAAGGGAGCGATGGCCAAGGTTTTCAAGGCCCGCCAGTTGTCGTTGGATCGCATCGTGGCGGTGAAAGTCCTGCCTAAAAAGATGAGCGAGAGCGTCGATTTCGTGGAGCGCTTTCATAAGGAAGGTCAGGCCGCAGCCAAACTCAGCCACAATAATATCGTCCAGGCCATCGACGTCGGTGAAACGCCGGATGGTTACCACTATTTCGTCATGGAATACGTGGAGGGCAAGACCCTTTACGATTTCATGGCCGCCCCACCCAACGGCGAAGGAAAGAGTTTCTCCGAGGCCGAGGCTTTGGATATGTGCATCCAGATCGCTGACGCCCTCGCGCATGCCCATGAGCGAGGATTAGTTCACCGCGACGTGAAGCCGAAGAATATTCTGCTGACGCCCCAGGGCGTTGCCAAGCTCACCGACCTTGGTCTGGCCCGTTCGATGGACGATATGGAGGCCGCTGATAAGGAAAAAGGCAAAGCCTACGGAACGCCTTACTACATCAGCCCCGAGCAAATTCGTGGAGATGTGGACATCGACGCCCGTGCGGATATCTATTCGCTGGGCGCGACGATGTATCATCTGGTGACCGGCCGGCCGCCGTTTGAAGGCGACACACCAAGCGCCGTGATGCACCAGCATCTTCGCACCCCGCTCACACCGGCCGATCACGTGAACACAGCCCTCTCCGCCGGCGTTGGCGAAATCATCGATGTGGCGATGGCCAAACGCCGCGAGGATCGCTACCCATCCACACGGGACATGCTCGAAGACCTGCGCGCCGTCCGCAACAACCAGCCCCCGTTGCACGCCCGTCGCGCCGTCGATCTGGACAGCCTGGCGAAGATCGAGGAAACCGGCAAAACCATCGACATCCCCCCGTCCCCCAGCACCGGCGGGTCTGTCTGGGCGACGACGCCGATGATTGTCATGATGGCTGCCGCGGGGGTTTCGCTTCTGCTCAATATCGTCCTGCTTCTGGTTCTTCTCACCAAAGGGTGATTCATCAGGGGCTAATCGTTCGCCGCCGGTGGAATGAGGCGGTAATCCAAAATGGAAACTCGCGTCGGATTTATCGGCTTGGGAATCATGGGTTTTTCCATGGCGTCTCGGCTGCTGGAGGCGAAGTATCCGCTGACCGTTTACAACCGCACGCGATCCAAGGCGAATCCACTTATCAACCGCGGCGCCCGCTGGGCGAAAAATCCGGCGGAAGTTGCCGAACACAGTGATGTCATACTGATCTGCGTTACCGACACGCCGGATGTGGAAGCGATAGTGAGCGGACCTGATGGAATTTTGAGCGCCGCGCGGCCCGGTCTGATTGTTGTCGATCACTCCACCATCGCCCCCAGCGCCACCAAAAAATTATCCGCCGCCCTCGCCGGGGAGGAGATATCAATGCTCGACGCCCCGGTCAGTGGTGGCGATGTCGGAGCAAAGAACGGAACGCTGGCGATCATGGTCGGCGGCGAAAAAGAAATTCTGGACAAAGTCGAGCCGATCCTCAAACGGCTCGGCACCACCATCACCCACTGCGGCCCCAGCGGAACCGGCCAACTCACGAAGCTCGTGAATCAAATTCTCGTCTCCGTCACCAACATGGCCGTGTGCGAAGCGCTGACATTCGCCCGCAAATCCGGTCTCGATCTGGAAAAAACCATCGGCGTCACCGCCGGGGGCGCGGGCGGGTCGTGGCAACTGGCCACCCTCGGCCCGCGCATGGCCGCCGGGGATTTTCGCCCGGGATTCATGATCAATCTCCAGCAGAAGGATTTGCGACTCGTGCTTCAATCTGCCGAGGAATGCAAAATCTCCCTCCCCGCCGCCAGCTTGGTTCACCAGCTTTTCACCGCCGCCCAGGCCGCCGGCCATGGCAAGGACGGCACCCAGGCGCTCTTCACCGTCGTCGAAAAACTGGCGTCACTGCATTAGAATCTTCCGATCAAATATGCTGCAGCCAGACCAAAGTTCCCCCGACAATCCCACGCACCTCCGCAATCATCTGGCCCGACTGGTCCTTTTGGCATTCGTCTTCACCTTCGTCATCGCGCGCATTCTGGTCATCTTCATCATGGCCGGCAAATTACCGCCGCAATTGTTTTTTCATGTCGAGGGAACCCACGTTCATCATCTGAATTACGGCATTTTCCTGCTCAGCGCCACCGGAGCGTATCTCATCTTCGCCCGCCCCGTCGGTTTGCCCATGGAAATCACAGCGATCATTTACGGCATCGGCCTGGGCCTGACCTTCGACGAATTCGGCATGTGGCTGCACCTCGGCGGACCCTACTGGCAACGCGCCAGCTACGATGCCGTCGTCACCATCGCCTCCGTGCTCGCCCTGATCGCCTACGGCTCCACAATTCGCCGCTGGCGTCCGCATCATGTCATTACAATCATCGCACTGGTCCTGGCACTGGGATCGTTCGGATATGTCCTGAAAGATTCGATGAAATGGGCCGATCGAAGGATTGGCCCCAAGCTCTACGAATTGGAAGCACAGGGGCCGACGTAGTGTCCCTGTGATTAAACCGCCTTCGCCATCGGAATCGGAGCGGCAGTGCGAGCGACTCGAATGGTGGCGGATGCCGGAGGGGCGGCGTTGGCTGATCCGTTTCCGTTGCCATTCACTTTCGCCGGCGGAGCCATATCCGACGGCCGCACTGGCGACGGGGCCAGCGCCGCTGCGATCTGAGCCGCGCTTGGCAACGACGAACGCCCCTGCCCATTCCCATTTCCATTGCTCGCCACCGGCTGCGGAGTCGGCGGCGGAACGCCCGGCTTGCCCGCGATGTTCACAAAGATCGCATCCACCCGGCTCTTCAGCCGCGCATCTTCCGGATCATGGGCGGTGATCAGCACGGTCGCCAACTGATCTTCCGCTTCGTGCAGCCGCTCGCGCACGGACGCTAGGTCCGCCGCCTGTTTGGAGATGGTCTGCTGCAATGCGGTAATGGTCTCCTGCAAATCATCAATCGCTTCCTGCTTGCCCGCTTCCTGCTTGCGCAGTTCCGCCAGCGCGTTGGCCAAGCGATCTCGATCTTCCAAAATCACGAAAAGTTTTTCCGCCATCGGCGACATGATGTTGCACTCCCTTGCACGAGATTCCGCGAAGCAATCCATTGCTTCAGCCCCCGAATCTATCAAGCAACAAACTCAAATGCAACTGCGCCGATAAGAATCCTGTGAAAAAAAAGAGGAGAATAAACCTCGAAGGTCGGCGCCTGCTGAGCGACTTCGTGGTTCAATCTCTCTGTCTTGAGAACTGAGAAGTCCTGTATACTTCCACCGTGCGTTGGACCGATTACGCGCTGCTGACGATCCTCATGGTTTTTCTTTGCGGCGCTGACGCCATCAGCGGCCGGCCTCTCACGTTGCATGAAGCCCGACTCCCGCAAACCTCGCGGGAAATGATGCGCAGCGGAAATTGGCTGATCCCCACCAGCGGCGGCCGGCCGTGGCTCGAGCGGCCCCCCCTGCCGCACTGGATCATGATCACCACCGCTTACGCCACCGACACTCAGTGCGACACCGAATGGTCCGTGCGAATCGCCCCGGGACTTATGGCCCTGATCGTTGTGCTGCTGACCGCATGGATGGCGGATGTCTTGTTTGATCGCAACATCGCTTTGGCATCCGGCCTGATCCTCGCCACCATGTTCGAGTTTTATCGCTATGCGACTCTCGCCGAGGATGACATTTTTCTCGCCGCCGTCGTTGTTGGCGCGATGGCGTTGTTTGTCCGAATGGAATTTCTTTTCGATCCACAAGCACTCGGTCGCCGAACATCCATCTTCGGCTGGCGGCCCTGGCCCGTCGTTGCATTTTTCATCCTGCTCGGCCTTACCAACATGGCCAAAGGCCCCATCGTCGGAGCCGCGGTCGTTCTCGGAACAACCGGCGTCTTTCTTCTGATCCAAAAACAATGGCTCCGCATCAAGCGATATCTCTGGCTCTGGGGGATTCTCGCCGCCGCCGTCATCGGATTCAGTTGGCATATCTGGATTCAACGCCGATTCCCCGAATACTGGAGCAACCTCCGATACGATTTCAGCGACACCGAAGAATTCAATAATCCCTGGTGGTATTACCCCCCGAATCTGCTCTTTCTCACGCTGCCCTGGTCGCCGGCGGCGATCATCGCCCTGTTTCTCACTTGGCGCGGCGCGTGGCGAGAGAAGCAACCGAATCTCCGATTCCTCTGGTGCTGGGCGATTGTGCCGATCATCGTGCTCTCGCTCGCCCATCGCAAACATCACCATTATCTTGTGCCGAGTCTGGCCCCTTGGGCCATCCTGGCGGCGCTGGGCGTAAAGCCGATCGCCCAGCACATGTTCCAAGGCCCGGCGAAAACGCGAAAGATTTCCTTCGGCCTGATGATCTTCGGCGCGCCCGGCGCGATCACGCTGGCGGTGCTGGCAGTCCTCCACATAATCCCCGGACCGTTTGCGATGACCGCCGCGCTGATCGCCATCTGGCTCCTCTGTGTCATCATGTTCTATCGCGGCCTCTGGATTCACGACGCCCGCTGGCTGATGGCGGCGATGATCCTCGGATTCTCCGTTCTATACAGTTGGGGCCAGCGCTATTGGCCCAATGCCGATGTGCAGGACACCCAGTTCACGCGAGAAGCCGAAGCCGATGTCCCGCGCGACAAACTCCTGGCCGTCGATGGCGATGTCGGCCCGCTCGATTTCTTCCGCCTGCAATTCTATTTACGGCCCGATGCGATGCTTCTGCAAAACCTGACCTATCTTCGCAGCAATCAAATTCATTCACCGGACATTTACATCATCAGCCGCGCCAAATTCGCCGCAGACCTTTCCCAATACGGCACATCCGAGCAAATCCTGCAATCCACATACACCCGCCGGGAAACATCCCCGGCAGATCGCTTCACGCTCTTCCACCTGATTTTCTCGCCCGATTTATCCCGTTACGATCCGCCTCCGGTCTCCCCCATGCAGGCGATGATGCGCGAGTCCGGCCCCTTCTGCGGCCCCGCGCCGGTCAAAACTCGTGCGAGTGAGTAAAGTCTTCCGCATTCTCATCGCCAAGCCGCAGAAATGTGATCTTGTCCAGTAGCCAATGGTCGCCGGATTTCTGGTAATCGAATTGCCAATCGCTGGGATACGGCCGGTCTTCCGTGTATTGCTGTGAGGACATGATGTGGATCGTGACCGTGATCATCGTATCCTCCTGCCGGCTTTCGATGGAGATGATGGAAATGCTGCTCACCTTGTATCCGAGCACCGCCTGCATAACCTCGTGGACGATGGTATCCCTGCCCTCGCCCAGTTCGCTCGACAGCGTGCCGACGCTGGTGTTCACATCGAGCAGGCTTCGCAATCCCTCCCAATCCTGCGCCTCGGCCGCATGAAGGATCTTGCGCGTGCGCTGCTCCATGCGCTGCGCATCGCTGAGATTAAACCATCCGCAAATCCCCAGCCCGATTCCCAGCAACGCCAGCCCGATCCCCAGCCGTTGCATCGCCGCATCTGTCCGTCGATTGCCCGAGAAGAATATCCCACCCCCCGCCAGGAGAATCATCCCCGCGGCCCACCAAGGCATGTGGATAAGCCAATCCAGAATCATCCCACTTCCGCTCAACCTTTCCCCTCAACCTTTCACCCGTGAAGGTCCGATAAACCAAACAAGGGCGTGCCCGGAAACGCTATCGGTTCGCAACCGTGGCCGCAAGAGACATGACCCAATCCGACCTCTCTCAGCGCTTCATCCTTCCGCCGGATTCGGTCTTTTTGGCGAATCTCGCCGCGCTGTGGCAATCCGATCCGACTTTGGCGGAACTCATCGAATCCCTCGACGATCCCGGACCCTATCCTGTGCATATCTCCAAATCCGGCCTACCCACCCTATCGCTGCCGACTTCCGATGGCCGCATCATCTTCCTCCACAGCCGGCATGATCCCAGGGACGAAGCCGCCACCCTCATTGAGGGACTCGAACTGGAAAAAAAAACTACATTTTACATTCACGGCCTGGGCCTGGCGTATCACCTCGAACTGCTCTTCGACCGCGCCAGCAATGAAGCGATTTTCTGCGTCTTCGAGCCGGATTTACGCCTCATCCGCACGGCCTTGGAGAATCGCGAACTATCTCGCCTGCTCACCAGCCACCGGATTCACTGGTTCCACCGCGCGGACAAAGCCGAATTGTTCTCCCGCCTGACCCCCCATACCGCTCTGATCTCCGTCGGAATTGAATCGGTGAGTTTGGCATCCGCCGTGTCGCGCGAGCCAAAATTCCATCAACAGATCACGGTCTGGCTCGACGAATTCGCCGCCTTCGTCCGCACCAACATGAACACGCTGCTGGGCAACAGCTCGCGCACCGCCCGCAACATCGCGCGGAACATCGGCTGGTACGCCGCCACCCCCGGCCTTGCCCGCCTCCGTGAGCGCTACCGCAATTCGGCCGCCATCATCGTCTCCGCCGGGCCGTCGCTGCGGAAGAACAAACATCTTCTGGCCGGACTGGAGCAGAATGCTGCGCTCATCGCCGTGCAGACGACCTTACAGCCGCTCCTGGAAATGGGCGTGCAGCCGCAATTCGTAACATCCCTGGATTACCACGAAATCTGCACCCGCTTTTTCGAGAATCTCCCCAGGAATCTTCGCACCGAACTGATCGCCGAGCCCAAAGCCGCCAGCGCGATTTTCTCCATGATCGGCGGGCCCGTGACTCTGATCGGCAACGATTTCGCCGAAGGCCTGCTTCGAGAAATGAACCTGCAAAAGCCCGCGCTCCCCAGCGGCGCGACCGTCGCCCATCTGGCGTTTTATCTCGCCGAATGCCTCGGCTGCAACCCAATCATTTTCGTCGGCCAGGATTTGGGATTCAGCGACGGACTCTGCTACACGCCCGGCACCAGCTACGAAGATGTCTGGCGTCCGGAAATTTCCCGCTTCTGCTCCGTCGAGATGAAACAGTGGGAACACATCGTCCGCGACAAAGCGATCCTCCGGCAAATCCCCGATCAGAACGGCCACCCGATGTACACCGAGGAACGTCTCTTCGCCTACCTGAACCAGTTCGAGCGCGATTTCGCAAAATCCAAAGCAAGGATCATCGACGCCACCGAAGGCGGCGCTCGCAAGCGCGGCGCCGAGATCATGCCGCTGTCGCGCGCCATCGCCGAATTCTGCGCCAGCCCGCTGCCGCAAGTTGATCTCGATCCTCCCGCCCTTCGCTGGGAACTGCTCGACCAATGCCGAACCTGCATCGATCAACGGCTGGAGGAAGCGCGGGAAATCAAAAACATCAGCGAGGAAACGCTCCCGCTGCTGGAAGAAATTCATGACCATCTGGACAACCAGCCGCGCGTGAATCGGGCCATCGGAAAAATCGACCGGTTGCGCGCTCGCATGGAAAAGCTCGGCCGGACCTACGAATTGGTCATGCAATTCACCCAGACGACCGAGATGAAAAAATTCGAGGAAGATCGCCGATTGGTGGCGTTGCGATTGGAAGGAACCGACAAACAACGGCACCAAGTGCGCCGGGACATCGAGAACGTCCGCGCTGTCATCGCCGCCGCCACGGATTTTCAGGAATTGATGCACGAGGTCTCCGAAAATCTGTCGCGCATGGAGCAAATCATGGCTGTGAAGGAGGCCGCATGAAAATCGCCGCGGTTTGCTCCCTCCTGCACGAGTCCGCCGATTCGCACAGCGCCGCACGGCTCTTCCGCGGCGAACCGGTCCTCGCATGGACCCTGGCCCGCCTGGAACAATCCCGATTCATCCAGGATTTGGCCGTCCTCTGCTGGGAAGACCAGTTTCCGCAAATCGAACCCATCGCCGCCGATCTGGAGGTTTACTGCTCCGTCAGACATGGCCGTGGTTCGCTTCCTGATTTGAACGCCCTCTCCGCCGCCGGCCGTTGGGCGGATGGTTGGCGCGGCGGGCTGCTCGGATGTTGTGCATTTGACAAGGGATTCGTCGGACCGTGGATGCTGGAGATTCAAAAAGAACTCGCCGCCGACGCCCTGCTGCTCGTCGATCCATCATCGGGATTGGTCGATGCCGGATTGATCGACGGCCTGATCGAACATGCGGAAAAGAATCCACAACTGGAATTCTTTTTCTCCCAGGCCGCCCCCGGACTCAGCGGCGCGCTGATCCGCGCCCCGCTGCTGGGCCAACTGGCGGCCGGCCATCTGCATCCCGGCGCGGTGCTCACCTATCGGCCGGAACTTGCGCTCCCGGAACCTATCGCCGGCCCGGCATGCGCCCCGATCCCCACCGCCCTGGCGCGCACCACGCTGCGTTTCACACTCGATTCCTCCCGGCAGATCGATCGCATCACGCAAGCCACCGAACATCTCAACGGCGAGCTGATCTCCACCGCCAGCGAGCAACTGCTGCAAACGCTCAACGCGCAGACAACCGCATCGCCGTTGCCGCGCGAAATCGTGCTGGAAGTAAATCGCCGGCGAATCGCCACTCCGATTTATTCGCCGATTCAGGTGGCCGCATGCGATGGTGAAATGTCTCTCGATCTCGCAGGGGAAATCTTCGCCCAACTCGCCGAGGCCGATGATTTGCGGCTGATCCTCGGCGGCGTCGGCGATCCATTGCTCCACTCGCAAGCCATCGAGTTGATCGAATCCGCGCACAACGCCGGCATCAACGCCATCGCCATCGAAACCGATTTGCTCGGCCTCTCGCCAGAGCGAATTGACCAATTGGCCGATTCTCCCGCGGATATCATCTCGGTTTTCCTCCCGGCCATGACGGCCCAAACGTATCATGCCGTCATGGGCGTTGATGGCTTTGCCGAAGTGATCGGAAATCTCCGCCGCCTCCTGCAGCGCCGCAGCCGCGGGGTGCCATTGCTGGTTCCCACATTCGTCAAAACCCGCCGAAATCTGCCGGAGATGGAAGCTTGGTACGACCATTGGCTCAAGACGTTGGCATGCGCGGTGATCCTTGGCCCCAGCGATTATGTGGGGCAAATCACCGATGTTTCCGTCGCCGCCATGGAACCGCCGCGACGTCGGCCGTGTGGTCGGTTGAATCATCGCATGACCATTCTTCTCGACGGCCGGATCGTTTCCTGCGAACAGGACATCGGGGGCCAACAAATTTTGGGAAGAATTCCCCATGATTCTGTCGAAGAAATCTGGACCGGCGGCATGGCCAGCCTGCGACAAGATCATGCCGAAGGAAACTGGCAGCGGCACCCCCTCTGTGCCAACTGCCGCGAATGGCATCGACCGTGATAAACTCCCCTGTCTTCCCCCTCGCCCGGTACCCCGGGAGAGGGCGGGGTGAGGGCCGAATGCAGAAGGCGTAGAATATGAACATCCTCGGAGTCATCCTCGCCCGCGCCGGCAGCGCCGGGCTATCCGACAAACATCTTCGCTCCCTCTGCGGCCGCCCGGTGATCGACTACACCTTCGATCACGTCGCCGCCGCCAACTGCTTCTCCGCCGTCGCCCTATCCACCGATTGCCCGCGCCTCGCCGTCATGGCCACCGCGCGCGGCATTCCCGTCATCAGTCGTCCACCCGATCTGGCCACGTCCAGCGCATCCGTCCAAGACGCCATGCTTCACGCCATGGAAACCTACGAAACCCAATGCGATTTTCAGGCCGATGGATTAGTGGTCATCTACGGCAACGTTCCGATCCGCCCGTATGGTGTGTTCGATCAGGCCATCGAAATGCTCGCCCAAACCGGTTGCGATTCGGTCCGATCTTTCTGCCCGGTCGGAAAATGGCATCCGGCCTGGATGTCCAAACTCTCCGGTGATCGCGTCGAACCCGTCACCCCCGGCAGCATCCATCGCCGACAGGACCTAGCGCCTCTCTTCCTCCACGACGGCGCGGTGGTTGCGGTGTCACGATCATCCATGTTGCGCGGCCGCGAAAATCCATCCGATCCCCACGCATTTTTCGGAATCGACCGACGCGGAATTCAGGTGGGCGCAGGAGAAACCGTCGAGATCGATACGCAACGCGATCTGTATCTCGCCGAGGCAATCCTCTGGGAGCGCCAAACCGCGGCCACGCCGCTGGCGAGGGTGGCATGATCCCGCTCCAGATCGGCGGACATCGCATCGGCTTCGGCTCGCGCGTCCTCGTCGTTGCCGAGATCGGCGTCAATCACGACGGCCAATTACAGCGCGCCATCGAACTCGTGCGAATCGCCGCCGATTGCGGCGCCGATGCCGTCAAATTGCAGGTCTTCCAGGCGGATATGCTCATGCACGCCGGTGGGGAATTCGCCGAATATCAGCGTGCCGGCGTCACCGATGCCAATCCCCGCGAAATGCTTCGGCGATACGAACTTCCCGAAAATGAATTGCACGAAATCGTCGGCGAGATTCGCTCCGCTGGCCTCATGCCGCTGGCCACGCCGTTTTCGACGCGCGATGTGTTGCGCATCGAAGCAATGGGATTGCCCGCCATCAAGATCGCCTCACCCGATGTGGTGAATTATCCGCTGCTGCGAGCCGCTTCCCGCGCCGGTGTGCCGCTTTTGGTTTCCACCGGGGCGGCAACCATTAACGAAATTTCCTCCAGCGCCGCCTGGATGCGCGGCTGGGGATGTGCCTTCGCCTTCCTCCATTGCATCAGTTGCTATCCCACCCCGTTCATCGACGCCAATCTCTGCTGGATCACCGAGATGAAACAGAAATTCGATGTCCCGGTCGGTTTTTCCGATCACACGACGGATGTCATCAGCGGCAGTCTGGCGGTGGCGGCGGGCGCGTGCATCGTGGAAAAACATCTCACCTACGACACCAAGGCCGCCGGCCCCGATCATTCCGCCAGCGCCGATCCCGAGCAATTCGCACACTATGTTCGCCTGATTCGATTGGCCGAGCGGATGATGGGAAGCCCCGGCAAAAAGGTTTTGGATATCGAGAAGGATGTTCGCAACGTGAGCCGCCAAAGCCTCGTCGCCGCGCGCGATGTGCGGCAAGGCCAAATGATCCGCGAGGAAGATCTGATCGTGCAACGCCCCGGCACCGGAATCCCCGCCTCCGCCCTCCCATTTCTCGTCGGCAAACTCGCCAAACGCACCATCCGCGGCGGCGAAATGATCACCTGGAAGATCGTGAGCGATGCGGCGTAAAACCCGCGCCAAATCGAAACGACGAATCGCTTTCGTCACCGGATCGCGCGCGGAATTTGGTTTGATGCGACGAACGCTGGCGGCCATCCAGGCGCACCCGATATTACATTTACAAATCATCGCGACTGGAATGCATTTGGATTGGACACTTGGCAACACCATCGCCGGCATCGGCAAAATCGATGCAACCGTCCCGTGGGATGGCGAATCGCGCGCAGTGGCAACAGGTTCAGCCATCGCAGGATTGGCGAAGACATTCCGCAAATTAAAAACCGATGTCGTCCTCACCGTCGGCGACCGCGTCGAAGCTTTCGCAGCCGCAACCGCTGCCCATCTGCTGGACATTCCCGTCGCCCACATCCATGGCGGCGATCGCGCCCAGGGACAAGCCGACGATTCCTTGCGTCACGCCATCACCAAACTCGCTCACATTCATTTCCCCGCGACGTCGAAGAGTGACGCTCGAATTCGACGGATGGGCGAAGACAAGTGGCGAATCCATCGCGTCGGTTCGCCGGGGATTGAAAACATTCACGACGACGCCGCCCAGACGCCTGGCTTGCAGCAAAGAAAATATGCCTTGCTCGTTTTGCATCCGGTGGACGCCGATGAGCAAATCGAATTTCGCCGGGCGCGGATGATTCTTTCAGCAACCAAATCGGTGGCCAATCGCATTATCATCATCTACCCCAACAACGATCCCGGTTCGCGCGGAATCATCCGATGTTGGGAGAAATTCGCCGTTGGCGACCAATTCATCGTTCACAAAAATATCAGCCGCGAAATGTTCCTCGGTCTGCTGCGCGATGCCTCCGTCCTGATCGGCAACAGTTCCAGCGGCATCATCGAAGCCGCGAGCTTCGGCACGCCAGTCGTGGACATCGGCCCTCGCCAATTCGGTCGGGAACGCGCAGCTGATGTTTTGCATGTGGAATATGACGAGCGACAAATTCGCCGCGCCCTCTTTTCGGCCACCCAATCTCGCCACCGCGCGCATAATCCTTATGCCGGCAAAAAAACGGCCTCACAAATCGCAGACATTCTGGCCAAAGTCTTCATCGACAATCGACTGCTCCGAAAAGTGATCGCATATTAAGCCAGCCCCGCATATTCACGGATCGAGCGTCCAGAATTTCGCACCCCACTGATTGATCGGATAAACCGTGTTGGCCACCGATTTCGTCTCGACATGGCCATCCACATACAGAAAATTACTCACCCGCAAATCCCAGCCGCTCTTGCTGGAGCCGGGCATGTTCCCAATCTTCAATGAACCGTGATTTCGCCCGACAAAATCGAGCGTGCTGTCGGGATTGGGAATCGTCGACAATTGCGAAAATGTGTACATCGGATTGGGTGTAAGATTGTCTATGGTCGCCCAGCCGTAGGTTCCGGACAGAGGCAATGCGTACGCCGAATCGGCCTTGGCCAGCGGCGGGTTGCTCAGCGATGCGCTGATCCCACTCACAGGGCGACGGCTGTTGCTCACGGGGCTCACGCCGTCGATGTTGCTCGTCGCCTGCATGTCTTTTTGAATGCCCCACATTTCCGTGGCCATGATTGTATCGGCACTGTCACGGACTTTCCCAGCGGACACGAAATGATAATAGCGCGGATTGCCGTTGCGGAAGTTGACGGTAAAAATGCTGCGTGGCGTCAGCGCTTCATTGAGCATGTATGACATCCGCGGCGCCTGCAGATCGATCACTCCGGGTCCGGCCTCGTTGGCAAGGCCGTCACTGTTGCCGGGATAAGTATTTGCCGGCGGCAAACCTCCATTATCCAGATCGGGGCATTGAAAAATTTGCCAGCCATGGGAACTGAGAAGAGATGGATCGCTCTGTGAAAACAGCGGGTGATCGCCATAGAGAAAGCTGGACCAGTGGACATATCCCTGGGTGGGTTTGGCCGGAAGTTGGACGCCGTTGACGATGGTCAGCCCGACGTAAAAATTCGACGGCGGGAAAACATTTCGATAGTCGGTGAGATAATTGGCGATGCCCTGCCCAATGGCGCGAAGATTCGATGCGCATTTGATCGCATTGGCCTGCTCGCGCGCTTTGCCCAGAGCGGGCAATAGTATGCTGATCAGCACTGCGATAATTCCAATTACAACCAAGAGTTCGACGAGAGTAAATCCTTTACGTCTGTGCGTTTTCATGCCTGTAAGTCCTGAAAATGAGTAGTCCGAAAATCCCGGTTCAATCGAGCGAGCGTCTTCCCGATGCTCAAAGAGTTGAGCGACAACAGCGAAAGGTTCGTTGGGCTGAAATCATTGATTTATATAACTCCTATCGGATTGGTAGTATATCTCATCTAAAGGCCTTGTCAAGCGAAAAGGCGCGTTATTTTGCTGTTTTTGGCGCTATTGCCCGGCCCTTAAGTGGAAAGATGGGCTACCCGATATTTCAGTGTGTCCGCACCCACAACCACGGCGGCTGATCCCACTCAAATCGCGCGCAACGCGGTTCGCAATACCAGCCAACTCGCAACGCTCCCGGAAATCACCCAGCGAATTATCACCGCGGTCGAAGACCCGCGCAGCTCGGCCGGGCAATTGCACAAGATCATCTCCCACGATCCAGCCCTGGTCACCCGCGTCCTGAAAATCGTCAACAGCGCGTTCTATGGAATTCCCGGCCAAATCGCCAGCATCGAGCGAGCGATCGTTCTGCTGGGATTGAATGCGGTGAAAAATCTCGCCGTGGCTTCGAGCCTGGGCCAATTATTTCGCAAGACCAAACTTTATTCCGGCGCCGATGCGAAGGATTTGTGGAAGCACTGCGTCGCTGTCGCCGTCGCCAGCCGGGAGCTCGCGGTCGCCGCCAAACTCCCGCTGGCCGAGCAGGCATTTCTGGCCGGATTGATTCACGATGTCGGAATTCTAGTCGAACTGCAAAACTGGCCCGAGAAATTGCGGACGGTTTGCGAGTCCGCCGACAAGGGCGGGGATTTCTGCGTTATCGAACAGGAAAAACTGGGCGTCGATCATCAGATCGTCGGCCGGATTCTGGCCGAGCAATGGAAGTTCCCCAAGATTTGCCAGGATGTCGCCGGTTGCCATCATCAACCCTGCGATGCCCCGGAAGAATCTCGCGCGCTCGTGAATATCGTTTACGTCGCCGACACGCTTTGTTGCCAGCAAGGCGAAGGTTTCTCGCTGACAGCGCGAAATCAATCGTTCGATCTGCCAGCGCTGGAGGCAACAGGAATCTCAGCCGAAACTCTGTCCACCGTCACCGCCAGCCTGCGCGACAAAGTCGCCGATGCGTGGACTGGAATGGCGTAGTAACCTTACGGTCTCTCTTCACCCCCTCCTCCGGTACTCCGGGGGAGGGCAGGGGTGGGGGTTTTTCCAAAGACCTCTCGATAGATCGTCTCCGCCACCGCCTCCGGATGTTTCAGAATTTCATAATCCGAAAAACGAAGAATCCTGAACCCCTTGCCCGCCAGGATTTCGCTCCGCCGCCGATCATATTCCTCACCCCTTTCGTCACAGTGCTGGCCGCCATCAGCGTTGACACCCAGACCCGCAGAGATGCAGCAGAAGTCGATGATGTATCCGGCAACGGGAACTTGTCGGCGGAAGTGAAGTCCATTGAGTTTACCGTGCCTAAGCAACGACCATAGTTTTTTCTCCGCATCGGTGGGATTCTTGCGCCCATGGCGCGCGAATGTAATCAAGCGTCGGCTGTGGTCGCGTTTTTGCGGCATGGCGACATGTTCCCGCGAACTCATCTTCTTCGTCAAATCGGCCCCCACCCCTGCCCTCCCCCGGAGTACCGGAGGAGGGGGTGAAGCTAATTTCCCCCTCCTCCGGTGAGGACTATGCATCACACCGCGCAAGTCCTTTGAATTCGGACGCGGGCGGCGTTGATCAGCAGCTTGGCCCACAC
>Ga0302326_10015085_pt1 | contig 16279 bp, 13 predicted proteins | sample Palsa_T0_3_FD_202264 | JGI IMG/M metagenome (GOLD analysis project Ga0302326, IMG submission 202264) | Peat permafrost microbial communities from Stordalen Mire near Abisko, Sweden - Palsa_T0_3 | ecosystem: Environmental > Terrestrial > Soil > Palsa > Peat permafrost | place: Sweden: Abisko... | reverse complement strand
ACAATGCCTACTGCCAGGACAATGAGTTGTCCTGGCTCGACTGGCAGCTGGATGCCGGCAAGCAGGAGTTCCTGGAGTTCGCTGCCCGCCTGATCCGGCTGCGGCGCGAGCACCCGGTGTTCAGCCGCCGCCGCTACGTGCAGGCGGAGACCCGCACACCGGAAGGCCTGAAGGAGATCATCTGGCTCGCGCCCGACGCACGGGAGATGGAAGAAGAAGACTGGCACAAGGACTTCACGCGCTGCCTCGGGATTTACCTGGCAGGGGGCGCCATCCAGCGTCGCGGGCCGCGCGGCGAGGCCATCAAGGACAGCGACTTCCTGCTGCTGCTGAACGCGCACCACGAGACCATCACGTTCCAGATCGCAGAACTCTTGAGCGCCAAGTCCTGGGTGACCGTGCTCGACAGCGCCGCCGAGGGCACACCGCTCGCAGTCCCGGCAGCTCCCCTCGAGTACCCGCTGCACGCGCGCTCGCTGGTGCTGCTCGAGGAAGCGCCGACACGCTAGACTTGCGCGTTGCCGCAGTCCCAGCGAGTTTCCACAGGTCATGAAGGTTGTCACCTACAACATCAACGGTATTGGCGCGCGCCAGGGGGCACTCCTGCGCTGGCTCGGCGAGAGCTCGCCCGACATCGTGTGTCTGCAGGAGCTGAAGGCCCCGCAGGAAAAATTTCCCGAAGCGGCCGTGCGCGAGGCCGGCTACGGGGTCATCTGGCACGGACAGAAGAGCTGGAACGGCGTGGCGATCCTGGCGCGCGGCGCGGAGCCCAAGGAGGTACGCCGTGCGCTACCCGGCGACCCGGAAGATGCGCACAGCCGCTACATCGAGGCCACCGTGCACGGCCTCACGGTCGGGTGCCTGTACCTGCCCAACGGGAATCCTGCGCCCGGCCCCAAGTTCGACTACAAGCTCAAATGGCTCGAGCGCTTCATCGTCCATGCCGCGAGCCTCGTATCGAGCCAGTCGCCGGTGATCCTCGCCGGTGACTACAACGTGATTCCCACCGAGCGCGATGTCTACAAGCCCGAACGCTGGGTGAACGACGCGCTGTTCCGTACCGAGGTGCGCGAGGCCTTCGTGCGCCTCACGGCCCAGGGCTGGACGGATGCGGTGCGCCACATGCACCCGGATGCCACGATCTACACGTTCTGGGATTTCTTCCGCAATGCCTACGGCCGCGATGCGGGCCTGCGCATCGATCATCTGCTGTTGAATCCGGCGCTGGCCGGGCGTCTCGTGGGTGCCGGGGTCGAGCGCGCGGTGCGCGGCTGGGAGAAGCCCAGCGATCACGCGCCGACCTGGGTGGAGCTGCGCGACAGTTAGGATCGACAGTCAGGTCCCGGGCGGCGCAAGCGCCGCCCGGGCCTTGAATCTTCTTGTTACTTGGCCGCTTTGGCCGCTTCGATGGCGTCGTGCAGCTCATGCTCGGCCTGGCGCAGCAGGTCTTCTGCCTTGGCGCCGTGACCTGCCATGTCGTAGTGGTTGGCAGCGCGGGCGCGCTCCATCTCGTGGATGGATTCCAGCACGTGGTTATGCACCTTATCCAGATCATGCCAATCATGGACCTTGTCGGCCATGGCAAGACCTGCCGCAAACGACAGACCTGTAGCGACGGCTAACACTGCAATCTTCATGGTGACTCCTTGATAAGACCTGTAACTGTGATGTCTTAAACAACTCGCGAACACCGGGCTGCCCGCAGTGCGGCGAAGTGTAGTCAGCACCCGACCAGAGTCAAATTAAGGTTTTGTCAGCACCGGGCGGGTGCTTAATTCCAACTGCGTGCCGGCCAGCCGAGACTTTTCAACAGTCGCGCCGGTGCACCGCTGCCGGAGTTGGCGAAGCGGTAGGCGTTGCACAACAGCCGCGAGCGCACGCTGCCGCGGTGCACCAGCGCCGAACGAAACTCCACCAGGCGCGGACGCCAGCGCAGCTTCGACTGTTCGCCAGTTGGCGACAGGTTGACGCTGCTAAATCCATTCGCGATCGCGTACTTGATTGCCTCCGCAACCGTCGTCGTCATGACGCTGTAACGTGCCCAGCGCGGATCGAATCCCGAGTAGTACAGGTACACGCTGTCGCCAACCACGAAACCGATGCGCGAGGCGACCACGGTGCCGGCGATGCGCAGCTGGAAGACGCGCACGGCATCGCGCACCGCCAGGCGCCCGCACACGTCGTAGAGAAATTCCTGCCCGGCGATGGCAGCGAAGCGGTCGGGATGGCGCACGGCCGAAGTCATGGCCGCGCGCAGTCCATGCAGCTGCAGAAACCGCGGCAGGGCGGCGCGTACCTCGGCCGGTGAGCGCGCCACGACGAACTCGAACTTGTGGCCGGCGCGTTTCAGCGAGTTGTAGCAGTGCCGCAGTGACTGACGGATGTTGCGCTTGAGTCCCGCGCGTAACTCCTGCCAGGTGTCGGGCAGCGCCAGCACGAAGTCGTCGCTGGTCTCGTACCACCGCGCCCGCGTCTCGCGGCTGAGGGCTTGCGCGAGCGGTACGCTGATGCCGTTCCACTGCATCCAGTCCCAGTTGGAGAGCGTCGCCAGGTGCGCATGTACGGCGCGCACGGTGAGCTGCTCGTAACCGGGCTTGACGAGGGGATTGCGGATCTCGGTCAGTCCCTGGTCGGCGCCGATGAGGGCGACGCTGGTGAACTTCACGGGCCCGAGACGGCGCTGGCTGACCACCAGTGGCACGATGGCCACGCACTCCTTCGCTGGCGTGCGCAGCACGCAGAACAGCGGCCGCTCCTGCGCGCCGCGGCTCGGCTTCAGGAAATGCGTGCACCAGGCGAGTTGCCACTCCTGCAGCGCGAACGGCAGCATGTTGCCCGTACAGGCGTACAGGTGCTCGTAGTCGGGCGCGAGTGCTGCGATCGCGGCGAGCTCTGTGACGACTTCAGTCGTCAGCTCTTGAGATATGGAAGTCTCGTCCGCCGGCGCGGGCGCTACGTGCTCGACTAATGCGACGCGCTCGACGAGGTTGTTGTCCTGCGCAGGCTCCGGATCGACGTGGCCGGGTGCGCGCGGCGTTGATAGCGCACGACCGGGATCCGTTGCATGCGGCTCGGACACTTAACCTCGCAGGGTACGATTTGTAACATAACACGCCCGCAGCGCTTGAGTCCCTAGCGGAACAAATTCATCTGCTTGGCTGCAGCGGCTCGGCCGAAGCTTCGCTGCGCTTCACAAGCTGATGATAAGCCAAGTATTTGCTGCAACGGCGCCGCCGGCCTCAGGAGGCCGGCGCGCCTGAGCTCCGCGCAGCTTACGCCTACCCCGGCGGACCGTGACTGGAGCCGTCCTGGCTGCCCCGCACGGTGCCGGTCGCGCCCGGCATGGCGCTCGTCGTGACGACGACCAGATCCTTCTTCGCACCCTGCACGGCGTTGGCGAGGTAAAACAGCTTGACCGCGTCGTAGCCGACCGTGCCGTTCTTGGCGAGGAACGGCACGATGCCCTCGAGGCGCAGCGCGAGCGACTCGCTGAGCTTCGACTTCGCCGCATCGATCGCCTGGCGATAGGTATCGCGCTTGGACGGGTCCCACGGCGGCAGGTTCGAGATCGCGGTGATGGCAGTGGTTCCCATCGGCGTGAAGGAGGCCCCCTGCCAGCCGTCGGCGAGGTGCCCCGACTGGAAATCGATCGTGAAATGGGCGAGTTGCAGGCTGCCGCTGCCGTCACGCAGGTGACGCGGACGTAGCGTGAACTCCGCGAGCTTCCCGAGCGGGTTCAGCAGAATGTCAGGGGAGCTCGGTCCCCAGGCGTCGTTGAGGATGACCCTCGAATTGCTCCAGTAATTCACAGACTCTCCTAAGGCCTGCTGGAAGTTGCGATGTTGGCAATCCCCGCGTCACGCTGCGCCAGGCCCGGCCCGAGCGTAACCACAGAAACCTGGAATGCGGCCCACAGAGCCGGGTCCACATCGCGCGCCGCCACTGCCCGCAGGGCCGCACCCAGTGCAGCCGGCGGACTCATCGAGTCGCGTACCAGGTGTCTATAGAAGTCTGTCATCAGCTGCGCGCCGATCTCATCTGAGACCGGCCAGAGCGAGCCGACGACGGCGCGCGCACCGCGCGCGAGGATCGTGGAGTCGATGCCCATGAGACCTTCGCTCGGCACTTCCTTGCCGAGCGCGGTGTCGCAGGCACTGAAGACCGCGACGTCCGCATCGAGCGTCTGCAGCGACAGGTCCGCCACGCGCACGGCACCGTCCACGTGGTTACCCGCCGCATCGTAGGAACCGAGGATCAGCGCAGACAGCTGCGGCTCCTGCGCATCGACCAGGCCGTGCGTCGCGATGTGTATGTAGCGGTAGCCGGACCAGTCCATGGCGAGGAGTCGCGCGCGCGTCGCGTTGAGGCCCGTGAGTTCATCGACGCCCGTGTTCGGGAACTCGGCCGCGATATTCGCCGCTTCGCGTGCCGTGTAAGGCAGGCGCTGCCAGTCGCGTGCGGCTTCCGTCAGCGTCGGTCCCTGCGCCGATGGCGGTAGCTGCGGCGGAGCAACCGACAGCGCCTTGAGACGCGGATCGTCCGGCTGATAGACCGGATCAGCCACAAGCAGCAGGTCGCGCCGCGCATCGCCCCGTCGCGGCTCCGACGTACCGAGCATCCAGGCCGCAGGCGTCAACGCGACGTCATGCCCCAGTACGGCAAACGACGTCGCTGCCGTCGGTGAGAGGGGCAGCGCTGCAAACGGCACGTAGGCCAGTGCCCCATCGGGAATGACGACCCACTGGCGCTCCGTCGCCAGCCAGGGCGCAAGCGGGGTGATGATCGTCCCGGCAAGAGCCGCGGCATCGGCCAGCCGCTGCGGCGTCGGCACATCGGCCAGGTGCTCGAGCGAGTGGTGCAGGTTCCCGACCTGCGCGACGATGGACGCAGGCGCTGCCAGACGTAACCAGTGAATTCCCCCCGGCAGCACCACCCAGGCGTACGCCGATTCGGCGCCGAGCCAGTAAGAGACGAGCGCCGTGTTGGCCGGGATCGTCGGCACTCCCGCCAGTGCGTGGCGCTCCTGCGGCGGCACACCGGCGGCGGCACGTCTGGCAATGAGCGTGTTGAGCGTGTCCGCCTGCCGTTCCAGCTCAATGATCTCGCTGCGCAGATGCCGGGCGCGCGGATCGTCCGAGCCGGAACGGGCGAGGCGCGACTCCAGCGCGAATCGAAGCCCGGCGAGCTCACGGTACAGGCCTTCGCGACGCTGCAGCTCGCCGCTCAGTGCGCGGCGCACGGCCGGCGGATAGCGCAGCGCTCCGAGGTCGGCCAGGGTGCGCGCCCGGGAGGCATCCGCGGTCGCAAAGGCGAGAGCTGCGAGCCTCGACGCCTCTGCCGGTCGGCTGGCTGACTCGGCGTCCTCGAAGCCGGCCCGCAGCAGCTCGATCTTCAGATCGTAGGCTGCGCGCAGTGGCGCCTGCAGCTGGGAGCGCAGCTCGGGATTGGCGGTCTGGAGTCTTACCGCGTCCGCCTCGTCCACCGCCCGATCGGCAGCCGCGAGAGCCCCCGACACCTGTCCGAGCAGCCGCAGGGTGCGGGCGAGCTCCAGATTCGCGTCGAACTCCTGCGTAAGGCTCCCGAGCGCGTGCAGGCGGGGCCGGGCTGCAGTGAGATCATTCAATGCCTGCTGCGCGTCGCCCATCTGGCGCAGCACGACGGCGCGCTGCAGCAGCGCCTCGGCGCGGATCAAGGGATCAGTCACCGCCGGACCTGCCAGCAGCGCGTCGAGCTGCGCTTTGCCCTCCTCGGGGTGCCCTGCGGCCGCCGTGTGACTGGCGAGCAAGATCGTAATGCGCTGGATGGCGGCCGGCGCGATGGCGAGCTTCAGTGCTTCGCGATCTGCGGCTTGCGCGCTCGTGAGGTCACCCTGTTCCGCATCCAGCGCGGCGAGTGCACGCAGGCTGTCCATGCGGCCGCGCCCGTCGAGCGCAACCGTGCGGATGGCGAGCGAGCGCTCGAGAAACTCGCGCGCCTGAGTGCGGTCACCCAGCGCGTAGTAGTTGACCCCTATGCCGTACAGGCAGTACGCCACGTCGCGTTGCGCCTGGACCTTCTGTGCGAGGCTCAGCGCGCGATCGTAGAGACTCAGGGACTCATCAAAGCTGCCCAGCGCATATTCCAAGAGGGCAGTGTTGGTCACCGCGCCAAGATAGTTGCGCGTGCTGACCCCCGAGGCGATGTCCGGCAGCGTGCGCTCGAAGATGCGCTGGGCCTCGGGGAGGTGTCCCATACCCCACAGGCACAGCGCCCCGTTCTGCAGTGCTATCGCACGCCGCGACGGATCTGGAATGGACTCGAAGGTGCGGGCCGCCGCGAACGAGGCCCGCGCGCATTCCGAATAGCGCCCCTCGTGGTAATAGGTCCGGCCGATGTTGTTGATCTGCATAGCCGCGTCGTAGGGTTTACCGAGGGCCAGAAACTCACGATTCAAAGCTCTCAGCTGGCGACGCACCCGCTCGTTCAGCTGTGCCGCGGAAGTGCCCGCCGGGGCAGCCGACGAGCTGGCGATCTCGATCGACGCTGCGGCGGAGAGGGCATCGGCCAACGCCCGGCGGTACGGGTCCTGCGTCAGCGACTGCGCGGCAGTCCTGGCCCCGTCGAGGGCCGCATTCCAATCCTGCAGGTCGTAATACTCGACGCCGGTCAGTGCCAGTGAGGTCTCGCCGCGCAGCGTCTGGTCCGCGGGCGCCATGTACTGCAATGCCGTGACATAACCTGCGGCCGCCTGCAGAAACGCACCGCGCGCGCTCTGGGTTGGGTCGCTGGCGTGACCGCGGGCGATCTGGGTGCCTGCCGCATAGTCGGCGTCGGCCGCCGCCAGCGCCCTTTCCGTATTGACGCAGTCGGGACGGGCGGCCAGCACCTCCAGGTCGTAGACGCGCACCGTCACCCTGCCCGTCACAGGGGTCTCCTCCTTGCCGGTCACGCGTAACTGCAGGGATGCGCCCTGCGCTGGCGTGAACACGACGCGTCGCGTGCCGGTACGCCGCTCGGGGTGGTCGGCCATCGCAACGGCGCGCCCGCGGTCGACCACCTCGAGCAGTGCGTCGTTGCCGGACTCCTCGGCTTCGAGGAGGTAGCCGTGGCCGGCCGTGAGGGCGAGATCGGCGGCTACCGCCTGCGTTCCGGAGGTCGTCAAAGGTCCAATCACGCGGGCGGGCGCGCCCAGGGCGACCCGACATGAGGGGGTTTCCGCTACGGCCGCCCGCGCCCAGCCGGTCGTAACGAGCGCCCAGCCGGTCATAACAATTGCGACCAGAAGCGGTCCGACAAGGTGCGGCTGCGGCGGTGAACGCTTCTTGCTTATACTCATCCGATGACTGCTGTTGATGACCGAGCAGCACCCACAGCGATGGCCGCGCAGGAGTCGGAGATTCCCGCGCCGGTGGCCGACCCCGTAGCTCACCTGTCGGCAGTCTATCGCGACTTTCCGGGTCTGCGCGCACTGATCTTGCGGCGCGTGGACGATCCGGAAGTGGCTGCCGACATCCTGCAGGATGCAGCCGTCACGACGCTCGAGAAACTGCGCAAAGGCGAGATCAGTCACCCGGAAAATGTCGGGGGCTATCTGTACCGCGTCGCGCTCAATCATCTGCGCAATCACCGCCGCAAGGACCGCACGTCCGCCTCGCGCGCGCACCTGGTGGACGAGCTGGAGGCCGACGAAACCGACCCCGAATGGGAACGGGTGGGCCGGCCGCAATGGGCCGCCGCCGCGCGCCGCATGCTGGAGGAGATGCCCGCCGCCCGCGACCGCGAGGTACTGCGTCGTTTCTATCTCAACGACGAGGAGAAGGAGGTCATCTGCCTGGAGCTGCGCCTCTCGCAGGAGCACTTCAATCGCGTCATCTTCCGCGCCCGCAATCGTTTCCGTGAGCTCCTGGAGCATCGCGGCCTGTGGAAGGCGGACCTCCTGACGATCGCAGCGCTCGGTCTGCTGTCAGCCGCTGCCGGACACCTCGGCGGCGCCCGCGCCGACGCCCCTGACAGTGCGCCGGTGCACGGGAGTCTCCTGTGATCGATGTCGACAGCGATCTGGAGCGCATGCAGGACTACGTCGTCGGACGCCTATCGGAGGACGAGCACCGCGCCTTCGAGGAGCGTCTCTTGCACGACCCCGCCCTGGTGCGCGAGTTCGAGCAGTCACTGCGGCTGCGCGATGGTCTGGAACAGCTGCACGCGCAGGGCTACTTCGATGAACACGCACCGCGCCCTAAGGCTCTGCGCGCCTGGCTCCCGGCGCTGGCCGCCGCTGCGGCGGTGGCCATCGTGGCACTGTTCGTATGGGTGCAGCGCGCGCCGTCGCCGGTGGGCATTCTGCAGGTGTCCGCAGCGGGTAACCGCGCCGCTGCGCCGATGCGGCAGTTCACGTTCGTCTCCATGCGCGGCGGGACTGCGCAGGAGTTCCTGCTGCCGGCGAGCGGCGTGGTCGACTTTCGCGCCGCGCCACCGCTGCATGAGGCCGGCACGCACTACCGCATGTGGCTGCTGCGCCAGGATGTGGCCGGCGCCAGGACGCTCGGGAGCCTCACCGGCCTTACACAGGGCGCGGACGGCTACGTACACGGCTTCGCAGAGGCCGCGCACCTTACCCCCGGTCTCTACACGCTGCGGCTCGAGGCCGATACGCCACGGGGATCGGCCGCGACCTTCCCCTTCAGTTTCCGCGCAAGCCGGACTCTCTGAGCCGCGTTCCGCGTTCGAGCTCGACGGCCTCGACGTCGGACAGCGCCCGCAGCCTCGGCAGACTTGTGACTTCCACCGAACCGATCAGCACGCCGATGCCGCTGAGTGTGGAGGTGTGGTTAAGACCCAGCGCGCAGGCCGCCGCAGCGACGGCTTCGATGCGGTGCAACGCACCCTCGGCCACCGCAATCGCGACGTTAACCCGGCGGCACACGTGCCCGATGTGCACCTGCGAGGGGCGGGCACGACGTGCCGTTGCCGCCGGCTTATTGCGGCGCCTGCACAAGGCCTGCTCCCACATCCTGCGCCGCAACGGGCAGGCGCAGACAAGTCCGTAACAAGAGCTCCCGCAGCGCACGTCCGCGTGCTTCGGGATGCGCCTGCGCCCACAGAGCTGCGATTCCGGCCACACACGGCGCCGCGACGCTCGTGCCGCTGACGCTCTGATGGAGCCTTGGTCGCGGCGCGGCAGTGGTCACACAGTCCCCCGGCGCGACCAGGCCCACGCTCCCGCCGCCCGGCAGTGTTGCGTTCGAGAAAGACGCCACCGCGAGATCCTCATCGACGGCGCCGACGGCGAGGATCGACGGACAGTTGGCCGGATGCTGCACGGGGGCGAGCCTGTCGGGGCGTGAGCTGTGATTGCCCGCCGGCGCCACGAGCAGGCTCCCCGCGGACAGCACGCGGCGCGCGATCTCCTCGTAGACCTGCGAGTGTGGCTCGCCCATAAGCACGGGCGTGCCAAGCGAAAGCTCGATCACGGCGCACCCCTGACGCATGGCCCAGTCGATGCCCGCCAGCACGTCGCCATCCAGTCCGCAGGCGTCGTCATCGAGAACGCGGGCGATGTACAGGTCCGCAGCCCACGCGACGCCATAGCCGGGTGATCGGTCAGCGCTGCGCGGGCCGCACGCGACCCCGGCACTGTTGGTGCCGTGACCGTTGCCATCCTCGACGCCGCAGCCCGTCACGAATGACTGCGACACGATGGCGCGCGCTGCGAAATCCGGATGCCGCAGATCAAGTCCGCTGTCGAGTATCGCCACGCCGATACCGTGCCCGGCGTATGGGGAAGACAGGCTACGCGTCGCGCGCAAGGCCCAGCTGGCAGCATCAACAGGAGCCGCAACTCCCCCCGCTACGATGTCGCTGCCGCGCAGGCGCCGCTCGGGTTCGATCACGAATGCCTGGGCTGTCGCGGCGCGTGCCAGGGCGAAAGTCTGGTCAGGGTCAGCGCACAAGAGCGCAGCGCTCAGGTCCGCAAACACGACGCCTTCGCCAGGCCGCAGGCACGCCTGGCGCGCGGCGCCGTCCAGCTCGGACGAGTGGCATAGCTTAAGTCCGGCGGTGCTCTGCAGCGCGCTCGCGGCAGCGCGCGTACCAGCCCTAGCCAGCAGCACCAGCTGTCGTCCTGTGGGTTCCTCGTGCTGATGCGCCGTGCGGCAAGCGCTGCGATCACGCATCGGCGATACGCCCCGGCACTGCATTGCGCCTCCACACGTTCGGCAAGCAAATCCTCCGTGAACGCCTTGAATCAATTCTTGCCGTGTCGCCGCGGGGCTGGCGAACGGTTCATGCGCTAACTGTTCCCGGCTGCGGAAAACTCTCACCCCGCGCTGATCTCACGGTGAACAGCGTGGCAGAAGTGAGATAGAGCGCCGCGCCGCGACAGTAAAAACTGCGCGGTGTGTCAGCGTGTGTCGCTGCTACCGGCGCAGCGGCGGGACGGGAGCAGCACAGACAGGTTCATCACCAGCGCGTAAACAACTGAACGCGCCGGCCCCGCGCTATCGCTTCAGTGGAGTGTGACGGCACGCCCCGTCGTACCGTCGCGGCTGAAGTCGAACCGAACCTGCATCAGGCGCCGGGCTGGAGTGTCGCCCGGTGGAAACGTCCAGTTCTTGGCGGCCTCGATGGCGAGTCGCTGAAAATACTGACTCGGACCCGTTCGATCCAGGGCTGCGGCGGACACCGCGCCAGAGGGATCGACGATGACCCGCACCCACACTTTAAGGTGTCCGCGGAGGGATCGACGTGCGCCGGGCGAAACCTCAGGGATCACCTCATGGATCGGCTGCGGCGACGTGCCCGCATCGCTCTGCACCGGCTTCGTGGTGGAGACCGCAGAGACGGGCGCCCTCACCTGCGCCGCCGCTGACGGGGCGGCGCCGGGAGTCTGTAACAGGGATCCTACGGGAGCCTGGACCGGATGTGGAGCGGGGGCGCGATGGCTTCTGATCATCCTCACTCCCGCGAAGACCAGCGCAAGAATCACGAGGGCTCCGACCATCACCGTGAGCAAGCTTCGCGGCTTCGGGTCCGGTGTCACGGAGGGCGGGGGCCGCGCAGCATCGGGAGCGTCCTGCGGGGGTGCGGCGTGCGGGGGAGCCGCCTCGGCTCTCCCCGGCTCGGGCGGTACGGGTTGAGTGGTCGCAGCCGGCGCAGGCCCTATTGGTTGGCCGCCAGCCCAGGCGACGAGCTCCGCCACGCTGGGACGATCCTGGGGCCTCGGGTCCAGACAGCGGGTCACGACGTCGCGGAATGCCGGCGAGAAATCGGCCGGGAGCACAACGGCAGTCGTGGGGTCGCCCAGGCTCGCAGGCGAACGGCGGGTGAGCGCTTCGAACAGGCTGACGCCGAGCGCCCGGATATCACCGGCGGTGGAATAGGTTCCTTGCCGGTCCGGGGATTCGTACATCGTAGGCGTGTCGCGGCCCATCTTGCCTTCGCGGACGCGACGGATCGTGTCGCTGGCCAGCTTCAACTGATCTCCGACCACGAGGATGTTTGTAGGCTTCAGCTGACCGTGCACCAGTCTCCGGCCATGAAGGAACGCCAGTGCGTCCAGGATCGGCGGCAGCATTTCCCGCGCTTCGTCTTCCGTCAGCGCGCGATGCTGCAAGAGCTGTGCAAGCGTCTGGTCGGCGTACTCCGTGACGTTGTACAGATAGGGGAGACCTTCCAGCTGACACCCGCCCCACGCGAACAGACGCAGAAGGCGAGGATGAGCCAGGCCGCCAGCCCTCTTCCATCGCGGTAGTCGAGATTCCGCCAGGGATCGATCGGCCGGAACCAGCTTGATTGCGACCTGCGAGAGATGGTGCTCGGCAGACTTGGTCAGGAAGACGCCGCTGTGATCCGAGCAACCGAGAAAGCGTCCCAAAGGGAACGCACCGTTGATGACCTGTCCCTGCCACCGGGTCCAGACCTCGCTCATCACTTCATTTGATTGGACGCTCATAGGCCCCCGCGTGCGGCTGAGCCGCGGGCACTGTCACCTTCCCACGACACCGCATACCGCTGCACACGACCACTCACGCGGCAGCGACTGTGTACGATACCCTGCCCAATGCTCATCATAATGAGCGGCAGCACTCGGAATCCCCGACGGGCCAACTAAGCACATCTGAAGTGTCTTTGGCATCGATTCATTGGATCTGCCATCCCGCTCTTGTGGAAAGACTCCAGTGCCAAATAGGTTCAAGCCAACTAAGTTCGCACACTCTTACCCTGCGGTGATTTGGGGTGCAAGACGTGGCTGAGGTGGGTGAGACGAACCGCCGCCGCGAAAGTGGGCGAATACCACCAGGCCGTTGACGGCCCGCCACAGCACGAAGGCGGCGCCTGCCCCAGATCCAGGCATTAAACCTCTGGCCCGGCTGGTCGGACGGGATGCGCCCTATTATCCCCGCGCGAAGACTCCAGCAGCGTTACGAATCCCCCTCAACGCTGTAACGCACGACTCGCGGCGCCCGCACTGCCCGCGGCGAGCAGACCTTTGGATTATGACGAGCCGATGATCTGGCTGATGCTACCCATTGGAGTTTCCGGTCGCCGCGCCTGGCGGCCAGCCACATCGCGTGACCGCGAAGCCAAAAACGCTTTGCGGAGCGTCCGTTGCATATGACTACGCGATATGGTACTTGTGCGGTCATAAGACATCGATTCGCGGATCTCTAGCGCAAAGGGTCGCGCACTCGGGTTGCTGAGGCGATGAGGGGGGCGCTGCATGAACGAGCAGGATTGGGTCGTTGACGCTGAGTCGCAGTCGGCGGGCATTCGCGTGCAGATTGCACGATGTGACTGGCCGCAACCGACTGAGTACTTCGAGACCGTCAGCTGGCATGCGCTGAATTTCTCGCTCACTCCGATTCCCGATGGCATCGAGGGGTATCTGAAGGGCCGCTCAATCTCAGTGCAGCGTTCCGATGTCGGTCGGCTGGTGTTTGTTCCGGCAAACCTGCGAATGGGTTGCCGCGGCAGTGGCGGGCGCCTTCAGCGTGTGGTGCGCGCCTTCCTCGATCCCAGCTGCCTGGTGACCCATTTGCCCGCCACTGAAGAACTCTCCGCCGAGGGCCTGCGGGGCTGCCTTAACATTCAGGCGCCCGAGATCGTCAATGCGATGCTGCGCCTGCGCCGGGAAACGCTGCAGCCAGATTTCGGTAGCCGGATATTGCTCGAATCGCTGGGCGCCGTAATCGCCGTGGAGCTGGAAAGGCTGCTGTTGCCGCGCGTGGAGCGCGAAGTTGCATCGAAGCGCAGGAGCTTGCTCACGCGCGCGGACCTGCGGCGGATCGTGGAGTTCGTTGACTCGCGCAGCGCTGCCAATATCACCATCACGGAAGTCGCCGATGCCTGCAACATCAGTAGTCGCACTTTGACCCGCAAATTCAAGCAAACCACCGGCGAGACCCTCCATGCGTACGCACATCGACGCGCCACGAAGCGCGCCCGTGCGCTTCTGAGTGACACGGGGCGCAGTATCAAGGAAGTCTCCTACCAGCTGGGGTTCTTGAACCCATCTGCGTTTTCGATCGCGTTTCGCCGCGCGACCGGCGTCAGCCCAAGCGAGTATCGGCGCTCCGTGGCGTAGTCCCGAACAGCTGTAGTGTGCGGCAGCGAATGAGCGAGCTGGGCCGCGCCGTGAAGATGCTGTCGTGCTAGCAGTCGCGCCGAGCTGGCGCAATCTGTAAACACATTGGCCCATCCCGAAACATGCCCCGCCGGCCGAGCCGCGTGGTACTCCGTAGACTCCGAAGAATGCTGTCGCAATCGGTTGCCGCCGGATGAAGGCCCGATCGCCCCGGGAGGACCGCCCCTGCGGGCCGCAGCGCGCTGGGGCGAACCGCTAAATGGACAGCTTGCTCGCACACCGCGGCATCTGCATCTCGGATCTCGATGCTGCTTGCGAGTTCTATGCTAATGCGCTGAGGTTTTCTCCCCTCGAGAACGGTGTTGCCGACGAACGCATACTGCAGGCCTTGACGGGGCATACCGATGCCGCCGTGCGCTCACAGCTTGTGCAGGACGAGGCCGGCGTGACTCTCGATCTGGTGCAGTTTCTGTCCCCGACTGCGGTCGGGACTCGGCACCGGCGTCCTCTCAATCAATGTGGCTTAACGCATCTGTGCTTTTGGACTCCATGCATCGAAGACACCGCGCGGCTGATCGAGGATCACGGAGGTATTGCGCATTGGCACACCCTCGTGGCGGTGAGTGAGATGAACACCCGGGTGATGTATTGCTCCGATCCGGACGGTGTGCGCGTGGAACTCGGCGAGAAGAGCGGCGCGCCGTTTGCATTTCTGCACGCGGGTGTCTGCGTCGGCGACCTTGGCGCGACCCTCACATTCTATCGGGAGGTGCTGGGATTTCGCGCGGTGGAGCAGCTCGAGCTCAGGCAACACGCAGCCTGGTTAGCACCCCTGATGGAGCTGCAGGACGTGAGCCTTACGGCACATGTCCTGGTCAGCCAGCGCGGCGAGCGCATAGAGCTGCTCGAGTGTCATCGGCCTCAACCCTTTGGCAGCCGCAGGCTCGCGCCGCCCAATCTGTTGGGACTGAGTCATATGACGTTTGCGGTCTCCGACCTGAATCAGACGGCGGAGCTCATCGGCACACTTGGCGCAACGGACGCCACATTCATCTGCGCTGACGGAGAGCGAGCTCTGACGTGCGCAGATCCTAATGGAGTCACTCTGATCATGGCAGAGCGACCACGATGAACGGCCCCGGGGAATTCGGCTGCGCAAGGGCGAGAGCGCCGCGATGATCGTCAAGGGGAAGGTGCTGATTCTGACCGGTGTAGGTCCGGGCATGGGGCGCCGTTTGGCACTGGAAGCCGTACGTGAGGGAGCGCGCGTGGCGCTCGGGGCACGCTCGCAGCCGTTCATTGAAGCGCTGGCGGCCGAGATTAACGCAGCGGGTGGTGAGGCGCTGGCATTACCGACAGACGTGCTGCGGGCCGAACAGTGCGTGCGTTTGGCAGAGGCGACTTTGACACGCTTCGGGCGCATCGATGGTCTGACCAACGCGGCTTATGTGGTCAGCGATCCCCATGACGCCGACAGTGCTGACGTCGATGCATGGCAGCGGACCATGAGCATCATCTGCTTCGGCGCGCTGCGCATGGTGCAGGCCGTGGTACCGGCCATGAAGCAGCAGCGGGCGGGATCGATCGTAAACGTAAGCTCGATGGTTACGCGCAAGCCACCTCCGCAACGCGGTGACTACACCGTGGCGAAGGTGGCATTGAACGGACTGACGCGCCAGCTCGCGCAGGAACTCGGCGCATTCGGAATTCGAGTCAATACAACGTCCATCGGTTGGATGTGGGGAGCGGAAGTGCAGCGCGTGACCCGAGAGATGGCGGCGTCGATGGGCAAGACCGAGGCGCAGTTCGTCGGCGAGATCACGTCTCGCATTCCTTTGGGGCAGGTGCCCTCGGAAGAGGATTGCTCGCGGGCCGTGCTGTTTCTGCTCTCGGACTACTCGCGGGCGGTCACCGGCGCACATCTTGACGTTAACGGCGGTGAATCTTTAGGCGCTTTCTAGGCGGCGCCGCTTCTTTAGGATGCATTGACGGAGTGACGATGAGCCACCCTTCGGACAGTCTGCAGCGAGTGCTGCAGGGCGACAGCTGGAACGAATTCTGTGATGCACTGCGGGAGGCAGGCAAGGTGATTTTGCGCCCCGAGGCGCCTGCCACGGAACTGGATCGTGCCGAAGGCTGGCGATACTTAAGCCGCTTGACGCGCATCGCGCTTGAATCGCAGGTCGAATTTACCGACCCCGACTTTCCGGTTTTCTATGCAATCTGCCATGCCACCGCGAAGATGGGGGCGGATAATCCGGACAATAACTATCGAACCGCTCACATCCGCGGCGATCGCGACTACCGCATAAGCGGCGTGCGTGGCGAGGCGCCGTACCTCTCATTCGGTACGAAGGCCAATCGCCTCGGCATCGACGGCTCCATGGTCTCGACGGGCGAGCTGGACGCCAAGCAGCTGACAGTCGCTGGCGATGGCAGCTTCGAAATCAAGGTCAGTCGGCGGCCCCAATCGGGTAATTGGCTGGCAGTCGAACCCGATTCGGACATCCTGCTGGTGCGGGAAACATTCCTCGACCGCAGCCGTGAGCGGCCGGCGCGGATGACGATCGAGCGCGTCAACGGACCCTCCTATCCGCAGCCTTTGAGTGCCCAGGGTATCGATGCCGGACTGCGTGCGGCAGGCGGGTTTGTGCGCGGCACCGCGGCCACCTTTGCGGACTGGACTCAATCGTTTCGTCCGACCTGCAATACCCTGGA
>Ga0302326_10015082_pt1 | contig 16280 bp, 11 predicted proteins | sample Palsa_T0_3_FD_202264 | JGI IMG/M metagenome (GOLD analysis project Ga0302326, IMG submission 202264) | Peat permafrost microbial communities from Stordalen Mire near Abisko, Sweden - Palsa_T0_3 | ecosystem: Environmental > Terrestrial > Soil > Palsa > Peat permafrost | place: Sweden: Abisko... | reverse complement strand
CTTGGCGGTGGACAGGCCCTTGTGAAAGGTGCCCGGGTGCCGGGTGAACCCGGACAGCAGGACGCGGCCCGCCCGCATGTCGGGGACCAGGACCGCGTTGACCGCGGCGGCGTAGCCGTCCAGGGCCGACTCCGCGGCCGCCGGGTCGCCCGAGGTGGCGGCCTTGGCCCCGTACTCGCCCGCGAGAGCGCCGGAGCGGAGCGCGAAGCTGATCCCCTCGCGGGTCCACGGCTCGAGCAGGCCGGCCGCGTCGCCCGCCACGATCACGCGCCCCCGGCGCAGCGGGGACTCCTCGGTCCGGCAGCGGGTGAGGTGACCGGAGTCCCGCACCGCCTGGTGGCCGCCGAGCCCAAGCCGGCCGACGAACTCCCGCAGGTAGTCCTTGGTGGCGTCGCCCTGCCCGCGGGCGGCGATGACGCCGACCGTCAGCCGGTCGCCCTTGGGGAAGACCCAGCCGTAAGAGCCGGGGATCTTCCCCCAGTCAAGCAGCACCCGTCCCGCCCACCGCCGTCCGACCGGTTCCGGCACGGCGATCTCCAGCTCGAGGCCGAGGTCCACCTGGGCGAACTGCGCGCCCACGTGCCTGGCGGTGACTCCGGAGGATCCGTCCGCGCCGATCAGCACCGTCGCGGTCACCGAGGTGCCGTCCGCCAGCCGCGCGGTCGCGCGCCCGTCCGCCTCCTCGATCGCCCGGACCTGGACCCGCTGCCTGACCACGGCGCCGTTCTCCTCGGCCCGGGCGAGCAGCGCCGCGTCGAAGTCCTCGCGCATCACCATCGCCAGCACCGGCTGCGCGTTCGAGCGGGTGAACTCCTGTCCGCCCCGAAGGGTGAACGTGGCCGACCTGATCTCGTCCCGCACCGGCAGCGCGATCTGGCCGGCCACGGCCGCACGGGAGACCCCGAGCAGACCGCCGCCGCATGTCTTGTACCGGGGATGCTCGGCCCGCTCAAGCACGATCGTCCGTGCCCCGGCGGCGGCCGAGGCGCTGGCGGCGGCCAGTCCGGCCGGCCCGCCGCCGACGACGGCGACATCCCACTCGCTACGCTCCTGCACACCAGAAGCTTAGGCGGGGCCAGGCCAGAAAAAATCACCGGCAAAAGTTGTTGGCGTCGACCGCGCCCGGCCCTCATACAGATGCGGGACGGGGGACGGCGGGGAAAACGGGGCTGGTGTAACGAGGGGAACGCCAGTTTCGGTCCCCTGCCGGGTCTCGCTCCGGGGAGCGGGTTCCGGCCGGTGGCGCTTTGGGGAGCGTAGACCGGGATCCGCCGGGGGACCAGCGGGGGCGGTCGGGGCGGTGGGGACCGAGCCGATCGCCCTCGCCTCACGCCCGGCTGGGCAGGGATTCGGCCGTTGCGGCGGTCAGGCGTTCAGGTAGGCGAGGACGGCCAGGACGCGACGGTTGTCGTCGTCGGACAGGGCCAGGCCGAGCCGGGCGAAGATGCCCGCCGCGTGCTTGGCGACCGACTTCTCGGCGATGAACAGCCGGGCGGCGATGGCCGCGTTGGAGCGCCCCTCGGCCATCAGCGCGAGCACCTCGCGCTCCCGCGGGGTGAGCCCGGCCAGCGGGCCGGACCTGGCCCGCCTGGCCATCAGCCGCGCCACCACCTCGGGGTCGAGGACGGTACCGCCCGCGGCGACGTCGCGGACCGCCCCCGCGAACGCGGCGTCGCTGAACACCCGGTCCTTGAGCAGGTAGCCGACCCCGCCCGCGCGGTCGGCCAGCAGTTCGGCCGCGTAGAGCTGCTCCACGTACTGGGAGAGCACCAGGACCGGCAGGCCGGGCACCCTCCGGCGGGCCTCGATCGCCACCCGCAGCCCGTCGTCGGTGTGCGACGGCGGCATCCTGACATCGACGATGGAGACGTCCGGCCTCAGCTCGGTCAGCGCGGCCAGCAGCTCGGGCGCGGTGCCGACGGCGGCCGCGATCTCGAACCCGTGCGCCTCGAGCAGCCGGACCAGGCCGTCCCTCAGCAGGAAGAGATCTTCACCGATGACAACGCGCACGGCACCTCGATCGCGATGATGGTGGGCCCGCCGGCCGGGCTGCTTACCGCGAGGATGCCATCAAAGGTGGCGAGCCGTCGCTCCACTCCGAGCAGCCCGGTCCCGCGCGAGGCGTCCGCGCCGCCGCGCCCGTCGTCGGTGACCGTCGCCCGCAGCATCCCGCCGAGGTGCTCCACGCTGACCTCGACCGTGCGCGCCCCCGCGTGTCTGGCCGCGTTGGTCAGCGCCTCCGCCAGCGCGAAGTAAACCGCCGCCGCGACCGGCATCGCCGGCTCTCCTGGCAGGTCAACCTTCACCTCCACGTCGATCAGGGTGTCCATGGCCAGGTTCCGCACCGCCTCGGCCAGGCCGCGGTCGGCCAGCACCGGCGGGTAGATGCCGCGCACCAGGTCACGCAGGTCGGCGAGGGCGCGCGATGACGTTTCCCGCGCCTCCGCGACCAGCGCCAGCGCCGCCTCCGGGTTCGTGCCGATCAGCTGCTCGACCGCCCGCAGTGACATGCCCACCGCGACCAGCCGGGCCTGCGCGCCGTCGTGCAGGTCCCGCTCGATCCGGCGCAGTTCGGCCACCGCCGTCTCCGTGGCGTCGCTGCGAGACCTGGTCAGCCCGTCCACCCGGCGGGCGAGCGCCTGCGCCCGCTCGGCCAGCTCGAAGTCGGCCGACCAGGTCAGCAGCCGGGGCGCGAGCAGGCAGCCGGCCACGGCAAGCGCGACCCCCTCGAGCCCGGCGAACGCTCCGGTGATCCCGCTGTCAAGCGGCACCACGCCGTAGAAGCCGACCGTGAAGCCGCTCCACGGGCCGACCGGCGGCATTGCCGGATGCGTGATCCACTGCACCCCCGACAGCACCCCGATCAGCCCCAGGAGCACGGTCCCGGCCACCGCGAGCACCGCGGCGGCCCGAGGCAGCCACAGCACCGCGGCCACCCCGGCGGCGGCGATGAGCACCGCCACCAGCATCATCGGGGTCACGCCGGACTGCCACGGCGTGCCGAACCAGAGGTCCTGGTCGAACAGCTCTTCCCATAGGAAGAGCGTCGCGATCAGCAGCAGCGGCGGCACGGTCTTGGGCTGGCCGCCGGTCCCGCGCAGCTGCGCCACCGCCCGGCGGACCGGCCCGCCGCCCAGCGACTCGGGACGCGCGAGCAGCCACACGCCGACGGCCAGGCAGGCCACCGCCTGCACGAGCACCCAGCGGTTGTCTCCGGACTGCGCGACGTACCAAGAGCCGTCCCCGGCGAAAACGGGGCGCCAGGAGGCGTGCACGAACCCGTAGGTGACCGAGTTCGCCTCGCGTATCAGCAGCGAGTGCATCAGGTAGAGGCCGTAGCCGCCGTAGCCGAACAGCGCGTAGGGGGCGATCCTGGCGCTCTCCCTCGGCGCCACCACGACGAGGATGAGGACCAGGACGATCACGAGCTCCGGCCATGTGCTCGCGGTCAGGCCGAGTGCGCCCCCGGCGATCAGCGGCAGCAGCAGAGCCGGCCAGTTCGCCCGCAGACCGCGAAGAAAGCGGGCCAGGAGGTTGCCGGATGTCGTCATGCGGTCCATCCTCGCTAACCGCGGTACCGGCCGCCATAGGCCTAAGGCCCCTGTTTCGGCCGCCGCCGCGAGCAGCGGGAGCGGGGCGCTGAGAGGCGAAGCAACGGACCGTTCGAGATAACTGATTTGGTCTTTGCCTTGTGCTTTTCACGAACCGGACAGGACGGACAGGCGGCCGATCGCCTCTTTGAGCACCTCGGGGCGCTTGCAGAAGGCGAACCGGACCATGGTGCGGCCCGCCTCCGGGTTGTCGTCATAGAAGACGGCGCTCGGGATGGCGACCACGCCCGCCCGGTCCGGGAGGGCCAGGCAGAACTCCATCGCGTCGTGCTCGCCCAGCGGGGCGATGTCGGTGGTGATGAAGTAGGTGCCGTCGGGCCGGTACACGTCGAAGCCGATGTCCTGCAGGCCGGCCGCGAGCAGGTCGCGGCGCGCCTTGAGGTCCGCCGCCATCGTCGTGAAGTAGCTGTCGGGAAGCTCGAGCGCCTCGGCCACCGCGTACTGGAACGGGCCGCTGGACACGTAGGTGAGGAACTGCTTGGTGGTGCGGACGGCGTTCACGAGTTCCGGCGTGCCGGTCGCCCAGCCGACCTTCCAGCCGGTGAACGAGAACGTCTTGCCGGCCGAGCCGATCGAGACCGTGCGCTCGCGCATCCCGGGGATCGTCGCCAGCGGAATGTGCTCGCGGTCGAAGGTGAGGTGCTCGTAGGCCTCGTCGGTGATGACCAGCAGGTCGTGGTCGATGGCGATCCGCGCGATCGCCTCGGTCTCGGCCCGGGTGAGGACCATGCCGGTCGGGTTGTGCGGGCTGTTGAGCAGCAGCAGCCTGGTCTTGCCGTTGATCATGCGCTCGAGCTTGGCCAGGTCGGGGCGGAAGTCGGGCGGCAGCAGCGTGAGCGGGACCCGGACCGCGCCCGCCATCGCGATGTTGGCCACGTAGGAGTCGTAGTAGGGCTCGAACGCGATCACCTCGTCGCCCGGCTCGAGCAGGGCGAGCAGGGCGGCCGCGATCGCCTCGGTCGCGCCCGCGGTGATCAGCACCTCGGTCTCGGGATCGTAGCCGAGACCGTAAAACCGCTGCTGGTGGCGCGCCACGGCCCGCCTCAGCTCGGGGATTCCGGTCGGGGGCGGGTACTGGTTGCCACGGCCGGCCAGGATCGCCTCGGCGGCCGCGTCGGCGACCGACCTGGGCCCGTCGACGTCGGGGAACCCCTGGCCGAGGTTGATCGAGGCGGTGGCGACGGCCCGGGCCGACATCTCGCCGAAGATCGAGTTGCCGAGGCCGTCGAGGCGGCGGTTGAGCAGCGGTCGAGTCACCAGATCAGATTAAGGCGATCCGGATTAGGCTGGGCGGGTGCGTATCGCGTTGTGTCAGATCCCGGTGAGCGCCGACCCGGTCGTCAACCTCTCGCGGGCGCGGGACGCGCTCCTCGAGGCGGCGGCCGACGGCGCCGAGCTGGCGGTGTTCCCCGAGGCGACGATGGTGCGGTTCGGGGCCGACCTGCGGGCGGCGGCGGAGCCGCTTGACGGCCCGTTCTGCGCCGGGCTGGCGGCGGCGTGCGCGAGCGCGGGCGTCGCGGCGGTGGCGGGCGTGTTCGAGCCGTCGGCGGACGGGCGCGTGCACAATACCGCCGTCGCGTTCTCCGCGGCGGGCGATCTGGTCGCCTCGTACCGGAAGCTGCACCTGTTCGACGCGCTCGGGCAGCGCGAATCCGACCTGGTCGCGCCGGGCGACGAGGTGGTCGTGACCACGCTCGCGGGCGCGGAGGTCGGGCTGCAGATCTGCTACGACATCCGGTTCCCGGAACTGACCCGGGCGCTCGCGGTCGGCGGCGCGTCGCTGGTCACGGTCAGCGCGGCCTGGCAGGCGGGCCTGTTCAAGGAGGAGCACTGGGTGACGCTGCTGCGCGCCCGCGCGATCGAGAACACGGTCTGGATCGCCGCCGTCGGCCAGGTCCCCGACGCCGGCGAGAAGCCGACCCGCGCGCCGACCGGCGTCGGCCGGTCCATGCTCATCGACCCGCTCGGCGTGGTCCGCTGCGACCTGGGGCCGTCGGCCGGCGTGACCGTCGTCAGCGCCGATATGGCGCTGGTGGAGACGGTCCGGGTCGCGCTGCCGTCGCTCGCCAACCGCCGGGCGGACCTGTTCTGGAAGAACTAGGGCGGCCGCCGGCCCTCAGGCGTTGTCCCGGGCGACCTGGAACGGCGAGAAGGACTGGGTGGTCGGCATGAGCTCGATCGTGTTGACGTTGACGTGCTCCGGCAGCGTCGCCGCCCAGTGGATCGACTCGGCGATGTCGTCGGGCGTCAGCGGCTGCATGCCCGCGTAGACGGCGTCCGCCTTGGCCTGGTCGCCGCCGAACCGGGTGAGCGAGAACTCGGTGTCCGCCATCCCCGGCTCGACGCAGGTGACGCGGACCCCGGTGCCGTGCAGGTCGCTGCGGAGGTTGAGGCTGAACTGGTGCACGAACGCCTTCGTGCCGCCGTAGACGTTGCCGCCCGGGTACGGGTAGCTGCCGGCCACCGAGCCCAGGTTGATCACGTGGCCCCGGCCGCGCTCGACCATGCCGGGCAGCACCGCGCGGGTGCAGTAGACCAGGCCCTTGCAGTTCGTGTCGATCATCTGGTCCCAGTCGTCCAGATCGGCATCCTGGGCCGGGTTCAGGCCGAGTGCGAGGCCGGCGTTGTTCACCAGCAGGTCGATCGCCTTGAACTCATCCGGCAGCCGCTCGACGTGCGCCGCGACGCGGGCACGGTCCCTGACGTCGAGCTCGATCGGGAGGATTTGCCCGCCGAACTCGTCCTTGAGGTCTTGCAACCGGTCGGTGCGACGGGCGGTGACGACGACGCGCGCGCCGTCGGCGGCGAACCGGCGGGCCACGGCGGCGCCGAAGCCGCTGCTCGCGCCGGTGACGAAGACGGTGCCTGGCTTGCTGCTTGTCATGATGAGGTAATCGTAGTCAGGACCGGACCGGCGACTGCCAGATGGTCGGCTCCGTCATCATCGAGGCGGACGTGGCGTCGGACGTGGCCGTGAATCCGACCCCGGTCAGCGTTGCCCCGGTCGCCGTCAGCGCGGTGATCGCCTGCATGCCGGGGCCGGCCAGGCCGGTGCCCTGCGGTGCCGCCTCGGTCCACGCGGTTCCCCCGGCCGCCGCGCCGGGAAGCGTCCAGACCACGACGTCGGTCTGCCCCGGGAGGCCGTAGGTACCGGTCGCGGTGAAGCCGCCCCCGGCCGCGGTGAGCGCGGTGGCCGAGGCGACGGTGGCCGAGGCGCCGGTAGCCGAGTCGGCGGTGGCCGAGGCGGGGCCGGCCGGAACCGGAAGCGGGGCCAGCATCCAGGTCGCGCCCGCGTCGGTCGAGACGGCGGCGAACGGACGGCGCTGGCCCGCCGCCGTGACCTCGGTGCCGACCGCGGCCAGCACGCTGCCGTTGGCCGCTACGTAGTCGAAGGCGGCGCTGGCCGCGCCCGCGGGCAGCGCCAGCGTCACCAGCGTCCACGTCCGGCCTGCGCCCGAGAGCCAGGCCGCCGGGCGCTGCCCGGCCGAGCCGACCGCGACGAATCCGCGACCGGTCGCGCTGACGGCGTTCATCGCCCGGTTGCCGGGGCCGTCGAGCGCCCCCGGCCGGGCGTCGGCCGCGCGACGCCAGCCGGTCAGGCCGGGCGCGTACCAGGCGGCGGCGACCGTCCGGGAGCCGGTCGACGCCTTTCCCACGATCACGTATCCGCCCGGGCCCGCCGCGACCGCGGCGGTGACGATCCGGCCGGGGCCGTCGAACGCGGCCAGGCTGCCGACGGACGTCCAGGTCAGGCCGTCGGGCGAGCCGACCACGGCCGGTCCCAGGGCGGCCGGGCCGGCCGTCACGGCCGAGGCGCCGCCGACCGCGAGCCAGCCCGACGCGCCGTGCGCCACCCCGGCCAACTGCCCGTCGCCCGCCCGGCCGACCGCCGCCGTCAGCGCGGCCCGGCGCCAGGTCGATCCGCCGTCGGCCGAGGCCCACAGCGCGCAGCCGCGATTGGCGCTGCCGACGGCGACCTCGGTGGCACCGGCCGCCGCGATCGCGGCCACCTCCACCGGCCGGCCGCCGCTGAAATCGGCCGCCGCCGACCGGGCGGGCGGGAATCCCGCCGCCAGCGCGGACGGGGCGGCGGTGTCGCCTCCGTTGTTCGCCCCGAGGACGACCACACCCGCGACCCCGACCGCGATCGCGGCCACCAGCGGCGCCGCCAGGCTGGTGAGCCAGTTGCGGGCCCGCATCGCGGCGAGGGCGTCCCTGGCCAGCAGGGCCGACCGGCCGGGCCCGGCCGGAGGGTTGGCCTCGGGCGGTTCCGGCGGCGATTGCGGCCACGGTCGCGCGGGCCGTTGCGGCCAGGCCGGGCTCCCGGTCGGCGGCTGCGGCCACGGCTGACGGGCCCGCTCACCGCCGCCGGCCATGGGTGCTGGCCGGACGGCGCCGCGGGGCACGTCGAATTCGTAGCCCGGCACCTCGCCGAACTCACGCAACCTGTCGTCCATTTAAGCCTGAGCGTACGCTCCTGCGGCGCTGAGCAAGTCCCAGATGTCCTCTGTCAGCGCCGGATGTTCTCCGATCACGGCGACGGTCGGCCGGCTCGCGAACGTGGGGGAAACGAGCCCCTGGCTGTTCGCCGGCACCACCCACACGATCGCGGCCGCCGCGGCGAGGTCGGCGAACGCCGCCGCCGAGCTCCGATCGGCCATCGGCGGGTCGGCCGTGACGATGACCACGACCGGCCTCGTGACAGCCTGGCCCGCAGCCTTGGCAACGGCCTCGACCTGGGCGCCGTCTCGTCGCAGGGATGCCAGCACGCCCTTGAGGAGGGCGCCGAAATCGTCCGCCCGAGCCGACCGCTTAGCGGCCCGGCGGCTGAGCGCGCCAGCGTCGCGCACCTCGCCGTGCAGCGCGTTGTCGTCCCCGTGCACCAATCGGACCCGATAAGCGCAGGCCCGCTGGGACGCGAGCCGCTTATCCAGCTCGACCAACGCCTCCTGAAGACGGCCGAGCGCCGGGTCGTCCATTGAATCGGGTTCGCCCACGACAAGCAGGTAGACCAGCCCGGCGGTGCTCGGGGCGGGAACCGGCTGGTCCGACTGCTGCCCGCCCCGCCGGCGCAGCGCCGGAAGCCACCGGGAAACGGCCTGGCCGGCGCGCACGTCATCGTCTCGGACGACGGCGCCGACCACCACCGGCGGTCCGGACGCAGCAGCGTCCGGTTCCGGGTCGCCGAGGACGTCCGATTCCCGGCCGTCATCCGACGTCGTCTCGGTGCGGTCAACGACGGCGGTGGCGCCGTACGCCTGCTGCACTGCCGCGACCTCGTCCCGGGTCAGTCCCGGCTCCCCTCTGGCCGCGAAGTAACGCGGCAGCTCGTCGCATTGACGGTAGAGCGCGTCGACGAGGCCGGGCGCGCCCCACTTGCCGGTGGCCGAGGACACGATGTCCGCGAACCGGGCCCCGGGCGCCCGGTCGTCTTGGCCGGCGATCCCGGCGAACCGGATCCGCAGCCCGGCCAGGAACGGCTCGGCCGCGCAGCTGGCGAGCAGCCGCTCGATGGTGGTGGCCGAACTGGCGAAGACGACGAGCGCGAAGTGACTCCGACCGGCCGACCCCCCGGCCGTCATCAGCTCGGCCGATATGTTCCTGACGGGGCGAGACCTGTCGCCGACGTCCCCCGGCGGGGGCCCCAGGTCGACGTACCGCAGCTGCAGGAAGTCCCCTAGCATGGGGGACCTCATGATCCGTTTCTCCGCCTCGGACGTCACGGTGGCGATCAGCCCGCTCGTCTTGGCGTAGCCCGCGACCAGGCAGAGGCAGCCCTCCGAGTCGTCCTCGCCGCCCGCTACACCCGGGTCCGCTCCGCCGAGGTCGCCGTCTGGCGGCTCCGCCGCCGTCACAGCAGATCCTCGTCTTCGTCGTTGGGCAGCGCGTACCCGCCGCCCGGCGGCGTCTGCCAGGTGACCGTCGGGGACGATGAGGCGTTGCCGTTGAAACCGCTGCCGCCGTTGAGGACCGGCTGCGGGCCGGTGATGCCGATCCGGGGCTGCGGGTTGGTGAGACCGCGGCTCCCGTAACCATGCTGACCGCCGGGAACGACGGCCGCCGGCGACGTCCCGGCCGGGCGCGCGCCCGACGTCGGCTGAACTCCCAGCTGGGCCTGGACCCTCCTGGTCCATTCGGCCAGGGCGGCGTCGAGGATGGTCTCCATGTGCTGGGCGACGTGCTTGTTGGCCTTGATGCCGATGGCTTCCTCGCGCTTGCGCATGTCCTCGTCGACGGCGATGTCCTTGTCCGCCGCCCGCTCGGAGTCCCGGCGCTTGGTGACCCGCCTGAGCTTCGCCCGGTCGGTGATGATGTCCTCCTCGGACTTGAGCACCTTCTCGTAGGGGGACAGCGGCCCGATGTTGAGCAGCACCTTGACCATGACCGGCAGGATCTCGATGAAGAAGAAGAGCAGGGTGACGACCCACTGGGCGACGCCGAGCATCGAGTTCCGCGCGCCCGCCGTGGACAGCGCCTCCAGCTGGGCGAGGATGCCGTTGTCGTTCTGCACCGCGTTCTGCGCGCCTGCCTCGTCGGCCGACACCTGGGCTTCAAGCTGGTTGTAGTTCCGCTGCAGCCCGGGCAGCGCGGCGGTCGCCGCCGCCTTCTGCTGCCCGAGCGTCTGCCCCTGGCTCTGCTCGGCCGCCTTCTCGGCGCTGGCCAATGCCTGCTGCGCGGTCTGCAGCTGGGAGTGCAGGCTCTGGTAGGCGGCTTGGTCCTGTTCGAACTCGGACTCCTTCAGGTGCGCCATCGGCCCGTCGCCGGCCAGGTCAGAGGCGCCCTCGCAGCCCGCTCCTGAACCGTCTATCTCACACTGGTAGGCCGCCTGCGCCTTGTCCATGGTCGTCAGGGCCGCCGCCACCTGCGGCGTCAGCGTGTTCACCTGGGACTGCGCGTCGAGCACAGCCGGGTTGGTCACGGTGCCCTGCAGGTGACCCTCAAGGATCGCCTTGTCCGTATTGATCTTGGCGAGGACCGTGTCCGCCTGAACCGAGGGGCCGCTCTGCTGGATCAGCGACGAGTCCTGCTTGGACTCGATCGCCTGCGCCGCGACCATCTGACTGTTGATGTCATGCTGGAAGATTCGCAGCGTCATCGGCGTCGCCACCACCAGCGAGATCACCATCGCCAGGAGCAGCCGCGGCAGTGCCATCAGCATCAGCCGCCGCCAGTCTCTGGTGTGGCCCATGCTGAGCACCAGGAACCGGTCCAGGTTGTAGATCACGCAGCCCCAGAAGACGCCGCCGAGGACCGCCGCCGCGAACGGCACATGAACCCCGTTGTTGAGCGCGAATATCATCGACATGACGGCGATGCTCGCCGTGGTCAGCAGCACCAGCGCCATCTGGATGAACCGCGCCCGCTCCATCGGCACCTGGTCGAGCACGTCGGCGTCAGCGCCGCCCATCCGGGCCAGCCGGTCGCCCAAACCCCTCTTAGCGCCATTCATCAGTCGTCATCCTTTGCGCTAGCAAGCGAACTATTGAGAATCGAGCCCGGCCCGGACTCGGCCAGCCGCCGTGCCTGACCGGTCAGGATCGCGGCGATCTCCCGGGTGGGACCGGCGATGATGGCACCGAAATCCGGGAACCTGATGACCTCGGCGACATCGATCCCTGGCAGCGCCATCTCCTTGATGACGCTGCTCAGCTCGGCGGCGCGAATCGTGGGGATGGCCGGGAACTCGGGCATGCTCACCCTCGGCACGCTCTCCTTGGTCGGGGCGAGCGCCTGCAGGTCGTAGTCCGGGAGCGCGGGCAGCGGCGGCAGTCGCGGCAGGGCGCCGATGAGGCTCTTCGGGTCGAACGGCGGAACCTCGTACAGGATCAGCTCGCCGAGGTCGACGCGGACCGCGCCGAACCGGTTGGCGGCCTCGATCGTCACCGGCCCGGACTGCTGCGGGCTGCGGACGATGTGCACCTGCGGCCGGCCGCTGTCCGGCACGGTCTGCGGAGCGCTGGCGCCGACCCGCACGGTGACCTCGGTGACGTTCTTGACCTCCCACTCGATGCGGACGTCCATGCCGCGCACCCGCATCGGGGTGGCCAGCCGGGCGGTGATCACCTCCGGCGGCTGGACCCTCCGCCGCACCTCCGAGCTGAGGTAGGCGTAGAGCTCCTTGGCGGTCGGCCGCCCGGCCCGGTCGCGCCCGACCGCCCGCCCGACCAGCGCCGCCCCGGCCGGGTCGAGCTTGCCCGCCACCCGTCTCGGGTCCCGCGTGGTGGCGGCCCCCTTCTCTCGATTGAGGCACCGCAGGATGGCCAGCCCGAGCTTGTACACGTCGGTGACCTGGTCCTGGTAGTGGAGCTGCGCGCACTCGGGCGGCTCCCAGCCGAGCGAGTGCCCCTGGCGGCGGCGGACGTCGGTGACGTCCGCCGCGCCGTCGCAGTCGAGCAGGATCATCCGCGGCGGACTGACCGCGAAGGCGGCGTTCTTGAGGCTGATGTCGCCGTACACCCAGCCGTGCTTGTGCAGCCTGCCGATGTCGTAGACGAGCTGCGCGAGCAGCGCGAGCCGCTCGGTCTGGTCGAAGTCCGGCACGCCGTTCAGCTTGAGCACGGCCGGAGTCGCGATCAGCCACTGCAGATCGCGCAGCTTCCGGCCGGCCCCGCCGGTGGCGGGGTCGGTCGTCACGATGAAGAACTCGTCCGGGATCAGCGGCATGAGCAGGCCGACCACGGCGCCCCGCTCCTCGACCAGCGCCCGCGGCCAGACCGTGCACCGGTCGAGGTCGGCGCGGTCAGCCGGGCTCAGCCAGGGGTCGCGAAACGACACCGCCTTCTCGGCCGACGTTGCCTGCACGGCCACGTCGACGGTGAACTCCTTGTAGGCGACCGCCGTCGCCGGGTCGCCCGGCAGCCGGTAATGAGGCGCCCGGTAGACCTTGCCGTACCCGCCCTCGGATAGCTCCTCGAGCGGGCCGAGATCGGCCTTCTTGACCCGCAGCATGTCCCCGTCACTCCCCGCCGGGCCAGATTCCCACGACCGTCCGGTCGTCAACGTGCGACTTCCGCGCGAACCCGACCTGGGCCGCGAAGGTGAGCGGGTCCGGCGGGCGGGCCCACCACCGCGCGAGCGTGTCGCGCACCTCGGCGCTCCACGCCAGCGGGTTGCCGACGCCGTCGGTCATCGCGAACAGCGCTCCCCCGGTCAGCAGGAACGAGCACCAGGAGCACCCGCCGTCGGATGTCGGCATCGCCCGCACCCCGCTGGAGTGGAAGCCCCCTCCGCCGTCCGCGACCGGGGTGACCGGCCGCCACCGGCCGTCGTCGCCCAGGTGCCACAGCGGCGAGTCCCCCACCCAGGCCACCTCGCCGAGCCACCTCCCGGCCGAGCGTGACACGCTGACGGCGACGGCGGTGGTCGCCATGGCGCTCCCGGTCGCCGCCCACTCGGCGGCGGACGCGGCCAGCCTGGCGTTGGCCGAGGCGAACGCCTCCGGCCACGGCGCCCCCTCCGCCCCCGCGGTCGCGAGGTCGGCGCTGACCATGGCGGCCGCATAGTCCGAGCGGTCGAGCGAGCCCACGCCATCGCAGACGACCGCGACCGCGAGGCTGCCGCCCCGCTGGCCGAGCGCGAACGCGTCCTGTCGCGGGGTGTGCAGCACGCGGTGCTGCACGCCCCTGGTCGACGCGGCCAGGATCCGCATGCCGGGCAGCGTCGCCCCGCTCAGCGCGATGTCGGACGGGCCGATCACGTCCGGCGGGGGGCCGTCCGGCGTCTCCCGCGCCGCCCGCCCCGGGTCGCCGATGACCGCCAGCGCGGGCGTCAATTCGTCGATGCTTACTTCAGCTTCCACCCCTGCATTCACCCGGCCTCAGTCGAGGAAATCCTCGGCTGCCCCCTGGGTCACGCCGGAAATCGTCGGCGCGGGGGCATGGATCAACGCGGGCGCACCAGTGGACGAGCTCTGCCCGCTTGAGACCACCGTCTTCATAATCACGTCGAGGATGTTCTTGATCACCAGGCCGATATCGTCGTTGGCGATGTGGTACCACCGAGCGCGCTCGGGCGGATAAGCCAGCTTCTTGAGCACGTCCACCGGCGCCTGGCGGAAACCGAACGGAATAAAGGTCGGATGCTGCTTCATGCCGACGCCGGTGACCCGGTTGTAGGTCAGCGTGGCCTTGAACGTCTCCCAATAGTCCCGGTCCTGCGGCTCGCCGTCGGTGAGGAAAAAAGCGCAGGGCCGGAAGACCTTGTACCCCTGTGCCTTGAGCGCGGCGGCGTCGGCCGGGATCACATGCGCCAGTTCGCGGAAGGCGGCGCCGTAGTTAGTACCGCCCTCGACGCTGAGCTGCGGCACCGGCTGCTCGCTGAGCTGGGTCAGCGGCAGCACCACCTTCGCCGTGTCGGAGAAGGTCATGATGCTGATGTGCGCGACATCATCGACAAAAGGCTCGCTGACGATGGACCGGCGCAGCCGCTGCACGCCGTCGTTGAGGGCCGCCATGTCCCTGCTCATCGAGTACGACACGTCGCAGATCAGATAGAAGGGCATTACCATCTGCCCCTCGCCCGCACTCACCCGGTCGTGTCCGTATTCCTCACTCATTGCCCCTCCAAGAGCCAGGCCGACGACAACCGTGCGTCGCCGGAATTAGGGAATGAGGGGTCCCAAACTCCTTGCCTCAGAAATTAGAGATCCCCTGAACTGCCAGAAACGTAGGAAGGCGCTGCCGCCCAGCCCCCCGCGCGAACGCGGTGCGCGCGCTAACCGACTACCCCCCAAGGACGGTAGGCTACCGAATCGGGTGCCATCTCGTCATCATTCGTAAATAAGTATTTTTAAACCCTGAAAATGAGGGGATTCCGGGCACTGAACGCCTGGGGTTCTTGTCATATTTTGCCCCTTTAACGACCGGACGGACCAGCGGGGAGTGCATCCGGTCGCGGCCCCGGCCACTCGACCCTGCTCGCGGCCGGTCGCGTGACTGAGACCACACGTGCCAACCAGGTCACGGGGCGGCCATCACGCCACCCGCCAGCCTAACCGACAGGTAACCTGAGAGGCGGGAATCAGTAACCAGCACACACCAATCTTTCGGAAGAAGGCGATGTCCGCCGTGTCTTCTGAGTCTCCGCTCGCCGCAGCAGATCTCAGCGCGCCATCAACAACCCCCTCGTCCTCGGGCAACGGCCTTCAGACTGAGCCAGCGGACACCGGCGCCCCGCCGGCCAACGCCGACTTCGGCCCCAATGAGTGGCTTGTCGATGAGCTGTACCAGCGCTATCTGGCCGACCCGGGTTCGGTCGACCGGGCCTGGTGGTCGTTCTTCGCCGACTACAAGCCCGTCCGCGCCACCGATCCCGCGGCCGGCCCCGTCGCCGCCCCGGCGACACCGGGGACGCCGGCCGCCGCGGCCAAGCCGGCCGCCGTGGCAGTGCCGGCCGCGCAGGCTCCGCCGGCCGCTCCGCCGCCGAGCGACGCCGACGTCAGCAAGCTCCGCGGCGCCGCCGCCCGCACCGCGCAGAACATGGCCGCGAGCCTCACCGTGCCGACCGCCACCAGCGTCCGCGCGGTGCCGGCGAAGCTGCTGATCGACAACCGGATCGTCATCAACAACCATCTGCAGCGGGGCCGGGGCGGGAAGATCTCCTTCACCCACCTGATCGGCTACGCGGTGGTCCAGGCGGTCAAGGCGCTGCCGGAGATGAACGCGGCCTACGCCGAGGAGGACGGCAAGCCCGTCCTCGCCGCCCCCCACCACGTGAACCTCGGCCTGGCCATTGACCTGCGGGCCAAGGACGGCAGCAGGCAGCTGCTGGTGCCCAACATCAAGGGCGCCGACGGGATGGACTTCCGCCAGTTCTGGACCGCCTACGAGGACGTGGTCCGCAAGGCGCGGAGCGGCAAGCTGACCGTCGCGGACTTCCAGACCACCACGATCTCGCTCACCAACCCGGGCACGATCGGCACCGAGCACTCGGTGCCGCGCCTGATGCCCGGCCAGGGGACCATCGTCGGCGTCGGGGCCATGGACTATCCCGCCGCCTACCAGGGCGCGAGCGAAGAGACCATGGCCAAGCTCGCGATCAGCAAGACCGTGACGCTGACCTCGACCTACGACCACCGGATCATCCAGGGCGCCCAGTCCGGCGACTTCCTGCGGATCGTGCACTCGCTGCTGCTCGGCGAGGACGGGTTCTACGACAAGATTTTCGAGTCGCTGCGGATACCGTACGAGCCGGTCCGCTGGGTCAGGGACTTCCCGTACGGCCACGAGGACGACGTGACCAGGTCGGCCCGGGTGCAGGAGCTGATCCACGCCTACCGGGTCCGCGGGCACCTGATGGCCGACACCAACCCGCTCGACACCGAGCAGCGCAAGCACGCCGACCTGGACATCATCAAGCACGGCCTCACCCTCTGGGACCTGGAGCGCGAGTTCGCCACCGGCGGTTTCGGCGGCAAGCCGATCAGGCGGCTGCGCGAGATCCTCGGGGTGCTGCGCGACTCCTACTGCCGCACGGTCGGCATCGAGTACATGCACATCCAGGATCCGGAAGAGCGCAAGTGGATCCAGTCGCACATCGAGGTCCCGCCGGCCCGCGCCAGCCACGACGAGCAGATGCGCATCCTGTCCAAGCTCAACGTGGCCGAGGCGTTCGAGACGTTCCTGCAGAACAAGTACGTCGGCCAGCGGCGGTTCTCGCTTGAGGGCGGCG
>Ga0302326_10015081_pt1 | contig 16281 bp, 7 predicted proteins | sample Palsa_T0_3_FD_202264 | JGI IMG/M metagenome (GOLD analysis project Ga0302326, IMG submission 202264) | Peat permafrost microbial communities from Stordalen Mire near Abisko, Sweden - Palsa_T0_3 | ecosystem: Environmental > Terrestrial > Soil > Palsa > Peat permafrost | place: Sweden: Abisko... | reverse complement strand
AACTGGTCCAGCTCTGCTTGTATGATGGGTGCGAACCGGTCCCAGGCTGAAGTAATATCTCCCGCGATCAGGATAACTTCCGGCGACAGGGCAGCGGTAACCATGCGCAAACCTATCCCGATGTATTTAGCTTGTTTTGCCACAGCAGCGAGCGCATGCGCGTCACCTTCTTCAGCATGGTTGAGCAGTTCATGAAACGTCATGCGTTTCGCCTTCGGCTCCAACTCTGCGTAGTAACGTAGGGCAGCGTTACAGGATCCGAAAACCTCCCAGCATCCGCTCTGTCTACAAGCACAGCGAGGCCCGGAGGGATCGATCGCGATATGCCCAAACTCGCCCGCCATTCCGTCCTGGCCGGAGATGATCTGTCCATTTGCCAGGATCCCTCCCCCAATACCTTCCGAAACAGTGATCAATACCGCATCGCGAACGCCATCCAATCTGCCAAACCAGAGCTCGGACATGAGGCAGGCGGTGGCGGCATTCTCCATTTCAGTGGGCAGCCCCATCTTGCGCTCGATGGTTTGCTTGATATCGTATTTCGGCCACTTCAAATTGGGAGCAAAGATAAGACACTGCGATTCCTTGTCGACGCGCCCTGGAACGCTGATACCAATTCCTTCCAGAGATTTTTTCGGATAGCTGTCCCTGATTCGCTGCATGCAGTCGATCATGGCCGCAACCGCCTTGGACGGATCCGAGCCCAGGGGGAGCGTAGATCGGGAAAGCAGGCGGCCATTCAGGTCGATCATAGCAACCGTGACTTGCCGGGGATGGATGTCGGCCGCCAGTACAACGAGATCATCGTTGAGAACCAGCATCGTGGGATGCCGCCCGCGCGGCAATTGCGCTATCGAGCCTTCGCGAATCCATCGCTCGCGCATCAGCTGCTCTATGATTTGCGACACAGTGCTGCGCTGCAATCCTGACAACCTCGCAAGATCGGCCCGGGAAATCGGCTGACGCGAATGTATCAACTGCAGAACGATCTCTCGATTAATATGGCGGGCGGTCTCGCTGGAAGCCGACTCAATCGCGTTCAGATCGACGCGGCCCATCCCTTTCGTTGCTTGCCAGTTCTTCAAAATGTCTCCGAGTCATTTATGGGCTTGGGCAGGCCATGTACGCGGCGCCCTCTCAGCCGGACAATCGAGCTCACGCAGGATTCCCCACTAACGAGACGAGCGATTGCTTACATTTCGTTGTCATCACGAATAAATTGAACCGATGAAGGTTAAATATTACTCCTTTGACACTGCCTTCGTGCTGAAAAGCCGTGGTTGTCCTGCATCGTTCTCAAGCGAGCACAAACCTCACGCTTTTCACGACGAGATGTCCTTCTCAAGCAGCACGAAATGTAAGTCGTCTCGAAGCGGCCTGCCGAAGCGTTCATCACCATAGGGAAAGGTTTGCGTCTCACCCGTCAAGGTATAACCTCGCCGTTCATACCATGCGATCAGGGCCTTTCGCACATTAACCACCGACATACGAATGCAGCGAGCGCCTCGCTCTTTCGCGAATCCTTCTGCGGCCGCTAACAAAGTGCGGCCCATTTGCCTTTTTTGCAGATCAGGCCGAATGGTCAGCAGGCCGAGATACCAGACGCCGTCCTCTTTTGGCTCCAGCCACACAGTTCCCAACAAATCTCCATCGGGGTCCTCCCGATATGTAAGCAATTGTGCATTCGGCTTCGTCGCCAGGTCTGCTCTAAGCAGAGTCTCGTCCAGGCGTTGCCCCTCGATGAAATCAGCTTCGGAGTTCCAACTCGCTCCTACGCCGGTGCCTCGAAAAGCCAAATTTGCCAGGTTGACGATTTCGGTGTAGTCCCCTTCAACAGCGCGGTTGAGCAACATTCAAACCAGTTTACGACGGTGCCGAAAGCACTAACCCTGCCGTGGAATCGAACGGGCTCACCACGAACAATCGGCCATGTTAGACTCGGGCTCGTTGCCCAAGCTGAGTGATCGATCCCGCAAGTCCGGTATTCTTGACTCGTGCCCAAGCCGACGCCTATCATCCAGCATCCCATGACACATATGTATCTGGCGCCATGATCGGGAAAACCGTTTCGCACTATCGCATTCTGGACAAGCTGGGCAGTGGTGGAATGGGAGTCGTTTACAGGGCCGAGGACACCAACCTCGGGCGGATGGTCGCGCTCAAGTTCTTACCCCAGGAACTGGCGGAAGATCCCCAGGCATTCGAGCGTTTCAGACAAGAGGCGCGCGCCTCTTCTGCGCTGAGCCATCCCAACATCTGCACCATTCATGAGGTAGGCGAGTTCGGCCTGCAGCCGTTTATCGCCATGGAGTATCTGGAGGGAGAGACCCTGCAAAAGCGCCTCCTGGCCGGGCCCATGCCCGTTGACGAACTGCTGGAATTGGCGATCCAGATCGCGGATGCGCTGGATGCGGCGCATCATGGGGGCATTATCCACCGGGATATTAAACCGGCGAACATCTTCATCACCCCACGAGGACAGGCAAAGATTCTGGATTTCGGCCTGGCGAAATCGGTCGGGTCCACCCATGAAGCTCAAGCTTCCTCGCGCTCCGCGGAGGCCGAGGCTGCTGCCGCAGCGCACCTTCAGGACAAGCCTACTTTGCCGGTCGATCCCAATCTGCAGACCCGTCCCGGCTTTGCCTGGGGCACGGCGGAATACATGTCGCCGGAGCAGGCGCGGGGAAAGAATCTTGACGCTCGAAGCGACGTATTCAGCTTTGGCGTCGTGCTCTACCAAATGGCGACGGGTCGAATGCCTTTCCATGGTGACACCCTGGCCGAGGTTTTTGCCGCGATTCTGCATGAGACCGCCGAACCGGTAACCAGCTTGAATCCGGAGGCGCCGCGCGCCCTGGAAGGAATTATCAACAAGGCGCTGGAAAAGGACCGCGACCTGCGAGCCCAGAGTGCCGCTGAACTGAGAGGCGATCTAAAGCGCCTGAAGCGCGACCTGAATTCAGATCGCCTGAGCGCGGCGTTGGCTGCCTCAACCTCGGTGACCGGTGCAGTGCGACCGGCGGCAACTCGGTCCACCTCGAGAGCCGGGATAAGTGCGCCGGCCCCCCGGCGCCGTCGCTGGCTTGTCCTCGGCGCCTTCATCGTCGCCGGCTTGGCCGTCCTGGCCTTCCTCCTGAGGCCGGTACTGCCTCCGCCGAGGGTGACCAGCTCGCTGGAGGTAACAACGGATGGACAAGAAAAGACCGGCGCGGCCACCGATGGCGCCAGGCTCTATTTCTCAGAGGGTGGGCAGATCTACCAGGTTTCCACAGCCGGAGGGGAGATCGTCCGAGTCCAGGAGTCCATTGACGATATATTCCCTGTCGACATATCCCGCGATCGCTCCCGGCTGCTTGTCTTGACGAAGGCATTCGTCCCCGAGGGGAACGCCGCCTCGACTCTGCCGGTTCTGGGGGGCGCTGCGCGCCGCCTGGGCAACGTGGTGGCAACCGACGCGTCGTGGTCGTCCGACGGCGAGAAGTTGGCGTATACCTCGGCTACGGATCTCTACGTCGCCAACGGCGACGGGGCGGACCCTCGCCGGCTGGTGACCGCGCAGGGCACTGCCTCCTGGCCACGCTGGTCGCCCGATGGGCGCCGGTTGCGGTTCACGGTAAACGGCGCGAACGGCTCTGCCATCTGGGAAATCAACTTAGATGGAAGCGGCCTCCACCAACTACTGACCGGCTGGAATAGCCCGCCGGCGGAGTGCTGCGGCAGCTGGACGCCGGATGGACGATATTTTGTCTTCCAGTCAACCCGAGGCGGTGTTGCCGACATCTGGGCGATGCGCGAGGCGGGCAGGCTGTTCCAGCGCGTAGATCACGCGCCGGTCCAGTTGACCTCCGGGCCAACCAGCACCTTTGCTCCGTTGCCGGATATAGATGGGAGCCAGATTTTTGTCCGCACCATCCAGCCACGGGGGCAGCTGATGCGCTTCGACGCGAAAGCACGTGAATTTCGCCCACTCTTTCCCGGTGCGCCACCTGGTATTCAGGGCTCGGGTATCGACTACTCAAAAGACGGCAAATGGATCGCCTATATGAGCTACCCGGAGGGGAGCGTGTGGCGGAGCCGGCCCGGTGGCAGTGAACGTTCGCAGCTGACCTATCCTCCGCTGCTGGCCTACATGCCGCGCTGGTCGCCCGATGGAAGCCAGATTGCGTTTATGGGCCAGCTGCCGGGCAAGCCCTGGCAACTCTATATCGTGAGCTCGCAGGGCGGCGCGGTACAGCAGCTCATACCCGACCAACGAGACCAGGCCGACCCCAGCTGGTCGCCTGACGGAAATTCACTGGCCTTTGGCGGACAGGCGGTCGCAGAAAAAGACGCAGCCAGCATCAATGCGATCCGTTTGCTTGATCTGCGCACGCGCAAAGTCACGGTTGTGCCTGGATCAAACGGCCTGTGGTCACCGCGCTGGTCACCCAGGGGAGACCGTCTCCTGGCCATGTCCAACGACGGAAACGAGCTCTTCGTTTACAACTTCGCTACCCGGGAGTGGACTCAGGTCGCCAAGGCGTCCATTGGTTACCCTAGTTGGTCGCATAACGGAGACTACATCTATTTTCTGAATCACCTGGCGGGAGGAGACCAGATCTTCCGCGTCTCGGTCGCCAGTCACAAGCTCGAAGAAGTGGTGGACCTGAAGAATTTTCACGGGGCGCCCTTTCTGGTCGGCTACTGGATGGGGCTGGCTCCGGATGATTCACCCTTGATGGTCCGCGACGCCGGTACCTGGGACTTTTACGCTCTCCGCATGACACTTCCATAAAGTGGCCGCTGTAAATTCCCCAAGGTCCCTCTGCATGACCCCCAGGTCTCGAAATCGAGACCTGGGCCACCCACTCATGGTTTTGAATTTACGGAGGCGGTTCCCACGCAGTAGGCTCTGTCAGGTGCCCAGTTCGAGATCGTCAAAGCGTCGCCACTTGTAAAACGCAATCGAGACAATCCAGCTGACGGCGAACAATCCCACAATGAAGTAGCCAAGGGTCCCGAAGTTGTCGTTGAGCTTAACGACGCCATCCCAGAAGCTCCCCTTCAAGTGGAACTGGTCGGCAAGGAGCCCCAGGGCTTCGATACCGCCAACCACGAGAGCAACCGCCACTGACACGCTGGTGATGGTCATGTTGTAGTAAAGCTTGCGAATAGGCTTGACGAAGGCCCATCCATAGGCGCCCAGCATCAGGATGTTATCCGTTGTATCAATGAGCGACATGCCGGCAGCAAAAAGTGCGGGAAATATCAGGATCGACCACACCGGCAGCCCCTTCGAGGCTTCGGTAGCAGAGATTCCTAACACTCCAATCTCGGTGGCTGTATCGAATCCGAGGCCAAACAACACTCCCAGTGGATACATATGCCAACTGCGTGTGATCATCCGGAACATTGGTCGAAATAAACGGGCCAACAAACCCCTGTTCGCGAGCAGCAGGTCAAAATCTTCCTCTACGTAGGGTTCACCTCTGCGGACCCGGCTGAACGTTCGATAGATGGAACGCAAAACGATCAGGTTCACCAAAGCAATGCCAAACAGAAAGAGGGTAGACACCAGCGTGCCGACCACTCCTCCCACCTGCCTGACTGAATCCATGCGGTGTTGCAGTGCAACCACTGTCCAGGCGATGGCGACCGATCCCAGCACGACAATCGTCGAATGCCCCAACGAAAACATGAAGCCAACCGCAACCGGCCGTTTGCCTTCCTGCATGAGTTTGCGGGTCACATTGTCGATCGCCGCAATATGATCCGCATCCACGGCATGGCGAAGGCCAAAACTGTAGGCGAGAAATGCGGTGCCAAGCAATACCGGGAAATGACGGAAGGCCAGGATGGCCCAGAGCCAGGCGGCTCCGTTAAACACCAGCAAGACACAGTAGATACCGAGCACCCTGCCGCGGGTATTCTCCGCTCCATCGTTGAAGAGCACCCGGAGCATCGATGGCAAAGTGTCGATCTTGCGTCGAGTAACTTCTACCGTCATCTCTCTCTCGATTTGCTGCTGTCAAGCAACGGATCCTGGTGCAGGGGTAGCACGATTCCAAAACTCATATTACACCAGCCCGGTTAACCCCGAATCGTCTCCAGTGTTTGGGCCAGAGCCGCACACAGACGGTTGTTTTGCTCCCTGGTGCGGACTGCGGTGCGAAAGTGTCCGGTGGGGAGACCCTCGTAGTTTGCGCAGGCGCGGAGAACAATACCGTGCTCGACGATCATGTGCTGCCAGAAGATGTCAGGATCGATTCCTGCAGGGAGCCGGAACAGGATGAAGTTAGCGGACGAGGGATACGCCAAGAGTCCCAGCCGCTCGAGCTCCTTCTGCATCGAGATGCGGTGCTCCAGGTTGTGAGCTCTCGCGCGATCGGCATAGGCTCGGTCGGCGAGAGCCGCGCTGACTGCGCGCGAAGCAAGTGTCGCGACTGGCCATGGCGGGACATGGTCTCCGATCGACAATGAAAGGGCGGGATTGGCGACTGCGTAGGCGACCCGCAGTCCGGGCATCCCATAAAATTTCGTGACCGAGCGAAAGACGATCAAGTTGGAAAACTCATCGGTTTCGGCCGTGAGCGAGTGTTCCGGAACATAGTCGATGAAGGCCTCATCGAGCAAGACGTACCTCCTCTTTTCGGCAGCCTTGCTGATCAGATCGCGAAGCAAAGCGGCATCATGACAGATCCCCGAAGGGTTCTGCGGGTTCGCGAGCAGGATGGCGTCCTCCCCTCCCGCGGCCATCGCAGCGGGATCGTACTTAAAATTCGACGCCGGACTCAGCGCGTAGGGGGCTATCTCGACTCCAGCGCGCCCAAGGGTCTTGCGATATTCAACGAAGGCTGGAACCGGAAGCAGGCAGCGGCGAATTGGTAACGCACGTAAAACCGCCTCGAGGAGTGGGACGAATCCATTGGCGGCGGTAATGTTCGGTGTGGCGGCCCGCGCGTAGCCTGCGATCGCCTGTCTGAGTTCGGTCAGCTGCAGATCGGGGTACTCCGTCAATGCTGAGGGGTCGTCCAAACTCGCACGTAAGGTGGACAAGACCGATGACGGCGGTCCCTCAGGATTTATGTTGGCGCTGAAGTCCAGAAGCTGTGACACAGGAATGCCGAAGCGCTCGGCGATCTGTTGAAGTTGGCCCCCGTGCAAAGGGTACGATTCGATCTTCTCGAGCACGGGACTAATCCAGGATCTTCCCAATCAGCCACATGTGTCCGAATGGATCGACAACCGCGCCTTGCAGCATTCGTTTGATCGGACGCGGTCCAGTCGTCGAATGATGATGTTCCTCGACGGGACTATGGTTGATGGCTCCTGCAGACCGCGCCCTCTCATGCACGCCAACCGGATCATCGACAAACAGTTCAATTCTGACTGTAGTGAACCCGGCGGGGCTTCTCGTGCCGTACTCGGGGGATTCTTCTGCCAGGAAAAACTCCGCCTCGTCAATCGAAAGTCCGGCAATTGCGCCTTCTAATTCCCACAACAGCGTTGCTCCAAAAGCCTGTTGGTAAAAGGCGATCGCAGCCCTTCCATCGCTCACGGCCAGCATGGGAGAAATCTGCGTTGTCATGTTGCTGAGCTCCTCTTGCCGCGCAGTCGGTCGTGAACAGTTTAAGCCAACGATTGCCGGCCCCGCTGGGGGCGCTTTCCCCTTTCTGCCTCCGGAAGTCCTGTCGCGCATGGGATGAATAGCCGACACCGTTCATTCTTAACGGTGTTAGCTGCTCTCTGGACGTTCCCGCCAGGCCACCACCTTCCAAGCGAAATCCATTCCGCTCGATGCCTTCGTTCTAACTACAGCACTTCCTTCAGCGCATGCTGTGGTCTGCCATTTCAGCCGCAGGAGAGATTTTATCAGCGCTTAATATCCCTCACGGCTCCTGGTAGCACGTATTTATAAACTGTAATATTATGATCGCCGCACCGAGCCACACCATGCAGATGCTTGTTACGAAGTTGCTCCAAGCGGCGGCGAGAAGGTCCGTTCTTGTTCTGGTCGTCGCATCGCTAACCTCTCCAGCCTTACGGGCGGCGACCGGCGGAAGCATCTCCGGGACGGTCGTGGATCCCACCGGCGCGGTGGTGGCGGGAGCAACTCTCAGGCTGGTCAATACAGCGCAGCACACGGTTTACCAGGTCATCTCAGACAAGCAGGGTATCTATTCTTTTCCCAATCTTCCTGTCAGGCACTACGAACTCACCATCTCGGCCCCCGGATTCGCGACGCAGCGAAAGACCAATCTGGCGGTGGACACCGACTCGGCGCTCCGGGTGGATGCCAGCCTCACCATCGGCGCGCACTCTGAGGCGGTGACCGTCACCAGCGATGCATCCGCGAGCGTGGCCGTCGATACCATTGCCACCCACCTGGGCGAGGTGATATCCGGTGCGCAGATGACTGCGCTGCCGCTGAATGGAAGAAGCTATACAGACTTGCTGGCAATTCAACCGGGGGTGGCGCCGATCTCAACCCTGTTGCCGAACTCCGTCATCATGGCCGGCGTCACCGGGAGCATCGACCCGTCGGGCGACCAGAATCCCGGCAATCTTTCCATCAACGGGCAGCGCGAATCCTCAAATGGGTTCATGGTGGGCGGCATCGACGTGCAGGAACACATGAACGGCGGTACCTCGATTATTCCCAACCTCGATTCCATCGAGCAATTTCGCGTACTAACCAACAACTTCGATCCTGAATACGGAAACTATAACGGTGGTGTGGTCACCGTTGTCACCAAGGAGGGAAGCAACGCATTTCACGGCGGCGTCTTCGAGTTTCTACGTAATACCGCGCTCGATGCCAGGGGGTATTTCGATCCCACCCGGTCGGCATTCCGGCAGAACCAGTTTGGGGGCACCCTCGGTGGTCCGGTAAAGGCCGACAAAATCTTCTTCTTTGTCGACTACCAGGGAACCCGTACCACCCAGGGGCTTTCAACCGGCTATATCTCAGTGCCGACGGTTGCTGAGCGGGGTGGCGCATTCCATGATCTTACCGGCTCCGTGAGCGGCCCTTATCTCGCATCGCTGCTAACCAACGATCTGGGCTACCCGGTCACAGCGGGAGAGCCTTACACCAGCGTCTTTCCCGGCGGCACGATTCCACAAAGCGCCTGGTCGGCGCCGGGTAAGAATCTATTGCAGTACATTCCCACTCCCAATGTCAGTGCGGATCAGTACTCGACCTCGGCGTTTGCGCAGACTGTGCGCGATGACAAGGGAGCGGCCCGCATCGACGCCAACAGCAGGTGGGGCCAGATCTCCGGCTATTACTTCATCGACGACTATCACCTCGACAACCCCTATCCGGGTTCCGTTGCTGGGGCGAGCATACCCGGCTTCGACGCGCTTTACATGGGGCGCGCGCAACTGCTGTCGCTGAGCGATAACAAGCTGATTGGCTCGAACATCGTGAACGAGTTTCACGTCGGCTATTTGCGCAATGCCAACATCGTCGGGCAACCGAAGGGCGGGCTTGGCGTGAGCCTGGCCTCGCAGGGTTTCGCCTCCGGAGCCAACGGTGGGCCGGGAATCGATCTGCAGGCTCCGCAGTTTGAGGGCGTGGAGAACATTACCTTCCCCACCTTCGTCATGGGCGTTCCCATCACCAATATGACGCAGATCAACGACACCTACTACGTAAGCGATGGGCTCTCGCGAGTCTTCGGCGCGCACACGCTAAAGGCCGGCGGCCAATTTCATATCGACCAGGTAAATGATTATCCCAACGGCACGTTCAACGGGACCTTCAACATCGACGGAACCGAGACCGGGGACCCTTACGCCGATTTCCTGCTCGGAGTGCCCAGCAACTTCACCCAGTCGTCGGGCTCGCCGCTCTATCTGCGCAACCGCTATGAGGGCTTCTACGGCGAGGACAGCTGGCGTGCACGCAGCGACCTTACCGTCAATGCGGGCTTGCGTTGGGATATCATCATGCCCTTCTGGGAGAAGTACAACCAGGTACAGACCTGGATTCCCAACGCGGAATCTAGGCTCTATCCAGGAGCACTCCCCGGGCTGGTCGTCCCCGGCGATCGCGGAATTCCCAAGACACTCGCGCCCACCGGCTACAAGAATTTCGCTCCCAGACTCGGATTTGCCTATGCGCCGAAGTTTGATCATGGGTTCTGGAAGGCGCTCTTCGGAGGAGGCGGCGAGAGCAGCATTCGAGCAAGCTACGGCGTCTTCTACACGGAATTCCCCGGCCTGGCGGCCGGCGTCATGTACGGCGTACCGCCCTACGGCTACAACTATCTCAGCCCGGCGCCGCCTTTGATGGCCACGCCATTCATTTCGGCTGCAACCGGGGTCAACAACGGGCAGCGGTTCCCGTTCCCCTTTCCGCCTCATCATGTTTCAGCGTCCAATCCAGACAGATCGGTTAACTGGGCCAACTTTGCGCCACTAGCTGCGGACCCGTTTTTCAACCACCGCAATAAAGCGCCTTACATCAACAACTACATGTTCTCGATCCAGCGGCAACTAACCCCAAGCGCTCTCTTGACCATGAGCTATGTGGGCAACCAGGGGCATCGGATCCTCGCCGTCGTTGCTGCCAACCTGGGGAATCCTGCTCTCTGCCTCAGCCTGCCCGGCTGCGCTCAATTCGGAGAAGACAATAACTACACCAGCGCATCCGGTGCAACCGTCTACGGGACCCGCAACCTCCCCGGTGACCAAAACACCTATGGAGCGCCCATCACTACAAGCGAAAACTACGGCGAAAATGCATCGCAAAGCACCGTCGCCAACTCCAACTACAACGCATTGGAAACCACTCTCCGTTACCAGCGCAGCGGTTCCCAGTTCCTGCTCAGCTACGCGTATGCGAAATCGATTGATCAAGGTTCCAACCTTGGAGAGCAGATCGATCCCAGGAATCCCAGGCAGCAACGCACGATCTCCGCGTGGGACCAGAGACAGACCTTTGTCGCCAGTTACACTTTGATGCCACCGCTCGCGAGTCTCTTCCACAGGTCCAATCGCCTGACCGACGGTTGGAGCATCTCAGGAACAACCCGCTTCGCCACGGGCTTTCCCGTGACGCTGACGGACAATTCCGACAATTCGCTGCTCGGCACGCTGGGTAACGGCATCAACAATTATTTGCTCGACACCCCCCAGCAACTGCCGGGGCCGCTCGAAATCAATACCAACGGCCGCAACGGCAAGCCGGCCTTCAATACCGCCCTGTTTCCCATAGAAGCCAAGGGCACACTGGGCAACGCCAAGCGCCGAGTCTTCTATGGGCCGGGCATCGAAAACTTCGATCTGACGCTCGAAAAGAGTGTGCGTCTGGCTGAAAGCAAGTCTCTTGAGTTCAGGGTTGAGGCGTTCAACGCCTTCAACCATACCCAGTTCTACGGGCCCGCGCCGGTGGACGGACAGGTGGACGATACCGTGCATTTTGGCGATATCGTGAGCGCGGCTTCGCCGCGACTGATGCAACTCGTCGGGAAATTCACCTTCTAAATGTGGGTACCTCGCGCCCTCCCGGACTGCTCCCGAAGTTTGAGAATCCTGCTACTGGGCAGAACTTTTCCGGCCGGTGGTTTTAAGTTCGGCGACGAGTTGCTGAAACTTTGGATTGGGGCGGAGACTCTTGAGATCGTCGTCGGCAACCATGCCGTTGACGTCCTTATACCCACGGTCAACGGCTTCGCGCAAGTATTTGAGCGCGTCATCGGTGCGGTTGGCCGCCACTGCCACGGAAGCAAAGGCATACCACGCCTGCCATTGGTTTCCCCGCCCCCCGGAATCGCTCTCCCTTGCCGTCGCGTCGCGAAAAAGATTGGTTGCTTCCGGGTAGCGATGGCTGTGCGCCAAAGCCAGGCCCAGCTGGGTGAGTGCTTCCAGCCAATCGGGATATTGCGTGCCTTGCGCGCTTCGGTACCCGTCGACGGTTTTTCGAGCCAGAGGCTCGGCTTCGGCATAGCGGCCCTCGCGGTTCAGGACCATGGCCAATTCTCCCTGCGATAACAGGGCAAGGGGGCTTTCCGGTCCGCTCACGCGGACTGCGGAGCTGATCGTTTCGCGCAGCATCCGTTCTGCCACGGAAAGGTGGCCTTCGTAACAAAAAGCCTTCGCCAGGTTGATCTTGATCCTAAGGGTTTCAGCATACTCGGCGCCCTCAGTGCGGGAAAAAATCTCCAAGGCCGTTCGATAGAGTTTTTCCGACTCGGCGAGATGATTCTCCGCCAGCAGCAGGGTGGCGAGGTTTTCCATGTCGAGCACCGAGTCGTGGTGCTCGCGCCCCAGAACGCGCTGGTCAGCCGCCAGGAGCTGGCGGTAGAGCGGTTCGGCTTCGGTCAAACGTCCTTCTATCTGATAGGTGGAGGCGAGATTCCCCATCGCCCGCATCGTTTGCGGATGATCGGATCCCAAAGCCCTCAAATCGCCATCCAGCGCCTGGCGGAATTCATCTTCGGCTTCGTGATAACGGTTTGCGTCAAACATCAGAATTCCCAGATGATTGACCGATTTCAGGGTTCGCATGTCGTCGGGTCCCTGGTTACGCCTTCTCCAGGCAACGACCTGCCGCTCCAGTTTTTCTGCCTCGTCGAAGCGGTTCTCGTCCTCTAGAACTGCCCCCAGGTTGTCCATGGTGTCGATCGTGAGTGGCGCCTCCGGTCCGAGTACACGCTGCGCCGTGGCCGAAGCCTGGGTGGCTAGCTTTTCCGCCTCGGGATAATTTGACTCCTCATCGAGAATAGAGCTGAGCTGCAGCATCGATTCCAGTGTCATGGGGTCATCCGGTCCGAGGAGGCGCACTTGAGCATCCAAAGCACTCTTTGCCAGACCATGGGCACGAGCATATAGCCCTAAGTTTGAGTAGGTGCGAGACATGACCTCCATCATTTGCGATTGCACCTCAGGATCCTTCGCCAGGCCCGTCTCCATATTTATTGAAGCTTTGTCGAGAATCTCACGTGCCGTGACGCTGTTGCCGCGCGCCTTGTTGGGATCGGATACCTTGAACATGTCGGTCATGAAATCGGTGATGCGGGTGGCGCGGTCGCGCTCGCGGGTGATCCGACGCAACTGCACCGCCTCTACAACGGAGAAAGCGGCCAGCAGGAGAATCAACCCAGAGGCCACACCCACGGCCACCCGGTGGCGCCGGATATATTTCCGCATGCGATAACCAGCGCTGACGGGACGCGCCAGAATGGCGTCGTGATGCAGATAGCGGCGAATGTCGGCAGCAAGTTCAAGTGGCGTGCCATACCGGCGCGCGCGATCTCTCTCCAGTGCCTTCATCGCGATCCAGTCGAGGTCACCCTTGAGCAGGCTCACCAGTTGCCTTGGCTCGGTGCCGCGTGCTTCGGCGGTTACTGAAGACGTATCTCGATCGCCATTGACTTTGCTGCTCGGAGCGGGCGGGTCTTCCTGGTGTAACTTACGCAGCCACTCCTCGAGTGGCGGCTTCTGCCGCTGCTTTGTTTCAAATGGCTGCAACCCGGCCAGCAGCACATAGAGCACGACTCCCAGCGAGTAGACGTCGGTGCGCGTGTCGATGTCCTGCATCTTGGGATCGGCCTGCTCCGGACTCATGTACCCGGGTGTCCCCATGAAATGTGCGAGCTGGGTAAAGGTTTCTCCCCCCATGTGAGGTGTGGTCGCTTTGGCCAGGCCGAAGTCGATGATGCGCGGCACAGGTTTGCCGTCCACTTCTACAACCAGAACGTTTGCCGGTTTCAGATCGCGATGGATGATGGCTTTTTGATGGGCGTGCTGCACACCTTCGCAGACCTGTATGAAGAGTTCGAGCCGATCGATAATCTTCAGCTTCTTCTCGTCGCAGTATTGCGTAATCGGCAGGCCGGGCACATACTCCATCACGAAGTAAGGCTGGCCCTGTGGTGTAGCCCCGGCGTCAAACACTTTGGCGATGGCGGGATGATCCATGATCGCCAGCGATTGCCGCTCCGAGTGGAAGCGTTGCGCGACGGCGTCGTCGAACATGCCAGCCTTGATCAGCTTGAGCGCAACTTGCCGCCGCACGGGAGAAGTTTGTTCAGCCAGCCAGACTTGTCCCATGCCGCCTTCGCCGAGTTTACGCACGATTTGAAAGCGCTGTGCGAAGACTTGGCCCGCTTCCACCGCGGCCAGCGCCCCCGCTCGATTGTCGTTTGAGTCTGGCTTCTCTCCCAGTAACCCGACCAACTCCGGCACCGGCGATGATTGCATGAAAGTGGAGCGCACGCCTTCGTTGGCCAAAAGAAGGGACTCCACTTCAGCGTGGAGCTTCGCATCGGAAGAGCACGCCTCATCGAGGAACCGGCTGCGTTCTTCCGGGTCAAGTTGCATCGCCTGATGCAGCACCTCCTTGATCCGTTCCCAATCCTGGGTGGCCATGGCTATGCCATCCTTTGCAGCTGGCGATGCAACCAGACGCGGGCTGTTGCCCAATTTTCATCGCCCGCCTTCCAGTCCCGCAACAGCTCGGTGAACGGACCAGGGTAATTTTCGGGCATAGGTCCCTCGGTTGGCTCCCAGCGGAGATCCGTTCCGGGAAGGCCTCAGCAGGCATCAGGAATTCAGAGGAAAGCAGTAAATTCCCCCCTGCACGAGGACTTACCACGCTTTACCACGTACTTTTTAGCCACTGCAGTATGCCATGAAATACGTCTTTTAAGCCTATGGTGTGCGCCCCCTCAGTATTGATCGGTTCAACCTCTAAGATGGTGGGCCTGTGGGAGCCATCGCATATACTCCTCGTACCCCCCGACGCCGTTTCCTGGAGACCCATGCGCCCCTCAGCTCTTGCTGCTTTTCTCATTTTTGCCGCTACTGGTGTCCCTGCCCTCGGCCAGGCGCAGGCTGCCTCCGCCTACCAGCCCTCTGATCAGTCCTGGGTTCCAAAATCCAACGCCTACACCCAGACGCTCGTCGACATCGAGAACCGCTACTCGCCCGAATCTGCCTCCGCCGAAGGCCTTGTCCAATACGACACCCAGATCGGCGATCCCTCCTTCACCGCCCAGCTCGCGAAGCGCAAAGAAATCGAAGCCGCCGTCGCCCAGCTGATCAAGGCTCGCTCCACTGCGCAGAATCGCAATGTCGCCGAAGACCTCAGCATTCTCATCGCCCAACAGCAACTCAACTTCCGCGTCGAAGACTACAGCCTGGCGCACGGCGGCCCCTACATTAACGCCACTGCTTACGTCTTCGGTGGCCTGCAGCCACTGCTCGACGACCAGGTCCCCCAGTCCCGGCGTATCGCCGCGGTGGAGCGCCTGAAGCGCTACGCCGGTATCGCTCCGGGGCAGACTACCGCAAACGTTGACCCGGCCAATGCGATGACGTCCAAGCTGCTGCTGCGCGCCAACATTCAACTCAGCAAGCCCGGACTCTACTACCCCACGAAAGACGAGATCGAAACTTCGCTGAATCGAAACGCGGCCATGGTCGACGGACTGCAGGCCCTCTTCGTCAAATATCACCTCACCGGCTGGGAGCCGACCTTCAACGTGCTCAAACAGCAGCTCACCGCCTACGATAGCTGGGCACGCACGACCATCCTCCCGCATGGCCGTACGGACTTCCGGCTCGCTCCTGAGGACTACGCGCTCTCGCTCGAACAATACGGAGTCGATATTCCTCCGGCGCAGCTCGCCGCCATGGCGCACCAGGCGTTTATCGACTACCAGGGCCAGATGCAGGTGCTCGCCTCCCAGATCGCGCACGAACACAATTGGTCATCTACGGACTACCGCGACGTAATCCGCGAGTTGAAGCAGCAGCAGCTCGTCGGCGAGGCCATCCTGCCCTTCTACGAAAAGCGTCTGCACGAGATCGAAAAGATCATCGTGGACGACCATCTGGTGACGCTTCCCGACCGCCCTGCTATCATCCGCCTCGGCACCCTCGCTGAGAGCGCCCAGCTTCCTGCGCCCCACATGGTGCCGCCGCCATTCCTGCACAATACCGGGCAGCGCGGCGTCTTTGTGCTGCCGCTTAGCATGCCCGCCGGAGCGGGCCAGGCGGCTGCCGCCAAGGTGGACGATTACACCTTCGACGCGGCGAGCTGGACCCTCATCGCCCACGAAGCCCGTCCCGGCCACGAGCTACAGTTCGATTCCATGGTCGAGCATGGCGTCTCCCTTGCCCGCGTACTCTACGCCTTCAACTCCACCAACGTCGAGGGCTGGGGCCTGTACGCCGAATACATCACCCTCCCCTATATGCCGAAGGAGGGGCAACTTATCTCGCTGCAATTCCGCCTGCTTCGTGCCGCCCGCGCCTTCATCGACCCCGAACTCCAGGCCGGTAAGCTGC
>Ga0302326_10015080_pt1 | contig 16282 bp, 12 predicted proteins | sample Palsa_T0_3_FD_202264 | JGI IMG/M metagenome (GOLD analysis project Ga0302326, IMG submission 202264) | Peat permafrost microbial communities from Stordalen Mire near Abisko, Sweden - Palsa_T0_3 | ecosystem: Environmental > Terrestrial > Soil > Palsa > Peat permafrost | place: Sweden: Abisko... | reverse complement strand
TTCCTGATGACGTTTTAGCATCCCACACCTGCCGATAGATTTCGGCGTCGCATTTGTTGCAATACCGCGCGGCGCCTTCGAGCCGGCGTGCATCTGCTTATAGCGCATCATGATGCTGGGCTCGAAGCGGAAAAGTCTTCGCGAATAACAAGCCCGTCTTCCTCGAGGTCCGTTTTACCGGACGAGTTACCGCTCCTGACGCCGCACGATGCGCCAAAAGCTGTTCAGCGCCAGAACTAAACCCGCGGCGTGGAATTGGGCGAAATCGTCGATCCGAGATCAAGCACAAGCCGCCGCTGTATCGGAAAGAGCTGCAGGCCGTATCGCTGCAGGATAAAGCCCCAAATGCCGGCCGGCGCCAGCAGCATCACCCCGATTGCGATGGCCCCCATCAGAATCAGATAAATCGTGCCGTAATCGGCGAGAAATTCCCGCAGTACAAAATAAATGATTAGACCAACGAATGGCCCTTCGATTGTCCCTATGCCGCCGATTACGACCATAAAGATCACCACGACCGTCCAATCGTTGACACTGAATCCCGCCTCGGGCGAAATTCGCAGTTTTTGCAAGAAAATCAGCCCGCCGATCAGGCCGGTGCAAGCGGCGGTCGCTACATAGATCAGAAGTTTGGTGCGAAATGTATTGACCCCCAAACTCGCCGAAGCTGGCTCCGAATCGCGAATGGCAGTCAGCGCCAACCCATGTCGTGAGCGCAGCAGCAAATAGACGACCGTGCACACTAGGACGGAACTCGCTAGCGAACCAAAATAGATGATAGTCTCGCGCAACGACCGGTCGGGCGAGATCTGACGCAAAATTGCGGGCGTCAATGAGGTACCCGCGCCCGCTCCCATCACCGTGATAAGACTTGCGGTGAGTGCAAAAACCTCGGAAACAACCCAGGTTCCAACGGCAAAATAGGCGCCGCGGAGCCGAAAAACCGCAAACGAAACTGGAATCGAAATCAGCCCGGCGAATACGCCCGCGAGGACGAACGCCGGGTAGACGTTCAGGTTCAAGACGCCGGTCAGGTAAAAAAGCGCATAGCCGCCGAGACCAACGTAGGCCTGTTGACCTACTGACACGAGGCCGGCGTAGCCCGCCAACAAATTCCAGAGCTGCGCGAGCGCCAGATAATACGCCATCTCGGCGATCAGCCGCATCTCACCGGAATCGCCCCACCACGGCAGCGAAGCCAAGAACGCGACGAATGGAACTGCCGTGATCGCAGCGATACGACTGGTCTTGGTTGCGCGTTCGACTCGGCCGGAATCCATCTTAATCTCTTGTCCGCGGGAACAGTCCGCTCGGCCGAACTATCAGCACAATCAGAAAGGCCAAATGTCCCGCGAGGATTTGCCAGGTCGGAGAGAATGCTGCGCCGATGGACTGCGCGACGCCGAGCAAAACCCCGCCCAACAGCGTGCCCCAGATGTTTCCGAGGCCGCCGATGATGACGGCCTCGAACGCCAAGATCAGCCGAATTGGTCCAGAGGCGGGATCGAAGATTGTGCGAATGGCAAAGAGAACGCCGGCGATCGCCGTGAATATCATCGCGATCCCGAACGCCACCGCATAAAGTTTGCGATTGTCGATACCCATCAGTTCAGCGGTGTCGGCATCATCGGATACCGCCCTAAAAGCCCGGCCGAGCCCGGTTCGGTAGAAAAGAAGCTGCAAACTTGCGACTCCGACCAAGGCGACCACGAAAACCAATAGCGGATAAACGCCGATCGAAATGCCGCCGGGAAGCTGGAGGCTTGCGGTCTCGATCGATCCTTCTTGAAGGCGGCGGGTGTAAGCTCCGAACACTTGCAGCAAGCCGTTTTGGATAATGATGGAAATGCCAAAGGTGACCAACAACGGCGGCAGTAATCCGCCAGTGAGGGTGAAGTTCAACAATCCGCGCTGCACCGCATAGCCAAACCCGAACATGACCGGCACGACAATGATCAGGCTTGAAATCGGATCCAATCCGGTCTGCTGGGTGACTACAAGCGCCACGTAAGCTGACAGAATGATGAGGTCGCCGTGGGCAATGTTGACCAGCCGCATAATGCCAAAAGAAAGCGACAAGCCGATCGCGAACAACGCGTAGATGCCGCCGAGTAGGCTCCCCTGGATCAGAACGTTCAGCCATTCCATCGCCGCGGCCTCCCCTATAACCCGAAGTACGCCGCCGTGATCGCCGCTCGATCAAAACCCTTGGACGGTTCACTGAGTGCCAGGCGACCCTCAAGAAGACAGTAAAACCGACTCGAAGCGTCAAGCGCCCGATTAATGTCCGGCTCGACGAGAACGACCGCTGTGCGCTCGGCGGTGATCGCGGCAAGACTGACGTAAATGTCACGAATGACGACAGGCGCAAGACCGAGCGAAAGTTCGTCGCATAGCAGGAGGCGCGGATTGGACATCAATCCGCGGCCGATCGCCACCATCTGCTGCTGTCCGCCCGACAGCGTCGGCGCGGGCATGTGACGCAGGTCGTACAATCGCGGAAAAAGATCATAAACCCGCTTCAAATTCCAGGTGCCTGCGCGCTTGCTGTGCCCACCCAGTAACAAGTTCTCTTCGACCGAAAGACTCGGAAATAATCGGCGACCCTCGGGGACCATGGCGATGCCAAGGAGCACGTTATCGTGCGCGCTCTTGTCGCCGATCGGTTGGCCGTCAAACAGCACCGATTCGCGCGCGACCGGCAGAGCGCCCGCAACCGAACGAAGGAGCGTTGTCTTGCCCGCTCCGTTAGCGCCAATGACGGCCACGGTCTCACCTTCGTTGACCGTGACGTCGATTTCAAACAGCGCTTGAAAGTCACCGTAGAACGCCGAGAGATTTTTTGTCTGCAGCAGCGTCACGATACCGGCATGCCCATATAGACTTCGCGAACGCGGGAATCGCCCATTACTGCGCGGGGCTCGCCCTCGGCAAGAATTTGCCCATAATCCATCACGATCAGTCGGCCGGCGACCGAGATAAGCGCATGCACGATGTGTTCGATCCAGACAATCGTGGTGCCGCGCGAATGAATGTCTTTGATGGTCTCTATCAACTCAGCGCATTCGTGCTCGGTCAAGCCGCCTGCAATCTCATCTAATAGAAGAAGCTTGGGTTGCATCGCCAACGCACGAGCCATTTCAAGGCGCTTGCGTTGCAACAGGGTCAGTGACCGGGCTGGCGCATTCGCCTTCTCATACAGTCCAGTTATCTTCAAAACGTCGCTGCATTTCTTGTAACTCTGTCGCTCGGCGGCGCCGCCGCCAAAAATACAGCCGACCAGCAGGTTTTCGAATACGCTCATGGTCGCGAACGGATGTGGAATTTGATATGAGCGGCCGATACCCAGCCGCGAACGCGCATGCGGCGGCAGAGCGGTAATATCGGCGCCGTCGAAAACAATTTGCCCACGCGATGACGACACATCGCCCGTAATCAGGTTGAACAGGGTCGTTTTGCCCGCGCCGTTGGGGCCGATGATGCCCAAAGCCTCCCCGCGTCCTACGGTCACGCTGACGTCGTCCACCGCCTTGAGCGCGCCGAAGAATCTTGAAACTTCACTCAATTGCAAAAGCGGTGTCATGCGTAAACCAAGCCGACAACCGCCGCGCTTGCGCGCGGCGGCCTTTCTGCATCTGATATTGCTTATGACTGTTGGATCGCCTCGAACGGGCTGTCCAGCGGAATGTTCGGAGCGGGTTGGTTGAACACAACGTTCAGGTCGAACTTGAACTTGGTGCCCTTCTTCCACTGGCCGCCAACGAGCGGGGTGGTGCAAGCATTGGGGACCGGATTGGTCGGCCCGCCCCCTTTCCAGGAGACCGGTCCGACCAGCGACTGGTAGTTGGTATCGACGATCGCGTCGCGGATCGAGGCGGCGTCCAGCTTCTTGGTCCGCTTGAGCACGTCAATGGCTACTTCGAGGTTCGCGTGCTTGAAGCCGATCGGCTGGGTCCACTGTTTTCCCGTGGTCGCGGTGTAGGCGTTACAGAACTCCAGCGATGTTTGGCCGGTCAACCCCGACTTGAATGGGTGATGAGGCGACCACCAGACCTCGGTCGATAGACCCCGGCCTCGCTCGCCCATCGCCTCAACAGATGCCGGAAAGAGCAGGGCCTTCGCCGGCGTTACGATCTTTGGCCGATAGCCTTGTTGCGCGCATTGTGTCCAAAACACACCGAATTCCGGTGGGGTAAACACGCCGGTCAGAATTTCGCAATTGGCTTTCTTCAGTTCGGCGATTTGGGTCGAGAAGTCATCGGCATTGTTGGGATAAATTCCGAGGTTTTTTACCTCAAATCCCTTGGACTTGAACACACCGGGAAGATTTTCGTTCGCAGCGTTGCCATCGCCATCATTACTAAACAGCGACCCAACGACACGGTTGGTCGGAAGCGACAGCCACATGTCGGTAAACACGCCGGCAAGCTGATCCACGCCCCAGAAAAAGTGATAGGTCCATTCGAAGGGCTTCTTGGGGTCGCCCTTGCGGCCGAAGAAATAGATCTGCCACGGATCATCGGACGTGACGCAGGGCATGCCGGCAAGCTCGCACTGGTCGGCAACCGGGATGACCGTATCCGACGTCGAAGATCCGATCACGATGTCAACTTTGTCGTTGTTGATGAGCTGAGCCGTAACCTCGGCCGCTCGGTTTGGGTTCGATTGGCTGTCCTTGTAGACGATTTCGACCGGGTGCTTTTCACCGGCAATCACGATTCCGTCACCGATCACCTTGCGAACGCCCGCAAGCACAAATTGATCGGATTCGCCAAACGCTGCAATCGGGCCGGTCTCCGGGCTCACCATACCGATCTTGACCGTGCGCGGCGCCGCACGCGACGACTGAAACATCCACGGTGAAGCGATGGCGCCAGCCCCAGCCGCGGCGGATAGTTTTAGCAACTTGCGACGCTGCAGATCGACCTTTCGGTCGCCGCTTAATTTAGATCCGTTTTTCATGTTCCTGTCCTCCCTGTTATGCATCTGCATGCTTCTTTTCGTCCGACTTATGCAAGCCCTCCGGCCATGTTCTGCCGGAGGTGTTGTTCTAGATCAGCGGAGTGATATTGTTCTCGACACCCAACAGTTGCCAAAGAGCTCATAGCCGATCGGCGGCAACACGACCGCGTGTCGCGATGCAACCGCCGCGTCACGCCAGATCCTTTGCAGCGGGCAAGCATCAGCCGTTCCGCTAGCTCTTCAAGGCGGTGACGCCGACGTGCCACCAGAATGAGGTCATACCCTTTGCGCGCGAGGTGCTCGGCAAACGCCATACCGATTTCTGCTGAGGCGCCTGTTATCAGCGCCCGACCGCGATGCGAAACAGCTGGAGGTGGCAAGGGAACTTCCTTGTCCGAAGATAATATTGGGAAGTATGCATTGCTTTAGATAACGGTGTCTAGCAATCCATCGAACAGCGGTTCGAGCGTGACGAGCAGCCGGGATTGAAAACATCTCCCCTTCGGCCGCACGGGGTTCTTGCCATATTAAAAACTAGCCAAAAAATGGGTACTGTCGATTAGAAAGCAGCCCTGTATTCAGCGGGAAATGTTTGGACGTCGTGAGGACTGCAAGCCCTTCCGCCTAATCTGGCGCTCGCCTTCGAGAAGCAATTGATCTGTAATAAGGGAGGAATCGTTATGGACCGCCGCGGTATTCTTCGCTCTTTCGCCGCCGCCGGCATTGGCGCGGGCCTTGCGCCTACACGCGGGCCGGCGTTCGCCGGCGCGGAGGATGAGACCATGACCAAGCGCTTTGCCGAACAGCGTTGGGCGCTTGACAACATCATTCGTGCCAACGGTATCGATTGGGACCAGCCGCGTTCGCTCTATCTTTCGGCGCCGTGCGGCGTGGAGGCGGGTGCCGATTTCGCGGCCATCCGCGCGCGCGTGCAGAAGATGGCCGACATCGGCCCGGCCTTCGAAAGCACCGCCAAGCGCCGGGAGGCCAGAGCGCGCGCCGCCGAGGCCGAGGGCAATCTCATCACCGCGCGCGACAATTGGTTCATGGCGGCCGTCCACTACGGCGCCGCCGAGTGGCCCTATGATGATTCCGGCAAGGCCCGCCTAGACCTGCATGCCAAGAAGCGGGAGTGCTACGCGAACTATGCTCGGCTCGCCGATCACAAGGTCGAGGCGGTTTCTATCCCCTTCCACGATAAAACGATCCCGGCCTGGTTCCATCTGCCGCCCGGCTACGGCGGCGGCCGAGTGCCGGTCGTCATTGTCATTCCCGGAATGGACAGCTTCAAGGAGATCAATGTCGCGCTGGCGAACGACCGCTTGCTCGCGCGCGGCGTTGCGGTGCTGGCGATCGACGGACCGGGCCAATACGAAAGCCCGCTTCTGGGGGTCTATGTTTCGATGCAGAACTGGATCGATGCCGGGCCGGCGCTGGTCGATTGGCTCGTCCGCCGGCAGGAGGTGGACGCGCAGAAAATCGGGGTGGCCGGGGTGAGTTTCGGCTCGTTCTTCGGCACCATAATGGTTGCCCACGAGCCGCGCATCGCCGCGACCGCGATGATGTCGACCTGCCTCGAGCCGGGCTGCCACACCATTTTCGAGGAGGCATCGCCGACCTTCAAGAAGCGCTTCATGTGGATGGCGAACTACACCGACGAGGGCAAATTCGACGAATTCGTCAAGACGCTGACCTGGGAAGGCCACGCCGAAAAAATCCGCTGTCCTTATCTGGTGGTGGCGGGGGAGGCCGATGAATTGAGCCCGCTCGAATATACCGAGCGAATGATCGCAACGATGAGCGCGCCGCGCCAGCTCGTGATCTACGCCGAAAGTCGTCATTCGGTCGGCAATGTGCCGGCAGCCAACCTCGGTCCATTCCCGCCGACGCTCGTCGCCGATTGGCTGGTGGCGCGGCTTGCCGGCAAATCGTTCAAGAGCGAGCGCTGGTTTGTGGAGCCGACCGGGCGGATTGCCGTGTCCTCTTTATAACGCGCGGCGCAGGGCCTGGTGGCGCGCACTGATGTCATCGTGCTCGGAGATTGCCGGCACCTCGATTGCGCTCCATCTCATCAAACGCGGCCTATCCGTTGCGTTGGTGGATCGCGGTGTCGCCTGCTTCAGGGGTCGACGCTTTAGTGTCCAGTCACAACGCGCGCCACTCTGTCCGGGTCCTTTGGCAAGGCGTCGCCACGCCAGCAAACGTGCAAATCCGGTCTGACAAGAAGGTAGTCGACGTCATACGCGCGCCGCGCACCTTCGCTATCAATGTCGAGCGTCGAGAAAGGCGCCCCGATGGCACCGAAGGCTGTTCGTAAACCCGCGGCGCCGTCTTTGTTTCGACCGAGCCGCAAAAGCGTGAACCCGTCGGCGATCCGATCGTGCACCGAGATTTCACCGGGCTTGAGCCAAACATGCGGCAAACGCGCACCAGGCCAACTCGTCGGCACATATTCCTCGATGTTTGGCGCGGGCCCACCGGGTTCGTCGCAAATCACCGGAGAACCGGCATAGCGATAGCCCAGCTCGGCACCGATGACGCGAAAAGTTTTCGGCGCCTCCTCTCTGGCAATTTCCAACAGATTGGCCAACGCGGCCCTGCCTTCCGCAGTGTCGTCATCGATGTTCGGACGATAGGCGGTGCGCCATTTCATCCGGCCAGCTGTGCCGCCGCCGGAGGCGTTGACGTTCATTGCGCCAATCGGCCGCCGCTCGGCTTCGTAGGACTGTAGCAACGTCGGGCCACCCCATCCTCGCAGCGTCGCGGCAAGCTTCCAGGAGATGTCGATTGCATCGCCGACGCCGGTATTCATGCCGAGACCGCCGGTCGGAATCACAAGGTGGGCTGCATCTCCGGCGATAAAGACGCGACCCTGCTGATAATGCTCCGCCAGCAGCAGCCTTTGCACCCATTCTGCGCAATGCACTGTCTCGTATTTCACCGGCGTGCCGACGATTGTCTCGAACAATTGCGCCATGTCCTCGTCCTTCTCGACGACGGCATGAAGCGTGAAGTGCTTGCGCGAGTCTTGGACAATCATCAACGTCCAATGGTCGTCGATGCGGTGATAATGCCGGGCACGCGGCGCGCGTACCTTGTCATAAAGCTCCGGACAATGGAAAAGGGCCTGACGCATCTCCAAGAGGTGCGGCTCGCCTTCCATTTTGAAGCCGAGCTGCTTGCGAACCGCGCTCGATCCGCCGTCGCAACCGACGATGTATCTGGCACGCATCGCGATTGCCTCACCGTTTGTTTTTCTGACTTGTGCTGCGACCCCGTCCGGGTCTTCAGTGTACGACAGCAATTCATGGCCAAACTTCACCGCCAGATTTGGAATCCGTTCCGCAATGGATTTGAGCAACGGCTCGAGAGTGTATTGGGAAATGATTTGATAGGGTTCGAGCGGCATCGACCCGTCCATAGTGGCGTCACGCTGGGCCCTGGCTTGCGCCACCGAGGGATAAGCCATCTTGAACAGCGGCGGCCGCATCAGATCGAACACCAGATAAGTGTCCATCGGCCACTCCGGCGGATACCCCGCAGCGCGCACGGTATCGGCCAGACCGAGACGACGGAAAATCTCCATCGTCCGCGGATTGCACCGCTCCATTTTCGGATAACCTAGCGGCGCTTCATTCTTTTCGATCAGGATGCAGCGGATACCGCGCTTGCCGAGATCGATACTTAGTGTGAGGCCGACGGGGCCGGCGCCAACGATAAGAACTTCCGTGTCCATGCCTGTCTCACAGCCGCGACATTTTGTCGGGTTAACGCGGCAAACGGTTTGGTCGGCCCGCCGCGCCCTGATGTCGAGAAATAGTTAGCTCACGCGACGACTTTGCTCAAAACTAACGCCGCGCAGGATTTCGGTTGATCGGTTCATGACGGAGAACGGAACTGCAAGCGTGGAAGTGCAGACTGCGGTGCCCTGCCGAGCGCGCAGTTAGTGGGTTCTGTGTGGCCCAGGATCATCCTTCGGCTTGCCGATACGGTCGCCGCAGCCCGCGCGGGTGGCCCAGTATTCCCAAGCGCGCCAACTCTCCGGGGCGTGCGGCTTGTAGCTTGCCGTGCGCGCGGCGATCTCCCCAGGGGATAGCGGCTTCGGCTCGCCAAGCCGCATCGCGTTCATCTGCACGCGGGCATTGCGCGGCAGATAGACCGCAAGCCGGACCACTTCGAAGATTGAGCCTGCGGCCGCGGAAAAGCCGTGCCCGCGCATCAGCGCAGCTTTGCCAGCGCCAAGACAGCCCGCCAGATCGCGCCCCTGCGCCATATTGGTGACCAAGAGATTGGTGTCGCCGAATTTGTCGCGGATATCCCAGATCGGCACCGCGCCGCCGACGAAAGCCGCGGAATGGATGACCGGCACAAGCGGCGTCGCGACCAAGCCGAAGGGCAGAGTGTCCTCGGCATGCGCGTGTACCACCGCTTGTACGTCGGGCCGCGCCTCTAAAATGGCGGCATGAATGAAACGCTCGAGATACGGCGGACGCTTATCGTTGACTGGTTCGCCCATCTCGTCGAATTCAATCAGGTCGTGGCTTTCGACCAGCTCGGGCGAGAGCGACCGTGACAAAAAGAAATGCTTCGGATTGTCCGGATGGCGCACACTGATGTGACCGTAGGCGTCGACGACGTCCTCCCGGGCGAGAATGCGGTTGGCGACGACGAGATCGCGCAGCAGATCTTCGAGTTGGCTCATAGCTGAAACTTCCCTGGCTTGGCGCCCATCCTTGAGTTATCGCGCTGACGATATTTCCAGCATTGCGTGCCGGCAAGCCGGCGCCACGTTCAGACGTTCTGCGTTCAGTGTAGGCCGATGAGGGGCCAATAGAACTGAACCAACAACAGCAGCAAGACGAATTCGATGACCGTCAGCAGCGCGCCCATATACAGAAGGTCGCGAGCGGCGAAGTATCCGTACGAGTAGCCGACGATCAGGACGCCCGACTGATAGACGAAAAGTTTGCCACCCGCGGCGAACGTCCAGATCATGCCAAGCAGCAGCGGATTGAGGCTGTGCGTCTTGGCGAACTCCATGACCAGCGGTATCGATGCACCGAGCATCGAGATTTCGCTGGCCAGGAAGAAATGCGAGACGAACGCGGTCCAATACATGACGATCGTGGTCATGATCATGTTGGTCATGAACGGCTGCATGAATCCGAACGCTGCGCCAGTCAGGACGTGCAAGCCGTTCGTTGCCTCCAGCACCGCGCCCATGCTGACCGCGGCGGCAACGAAAAATACCGCCAGATAATTGAGACGCCTGAGGTCTTCGATCTCGAGCACGCCGACGCGTGGTAACAGCGCGAACAGGCCAGCGCCCATGGCAATGACCGCAGGCGAGATGTGATGCAGAAAGTCCGTCAGCCAAAGTAGGATGGCCGCCGCCATCAGGACGGCCGCTCGCTTCTCGAGCGGCGATAGCGGGCCCAAATTCCGTATTTCCGCACGCAAATAATCGCGACCGCCTGCGAGCGCGACGTTTTCTGGCGGATAGAGCTTGAGCGTCAGCCACCACGCGGCAAGCACGGTAACAAAGCAGCACGGCAGGAAGGCGATAAACCAATAGCTCCACAGCACCGTGACGCCGCCTACCTTCTCGATCAAGCCGCGGGCGGTGATCGAGGCGGCGCCGGCGATGATCATTTTGTCGAAGATATTGGCGGTGTAGGTGAGCACCAGGAACATGCCGCGCGCAACGTTGCTGCCGGGCAGCGAGTTGAAGGCCTCGGCCAGACCGATTGCAATCGAGGCCATGATGACGACGCGGGCTGCTCCAGCCGGGACGATGAAGGTGAGCAGGAAATCTGTGACAATGAGGCTTAGCAGGATGCGCGGATAGGTAACGCCGACCCGCAGCATGACGAAATAGGCTAGGCGGCGCGCGATCCCCGATCGGGCGGCGACCGTACCGAGCAGCAGAGCGCCGAACAAAAACCAAGGAGTGTCGTTAGCGAAGCCGCTGAACGCCACGGGAAATCGAACGACACCAAGCGCCCAAAACAGAAAGCAGCCGATCAATCCGGTCAAGGCAAATTCCATGGCCCGGGTAATCCAAGCCACGATCATGAATCCGACGATCGCAAAGCAGTGCTTAGTTTCGAGCTCGAGCGGGAGCGGCGCGAACCAAATAATCAGTGGAACCAGAACGCTGAGAATCTGCCCGATAATAACGAGGCGGGAGTTCGGATTTTCAAGAGACGCGGGCGACGGCAAAGCTCCGGCATTGGCGGCCACCATGCGTTTCTCCCTCTCCCAGGTCGGGTCCGCTCGGCTTGCGGGGGCGCCTGGCTCGCGCTCTTCGAATCGACTCGTGCGAGTTGATCAAAACGCGTCAATGTCGTGGAGTGAACAGCTCTTGCAATGCCTTAGGTTCTAACTGTGCCCTTTGTCAAAGCAAGAGTATCGGGGCGGTCGCGTTACGACGAAGTCTAAATCGATTGAAGGTTTACCGACACCGCGGGCAGATCACGTTTGCGCGCGGCCAGTCGACGCACATTTCCCTTGTGGGTGAATCTATGGGTCGAAACGCGCGACCGGCAGCACATTTGTGACGGTTTCCACGGCGCTCCAGGTTCGCTACGATGAATGCACCTGACGAAGAAACGCGCGCAAGAAACGAGCCATGCCCGGAGAGCGTATTCGCGCTGCCATTGTCGGCGGAGGGATCGGCGGCCTTGCCGCCGCGAATGCGCTGGTGCGGCGGGGCATTGACGTCACGGTGTATGAGCAGGCGCCGGCGCTTGGCGAAGTCGGCGCGGGCGTCTTCATTTATCCGAACAGCTTGCGGCAGCTTGAGCGCATGGGTCTCGGCCCAGCGCTGACGGCCGTCGGCGCGAAGGTTGGTGAAGGTTCGGAATATTACCGAATGGACGGCACAGTGGTCGGGCGCCTGCTGACCACCGACTCCAGCGGTTGGAACGGCCTCTATGGCATGCACCGCGCCGATCTTCTGGACGTTTTCGCGAAAGCTCTGCCTGCCTCTGCTGTTCGCACCGGCCATCGCTGCGTCGGCTTTGAGCAGGACGCGCAGGTGGCGCGTCTGCATTTTACCAACGGCGATACGGCAGAAGCCGATCTCGTCATCGGCGCCGACGGCATTCAATCAGTCGTGCAGAAATGTGTCGTCGAACCATCAATGCCAGAATATTCCGGCTCGCGCGCCTATCGCGGCCTAATCGAGCGCGCCAAACTTCCCGGCTGGCGCGAGGCGGCACACCAGATCTGGATGGGCGACGGCAAACACTTCATGGTGTTTCCGGTCCGCCGCGGCGAACTCCTTAATTACGTTGGCTTTGTTCCGACCAGCGATCAAACCGTGGAATCCTGGTCCGCCGTCGGCGACCGGGAAGAACTCGCTGCCTCCTTCGCCGGCTGGGATCCGCGCGTGGTAGAACTTCTGGCGAAAGTCGAGACCTGCTTTTGGTGGGGCCTCTACGATCGCCGGCCGCTCGCCGCCTGGAGCAAGGGGCGGCTGACGCTTCTTGGCGACGCCGCCCATGCGATGCTCCCACATGTCGGCCAGGGCGCCAATCAGGCAATCGAGGATGGGGTTGCGCTTGCGGTCTCGCTGGAGGGCCGCGAAGCGGCAGAGGTCCCGGGCATCCTGCGACACTACGAAGCGTTCCGCCGCGCGCGCACCGACATCGTGCAAGCGGAAGCGCGCAAGAACGGCCTACGCTATGATTCACGCTCGGGCCGCTTGGAAGAGCGCGATCGTGAGATCGCCACCTCGGCTGAAATGCGCAAATGGTTTTACGATTACGACGTCGAGAAGTCCGCCATCGCTTACCGGCAAGAGCAGCGCACCGGCGCTCACGCCTGACACGCCGCGCCGGCCGCCTGGACGCTCATGACGACCATGCAAACCTCGCCGCCGCAGGAAGTGCTGCATATCCCAAACTTTATCGATGCGCGTCCACTCAGCGCTTCGCAATATGCCATCGTCTGCCTGTGCAGCTTCGTCATGTTTATCGACGGCTTCAATACCCAGACGATCAGCTACATGACCCCGCTGATCGCCAAGGAATGGCAGCTCTCGCACCAAATCCTCGGCCCCATTCTCGCCTCGGCGCTTGCCGGTCTCCTGGTCGGCTATCTGTTTCTGTCGCCGTTGTCCGACCGGCTCGGCCATCGCCGCATGGTGTTGATGGCGACCATTGTGGTCGGCGCGTTCACGCTCACCACCCTTCTCGCCACGAATGCGCCCGAACTGATTGCGCTACGTTTCATTACCGGCTTGGGGCTCGGCGCCGCCATCCCAAGCGCGGTGGCTTTAACCAGCGAATATACTCCGAAGCGTTTGCGCGCGACCTTCGTGCTTGCCATTTACTGCGGGCTCTCTTTCGGCTTTGCCGCGGCTGGCGGCGCCGCCGCGTGGCTGATCCCGCATTATGGCTGGCGCGCACTTTTATGGGCTGGCGCCGTCGCGCCGCTCGCGCTGGCGCCCTTCATCTATCTTTACCTGCCGGAGTCGCTCGATTTCCTGATCCGTAACCGCGCTGATCCGGGGCAAATTCAGGCGGTGCTGGCCCGCATCGATCCAGCTGCGGCCACCATCGGAACCGTCAGATTCGAGATTGAGAGCGCCGACCGCAAGAACGCGGTCGCGAGCCTGTTCCAGTCCGGGCGAACGCTGGGCACGCTCTTGCTTTGGGTGGTTTTCATCCTCAACCTTGCGGAATTCTACGCACTGCAAAGCTGGCTGCCGCCGATCCTCACCAACCTGAACTATTCCATCGAATCGGTTGCGCTGGCGACGTCGCTGACCACGATCGGCGGCATTGTCGCGGCCTTCGTCGTCGGCCCGGCGATGGATCGGATCTCGCCGTATGGCTCGCTCGCAATCCTCTATCTCGCCGGCGTCGTGTTTGTCGGGCTCACTGGATGGGCGCTGTCGCGCTCTGCCTGGATGCTGATGACTGCTTCGTTCTTTGCCGGCTTCTGCGTCAGTGGCGGGCAAAAGAGCGTGATTGCGCTGACGGCAATCTTCTATCCCACGCCCATTCGTTCGACCGGCGTCGGCTGGGCGCTCGGCATCGGCCGCATCGGCGGCATTGCTGGGCCGCTGCTGATCGGCGCTTTGCTAGGATGGCAGGTGCAACCGGCGAGCGTCTTTTACGCCGCTACGCTTCCGATGCTCGCTTCGGCGCTCATTATCGTCCTACTGGGCGTGAAATATGGCGGCGGACGACCACAGCCCTAACGAAAGGTCCTCTGCACCGCGCAAATTTTTCCAGCGCTTATCTGGAGCGCAATCCAAAAGGCCCAGCAGCTGCGCATGCTTTAAATGAGCGCTCCTGTTACTTTCGCTTGGCGTGTGGGGGGCGGATAATTTCCCTGTTCTTCGAGAAATATTCCCTGCAATGCGTTTGAAAATTCCCTGTTCCGTTGTGCAGGGAATTTGACTGCAAGCGATTGATTTTGCGCGGTGACTGGGTGCAATAATCACGGGGCTAGGCGGTATTCTCCAAAATTCCCTGTTTATTTCCCTGTTAGCAGGGAATTTGGGTCGGAGACTGGTCCGATACGGACTGCCGCCTCAGCCAGCCAGTCGCCTCCATAAAGGCTCCAAGAGCTAACTTAAAAAAAGCCCGCGATGTCGGCGTTTTTTGCGCGGACGACTAGGTTTCCATATTCCCATTTTCCAGAAACGGCGGAGAAAAGCGCCCACATTCTTCGGCCCTCACTTGGCATATTCCCAAATTTCGGAGAACGACGGCGGAGAATGGTTCGATGTCCGACTGGGCGGCCGGTCCACTCAGTCGAACCTAGAACCAATCTCACAAGCTCGAGGGTGATCGAGCACGCCCTAACGCGCGAAGCGGCCTTGCGCGGACGCCCATGAATCTGGCGATCCGGCTAGCACCACGACGCGGGTGCCGACATTTACTCTATTGTAGAGATCTTCGATGTCTTCGTTGGTTAGACGGATGCAGCCTGACGATACAAAATGTCCGATGGTCGAGGGCTGGTTGGTTCCGTGAATTCGATACTGCGTACCGCCTAGATACAACGCGCGTGCGCCAAGCGGATTGCTTTGCCCCCCGGCTACGAACCGCGGTAAATAGGGCTGTCGCGCGATCATCTCCTTCGGTGGGTGCCAGTCAGGCCATTCCGTCTTGCGGCTGATGCGCTCGGTGCCCGACCAAGTGAAGCCTTCGCGGCCGACTCCGATTCCGTATCGAATGGCCTGTGCCCCTTCGAGTACCAGATAAAGGTAGGTATTGCGCGTGTCGACGATGACGGTACCTGGGGGATCGGACGTCGGGTAATGGACCAATTGCCGACGCAGGCGCGGCGGCAGTTCCGCAACCTCACTGACTTCAGATGATGCAGCGCTTTGCGTGGGTTCCGGGGGCGCCCCATCGGGAGCGGTAAAATAAGAACGATCCTCCGATGACGAGTCGGATTCCGGTGCATAAGCGCGCATCGGCGCGCCAGCGCCGTTGTAGTACGACGGCCGCGTTGGTGCGTAAGGCGGCGGATAATAACCGGGTGTCGGTGTTGGATAGTAATACGGCGGAGGCGGCGAGTAATAACTCGGTGGTGGGTAATAATATGGCGGCCAGTAAGGCTGAGCCGCTGCGTCGCCGCATGAACCGGCAACGGCAAATGCCATGATTGAAACAGCCACACTAGCACGCATGGTCAGGAACCCTATTCACCACCGTAAATTGTGCCCGTATCTCCAGTAGTGTTGCAAGCCAGATCAATCGCTTCCGTTAATGAAGTCCGCCAAACAACCTTTTACGCGCATATCGGAGGTTTGCGCGAATGAATGTCAGCGAACCATCAGTGTTGGCGAGCCTTGGGGGCCGAACCAAGGCCTGGCTCATCATGTCTTCTGTTTTCTATTGAACCGCGGTGAGGACGAGACGGCGTGTCGCTCATTGGATTTACCTTGATCACCGCTTGCTTTGCGCTCAGTTCTACCCGGGACACGAGACCTTCGATGGTGCACATTGCCATCGTGGAGCTGTTGTTGGCCTGCTCCTCAAGCCTCGGTCCAAGCGCCGTCAAAATTGCCTTTTCAATTTCTACTGCAGACACGCGGGGTAGTGACCCGGCGTTCTCCTTGCGCCCTTTGAGCAACGCGGAGCTGACATAGAAGAGATAGCGGACGCCATTCTTAGTCGAAAAGGTGGAGAATTTCTGCGCAAGCGATTGTCTTTGCGCAGTGACCGGGCACAAAAATCGCGGCGAGGGCCTAATTCTGCGAAATTCCCTGTTTATTTCCCTGTTAGCAGGGAATTTAGGGCTGAGACGGGTTCGCGTTGGACTGCGTCCTCAGCCAGCCAGTGCCGTCTCTGCA
>Ga0302326_10015078_pt1 | contig 16282 bp, 17 predicted proteins | sample Palsa_T0_3_FD_202264 | JGI IMG/M metagenome (GOLD analysis project Ga0302326, IMG submission 202264) | Peat permafrost microbial communities from Stordalen Mire near Abisko, Sweden - Palsa_T0_3 | ecosystem: Environmental > Terrestrial > Soil > Palsa > Peat permafrost | place: Sweden: Abisko... | reverse complement strand
TCGACAGTGAGTGGGGACGTCATGGCCCCCGGCCGGTGGGTGTTGCGCCCGGGCAGGGGTCAGAGCCAGGCCTGGTCGGCGTTGAACTGGCCGTTGTCGGAGCCCACCTGGCCGGCCAGCCGCTGCACCACCAGCTGATGGCGGTGGGCGCGCAACTGGTGGCTGCAACCAGGACCACGCCCGATTACCGTCTTTACGCCTTGGCCGGGTGCGACCCCCCCAAACCTGGACTGGTCCGGGTTGCCGACGGGACGGGCGAGGCGATCGAAGTCGAGGTCTACCGCCTGGACCCCGAGGACTTCGGCCGCTTCGTGGCCGCCGTACCACCACCGTTGTGCATCGGGACGGTGCGCCTTGCGTCGGGACCCGTGGCGGGGTTTCTGTGCGAGCCGCTCGCCCTTGAGGGCGCGGCCGACATCACCGGCTACCGCGGGTGGCGGGCCTACCGAGCGGCGCAACCAGAGTTGTTGCAAACCTGATATGTCGACCCCAGCTGCTGACGAGCTTCCTGACGACGTGATCCTGTGGGACGAGACCATTCCCGGGGGCGCGTACTGGTCGCGTGTCGTGCCCCGCTGGTCGACCCTGCGGGTCACCGACGTCGACGGGCGGGGGAGCGCCGCTCTGCTGGCCTACAACGCTCGCCAGCCCAGCGAGCGGTACAACGCGCCGGACACGACCAAGGTCCAGAACATGATCTTCCTGACCACCGGGCTTGTGTTGCTTTCCGACCTGGGACGGGTTCTCCTTTCGATCACGGGCGACACGTGCCGCCACCACGAAACACTCAGCGGCGGGACGACGCCGGAGACCGTCGCCACCCGATACCGGAGCGAGGGCAGCTACTGGCGGGTCCACAACAAGCGCCACACCAACGACCGGGACAACTTCATCGCCGCCCTGGGCCGCCATGGGTTGGACGCTCGGGACCTGGTGCCCAACGTCAACCTCTTTTCGCGCGTTGAGGTGGCCGACGACGGGTCCTTGCGCTGGGTGCCTGACGTCAGCCGGGCCGGTGCCTGGGTCGACCTTCGGGCCGAGCAGGACGTGCTGGTCGTCGTCTCGGCCACCCCCCACGTCTTGGATCCCAACCCCGAGTGGCGGCCGGGGCCGCTGCGGATGACGGTGTGGCGCTCCCCCGACCCCGGGCCCGACGACCTCTGTCGAACCCGGACGGACGAGGCCATCCGGGCCTTTGCCAATACCGACAACACAGACTGGGCCACGATGGCCGGCCAACCGGCATGAATCCGACTCTGGACCAAATCTGCCTGCCCGGGGAGCCGTGGACCCACGTGCTGCGGGCGGGTGGCCGCCTGCGCATCACCGACATGGAAGGCACCCAATCGGCCGACACTTTGTTCTATAGCGCGGCCGACCCAGCCGAGCGTTACAGCTCGGCGGACACGGTGCGGGCCCAGGGCGGCATTTTCTTGACCACTGGATCAGTGCTCTATTCGAGCCGCGGTCGAGCCCTGCTGCACATCGTCGAAGACAGCTGTGGGCGCCACGACACCGTCGGGGGGGCGTGCAGCGCCGAAAGCAACACCTGTCGCTTTGGCCACCACACTCGCTACATGCACAACTGCCGGGACAACTTCCTGGTCGGCCTGGCCCGTCATGGGCTGGGCAAACGGGACCTGGTACCCAACATCAACTTCTTCATGCACGTCCCGGTCACCCCGGAGGGGCGACTGGACATCGTGGACGGGATCTCCCGGCCTGGCGATCACGTCGATCTTGTGGCCGACCGCGACGTCCTGGTGGTGATCTCGAACTGCCCCCAGCTCAACAATCCGTGCAACGGCTGGAACCCCACGCCCATTGGCCTCACCGTTTGGAGCTAGATGGTGTAGCCCTGGTCAAGGGTATTGGGTCTAGCCCGCCAACAAGCAGGCTCGCAGGGCACGGCTGCGTCCGTCGAACAGCTCGATGGCGCCGGTGACTGCGGTCGGTCGCAGGATCAGGCTGGTCTGGGCCATGCGCCATTCTTCCAGCATCGCAACCGCCTCGATGGCCCGAGAGTCCTCGCCGATGAGCAGGACGAGGGTGCCGATCTCGAACGCGACCGCCGACGGCCGGTTGCCCCGACGCCACTCCGGAACCCCCCATTCATCGGCTGTCTCCCGCCGGCACCCGATGAGTGCCGTCCCCTCCAGGGCAAGGGCGGAGACGATGGAGAATGCCTCCCAGCCGAGCACCGAAGGCGGACGGGGCGCCGCCCGCTCGAGTTGGCGCACCGACACTCGAGCCGCTCCGTCGTCGGCCGGCAACGCGACCGCAGGTTCGGAGGCCGTTAACTCGGTCGTGGCCGCGGTCTCAACAGGGCGTGCGACCTGCGAGGGCCAAAGCCCCAACAGGCGCGCCGTCCGCCTTAGATGCCAGCACGCCCAGCACGCACACGCGACCAACCCAACAAACAACAGGACGATGATCATGCTTCGCCCATCTCGACCATCGTCCGCCCGATCACGACTCAATTGTGCCCAAGTACCGGGCTGGCTACGCCTGGCAACCTCGAAACTTTCTGGGAATTCTACTTTCGCAGCAATTCGGCCACCTGGAACGCCAAGTCGAGCGACTGGCGAGCATTCAGCCGGGGGTCGCACGCCGAGGTGTACCGGATGTTGAGGTGATCCTCCAGGATCTCCTCGCTGCCCGCCCCGCCCAGGCATTCCGTCACGTCGTCGCCCGTGAGCTCGACGTGCACGCCGCCTGGCCAGACATTTTCCGACCGGCACACGGCAAAGAATTCCGTCAGCTCTCGCAGCACGTCGTCGAAACGCCGGGTCTTTCGCCCGCTTGGGCTGGTGAACGTATTGCCGTGCATCGGATCGCACGCCCACACCACGGGGTGGCCGGCGTCGCGCACCGCTCGCAACAACGGCGGCAGGCGATCGGCCGCCCGCCCCGCCCCCATGCGGGCAATCAGGGTCAAGCGTCCGGGTGTGCGATCGGGATCGAGGGTGGCGCAGATGCCCAGCACCTCGTCCGCCGTGGCCTTGGGGCCGATCTTGCAGCCCAGTGGGTTGGTCACGCCGGACAGGAAGGCGAGATGGGCGCCATCCAACTGGCGGGTCCGTTCTCCCACCCACAGCAGGTGGGCCGAGCAGTCGTACCAATCGCCGGTCAGCGAGTCCTGCCTGGTCAGCGCCTCCTCGTAGCCCAGCACCAGCGCCTCGTGGCTGGTCCAGAACTCCACCTGGTGCAGCGTCGCCTCGCCCTGCAGGTCGATCCCGCACGCCCGCATGAACCGCAGCGCCCGGTCGATCTCGCCCGCGATGGCGTCGTAGCGCTGGCCCTGGCTACTGGAAGCCACGAACTGCTGGTTCCACTTGTGCACATGGGTCAGGTCGGCGAAGCCTCCGGTGGTAAAGGCCCGAAGGAGATTGAGCGTGCTGGCCGACTGGTGGTATGCCGCCAACATCCGGGCCGGATCGGGCAGGCGACCTTCGGCGGTAGGCGCGTCGTCATTTACCAGGTGGCCTCGGAAACTGGGTAGTTCGACTCCGCCGACCATCTCGGTGGGCGACGATCGGGGTTTGGCGAACTGGCCCGCGATGCGCCCCACCTTCACCACCGGCACGCCCGACCCGTAGGTCAGCACGACCGCCATCTGCAGGATGACCTTCAGCTTGTCCCGGATGGCATCGGCGGTGAAGTCGGCGAACGATTCGGCGCAGTCACCAGCTTGCAGGACAAAGGCGCCGCCCGAGGCCACTTGGGCCAGGGCCGAGCGCAGTCGCCTCGCCTCGCCCGCGAAGACCAGTGGTGGAAGGGTCGACAATTGTTTCTGGACTTGGTCCGCGGCCGCCGTGTCGGGCCAATCGGGCTGCTGGGCCGCCGGAAGGTCGCGCCACATGGCCGGGGTCCAGGTCTGCTCCACCCCACCAGCGTGGCGCAGCCCGGCGCTCAGGGCAACGTCATATCGCAGGTATTGCGCTGGATTTCGGCACAAAGTACGCAAGCGTGCGCCCGAACTACGCTCCCGGCGTGCAACCGTTCCGATTTGCCGTGCAGCTCTCCGGGGCAGGGGAAGGCGCCGAGTGGCGGGACAAAGCCCGCAAGATCGAGGACCTGGGCTACTCGACGTTGTTCATGCCCGATCACTTCGGCCACCAGTGGGCCCCGCTCGTCGCCCTTACGGCCGCGGCCGAGGCGACCACGACACTCAACGTGGGCTCGTTGCTGTTCGACAACGACTACCGCCATCCGGTCGTCTTGGCCCGGGAGATGGCGACGTTGGTCATCATGAGCGAGGAACGGGTGGAGTTCGGCCTGGGGGCGGGCTGGCTGCGCTCGGACTACGAGCAGAGCGGGATTGCCTTCGATTCGCCCGGGGTGCGCATCGATCGCATGGTCGAGGGCCTGGCCATCATGAAGGACCTGTGGTCGACCGGCTCATCGACCAGGAGCGGAAAGCACTACAACGTGCACGGGGTGCAGGGGGTGCCCATACCCCCGGGGACCGACCATCCGCCGATCATCATCGGCGGCGGCAACAAGCGGATCTTGTCGATCGCAGCCCGCGAGGCCGACATCATCGGGTTCAGCCCGAGCCTGGCTGAGGGCGTGGTGGGCCTGGCCACCGCCAAGTCGGCCACGGCTGAGCGTTTCCGGGAGCGGGTGGCTTGGGTGCGGGAGGCGGCAGGGGAGCGGCTGGACGAGCTGGAGTTCTCGGTGCTCACCTTTGCCGTGCAGGTGACCGAGCACCGGGAGCGATTCATCGAGGACGCCGCGCCGTTGTTCGAGCTGGAACCCGAGGAGGTGGCGGAGACGCCGATCGCGCTTGTGGGGACGGTGGCGCAGATCTGCGAGACGCTGCTGGCCCGGCGCGACGAGTTCGGGTTCACCTACTGGGTGGTGCACGACGAGAACATCGATGACTTCGCGCCGGTCGTCGCCGCCATGACGGGGAAGTAGGGCGGTGCGGATCGGCGTGCTGGGCGGGACGTTCGACCCCATCCACGTCGGCCACCTGGTGGCGGCGGTCAACGCCCGCCACGACCTCGAGCTGGACCGGGTCATCTTGATGGTGGCCAACTCCCCGTGGCAGAAGATCGGCCACCGCAGTGTGACGCCGGCGGAAGATCGCCTGGCCATGGTGGAGGCGGCGGTGGGGGGCGTCGAGGGGGTCGAGTCGGGGCGGCTGGAGATCGACCGGGGGGGCGAGTCCTACACCGCCGACACGGTGGTCGCCCTGCAATCGGTGTACCCCGGGGCATCGCTGTTCCTGATCGTCGGATGGGACGTGGCGGCTGAGCTGACCACGTGGGAGCGGTGGGACGAGATCCAGCAGTTGGCCACGTTGGTCGTGGTCAACCGACCGGGGGCGGGGCGGCCCGCAGGCTTGGACGGGGCGGGGTGGCGAGTGGAGGAGGTCACTGTTCCCAACCTGGAGATCTCCAGCACCGACCTGCGGGAACGGGCGGCCACCGGGCGGCCGCTGGACTATCTGGTGCCCGAAGCGGCGGTGCACTGTTTGCGGGCCCGGGGTCTGTACGCTACGAGCGGATGACCATGGCTCCCCCGGTGCGGCCTGAGGCGGTTCCCCCTGTTGCCCTGCCATCGGTGGGCACGGGCGAACGGCAGCGGCGACGCCAGGCGAAGCGCCGGTCGGGCCGTCAGCAATTGCTGGTGGTGCTCCTCATGATGTTGGCCCTCATCATCACGGTGGCGGTGCTGGCCCAGCAATGGCTGGCCACCAGCGCCCCCGGCGCAGGAAATGAGGGGCTGCGCCAGGCCGGAGCGGGCATCCTGTCCGTAGTAACCCGATGACTATCAGGTAGGGAGTCGCCAGTGACCTTCAAGGCTTCGATCGAGGACGTGCGCCAACTGAGCGTCGTGGCGGCGCGCGCCGCCGCGGCCAAATTGGGTGAGGACACCGTGATCCTCGCCGTCGAACCGCTGCTCAAGATCACCGACGCGTTCGTGATCACCAGCGGTGCCAACGCCCGCCAGGTGCGCACGATCGCGGAAGAGGTCGAGGAGAAGGTCAAGGCCGACGGGGGTCCTTCCCCGCTTCGTATCGAGGGGCTGGACGATGCCCGCTGGGTCCTCATGGACTACGGCGACTTCGTGGTCCACGTGTTCCTGGACGAGGTGCGCAAGTTCTACGACCTGGAGCGGCTGTGGGCCGACGCCGAACGCTGGCCGTTCGAGCCCTTGCTGGCCGCGGTCGAGGCGCCGTAGCGTCCGATGGCGACGGTCGATGCGTACACCCCGACCGAGCGGAGCAGGACCCGAAGATTGGCGGCCCGGGGAAAATATGACCGCTCGGTGGTGCACGCCATCTTGGACGAGTGCCTGGTCGCTCACTTGGCGGTGGCGCTGCCCGATGGGCCCCGGGTAATGCCGACCACCTTTGCCCGGGTCGACGAGGTCGTGTACGTGCACGGGTCGGTGGCCAACCGCACCTTTCGCGAGGCGTCGGGTGCCGCGGTGTGCCTGGAGGTCACGATCCTGGATGGGTTGGTGCTGGCCCGATCTGCGTTTCACCACTCCATGAACTTCCGCTCGGTGGTGGTCTACGGGACGGCGACCGCGGTGACGGACCCCACCGAGCGCCGGCTCGCGTTGGACGCCATCGTGGAGCGCGCCGCCCCCGGCCGCGCCGCGGCGGCGCGTCCGCCTACCGAGTCGGAGCTGCGTTCCACCCTGGTGCTGTCGATCCCGCTGATCGAGGTGTCGGCCAAGGTGCGCACCGGCGGGCCAATCGACGACGAGGAAGACCTGTCGTGGCCCATATGGGCCGGTGTCATCCCCCTCCACCTGGAGTCAGGCGAGCCGCTCACCTTCTAGGAACTGCCCCGTGGGCGAACGAAGTGCTTGAGGTGCGATACATCTTCGGTGTGTACGCCCCGAAGATGTATCGAACCTCGACCGCTAGCCGGGCTCTTCGGGCGGGGCCGGAGCTGGTGGGGCTGGCGCAGGTTCCGTGAGTGCCCTGTCGGCTCGGACAGGTGCGGGTGGCGCGGCCGGTGGGGCCGAGGTGGCGGTGCGGCCGGCCCTCCATTGCGCCGTGCGGTGGTTGATAAAGGCCGTGTAGTCGGCGCCGGTGTGGAGGGGGGCCAGCGTCTTGCTGGTTGGCAGGTGCTGGCCCGCCACGGGCAGGCCGGCCACCAAATCGGCGTTGACCTGCAGCAGGTGCGACGGCGGGGCGTCGGCCGGGATTGTGGTGGAGCCGGACACGGGCGGCGTCACACCGGCCAGCGGATCGTCGGTCCGGGGCGTGGCCTCGCTCAATACGTTGCCCACATCGGGGGCCGCGGCGTCGCGAAGCGTCAGGGCGGGCACGCCGAAGCGGTGCTCGACCGTGGCCAGGATCGACGTGTGGTCGAGCGGCATCGAGCCCACCGGAACCCGGAACACCGTGCCCGCCGGGATCCAGGGCGACACCAGCACGGTGGGCACCCGGACGCCGAAGCGGGTGAAGTCGAATCCGAATTCCCCGGCCGTTGTGTCGGGCGGTGTGGCCCCCGAGGGCGGAGCAACGTGGTCGTAGCAACCCCCGTGCTCGTCGTAGGTGATCACCAGCAGCGTGCTGTTCCAGCCCGGTCCGCCCCGCAGCGCCTGATACACGTCGTAGATGAGCGTCTCGCCCTTGGACACGTCGTAGTTCGGGTGCTGGCTGTTGCCGGTGGCCGACCATTCCGGCTCGAGGAACGTATACGGGGGCAAGGTACCCGCCGCCGCGGCCGCCTGGAAATCCTTGAACAGGCCGAAATGGGTGCTCGGCGCACCGGTCACGTCGGGAAAGTCCAGCCTCGTCAGTGGCTGGGAGGTGTACCCGTAGATGCGCCAATCCAGGTTGTTCTTGCTCAGCAGGCCAAAGATGGACCCGCTGGTGTAGGTCTTGGTCTTGTCGTCCATGTGGCCCTGGCTGGTGGCGGCGCACGCGAATGCCCGGTTGGGCAAGGTCTCGGTGGGCACCGACGAATACCAGTGGTCGCATACCGCGAAACCCTTGGCCAGGCCCGACAACACGGGCAGCATTTCGGGGGTGAAGATGCCCATGATGTCGTTGGCCACGGTGCCGGGGACCACGTGCCAACTGGGATCTTTGGCCTCCCACGCCAAGGTGGCGGCGTAGTCGGTCACGAAGCCGCCGTTGGTGGCCACGGGCGGTGTGGGTGCGGTCGTGCTCCCGAAGAGCTGGCCGTTGGTGGCCAGATATCCCTCGCCCGGATCGGCCCCCGGCATCTGGTAGGCGTTGGGCGTCGACGTCGTGATCTTGAACACCGGTACCGGCGCGCCGGTGCCATCGAGGTTGCTCTCCTGGCCCGTCAATCCCTCGAAGGCCTGACCTGACGGGGACAGGTTGCCCTGGTCGGTGTAGAGGAACCCGAGCATGTGGTCGAAAGAGCGGTTTTCCAGCATCAACACCACGATGTGGTCAATGGCTGCCAGCTGATTCCCGGCCATTTACAGTTGCCCCCCTTTTTCCCCGGGCGATGGTACCTGGTGGCTACACAGGACTCTCGGAGGGACATCCGAAAGGACCGGGCATGTATGTGAGGCGCGGCGAGCGATGACAATCGGCGGCGGTGCCGCTAGACCTTGTTGCGTGCCTTCCATGACCATGCCGGTGCTGCGGGTGATCAGCGGGCCCGCCGCCGGGGGCACCATCAGCCTGGACGGCGTCGTGACCATCGGGCGGGAGGTCCGACCGGCGGTTCTCAACCTGGCCGAGGACGAGGAGCTGTCGCGCCGTCACGCCCGGTTCACCCGCTTGGCCAGTGGCGCCGTGCTGGTCGAGGATCTCGGGTCGGGCAACGGCACCCTGGTCAACGGTCAGCCCATCGAGGTTCCCCGGCTGCTGGAGATGGGTGACGAGGTGCAGATGGGCGCCACCACCGTGCGCCTGGAGCAGGCGGTGGCACAGCACGGGGCGCCCCCGCCCCCGCTGCCCCCGCCGCCCCCGCCCCAGCCGCTGCCACCCCGCTTGCCCCCGGTGGCGCCCAGTCTTGCCCTATCAACGCTCCCGGCACCGCCCCCCGCCCCGCTCGCCCCGGCCTCCCCGGCGCGTGACCCGCACCGCCCGGGCGGGGGTTGGGCCGTGGCGCTGGTGGCTGCGCTGATCGCGGTGGCGTTGGCATTTGTCGGGGGACGGGCGGTGGGCCAGCACGCTGGTACCAGCACACACGACAGTGCCGCAGCCCTGGGAACGGTCTATCTCGAAAGCGGTATCGCCCGGCCCGATGGCAACGCCATCATCGCCTATCGCTATGGCGCGGGCGGCGACCTCCAGCCGCTCGATGTCCGGGAGTTTCCGACCGGCGGGGCGGCCGGATTCGACCTGAGCAACACCGGCGCCCTGGACGCCGACGGCCAGATCGTGGTGAGCGGGGCCCGTAAGTTGCTCTTCGCCGTCAACCAGGGTTCGGACACCGTCGCCGTGTTCCACATCGACGCCGATGGCGGCCTCAGCGCCGTGGCCGGGTCACCCTTTGCATCCGAGGGCCAGGCACCGGGCGGCCTGGGGATTTCGGGCGACCATCTGGTGGTGGTCAACAAGGCGCAGGACGGGGTGCGCGATCTGACCTCGGTCGCACCCGATGTGGCCAGCTTCATCATCCAAGCAAATGGGGCCCTGCGCCCCACCGGCTCGGTGGTCACCCTTCCCGCCGGCACCTCGCCCACCGAGGCGCTTGTCACCCCGGACGGCGAGGTCGTGGTGGTGCCCGAGGAGCACGGACCCTTTGTCAGCCTGACGCTCAACGCCCAGGGGATGCTGGCCCCGGCGCCCGGATCACCGTTCTCGCTGCCGCCGTCGTTGTTTCCGGCCGGCTTCCCGGCGGCCGAACAGTGGGCCCTCGGACTCGGTGCCGCGCCCCGGGGCAATGTTTTCTACGCCCAGGTCGTGGACACGGCACAGTTGGCCGTCTACCAGTACGACGACTCGGGCCGCCTTCGCTTCGTCCGGGCGGTGCCCGATCCTGGCGCTTACCTCCCGTGCTGGAGCTTGCTCAACGCGGCCGGGACCCGCCTGTACACCGACAACGCGGGCAACAACACCATGTCGGTGTTCGACCTCACCGACCCCCTGAATCCCCGCCAGTTGCAGGTGGCCACGTTGAAAAATTCCGGCAACCCATGGGACCTGCGCATGTCGCCCTCGGGCCGGTACGTGTTCGTGCTCGACCCCCGCGACCGGGAGGACCTGGTCCCGGCGGGCGGGGGCAACGAACTGCACACGCTGGTCGTCAATGCCGACGGCACACTGACCGAGCCCTCCTACTCACCCGTGCCGATTCCTGTCCCCCTCAACACCAATCCCATCGGGCTGGTGGTCACCGGTCACTGACCGTTGCCCTGCCCCTGGGTGGTGGTGGGCGGGTTGGTGCACGGCAGTCCCGCTTGCGTCATGGCCTGGACGACCCATGCGGCGTGGGCGGAGCAGACGAAGTTGGACGGGGTGATTATGGCGAACTCCAGCTTCAACGGGATGGTGGCGTCGACCTTGAGGGGCTCTTCGAGCGACGAGGCAGCGGTGGCGCTGGCATTGGCATCGACCTGGCACACAAAGGCCGTGCCGACCGAAGCCACCACCGCCGGGCAGTGGACCTGCGTGCCCGGGGTGGCGTCGGCTGGTTCGTAGGTCTGTAGCAGCTGGAGGCCGTTGGCTTCGACCGCCGTCTCCTGGTAGCCGGCCACGAAGCCCAGGTCCGAGCGGCTGGTGGCGGTGGGCTGGCCCGCCACCGGCGGTCCCGTGCTCACCGTGGTGGACGTCGTCGACGAGGTCGAGGCGCTGCCCGGGGTGGTGCCGGCAAGCACGGTGGTGGTGGATGCCGCCGGGCTGATGGTGGTCGCACTGGTGGTCTTGGCCGCACTGGAGCAGGCGGCCAGGCTGCACGTCATCAGCGCTGCTCCGAGGATGATGGCGCGTCGGTTCATAGCCCGCCTTTCGTTGTCAGATTGTGGCACTGGTCACCTTGGGCAACCCGTAGGTTGCGGCCACAGGGTCCCACAACGCGGCGAATCTCTGCTTGGCTCCTGATGCCGCGGCCGACGACGCCTCGCCCGCCGTGAAGTTGGCGTCCTCGGCCGCGTGGCCGGTGCAGCCCGCAATCTCGACTTCCGACAGCCAGTCCTGATAATGGTGGTCGGCGTCAACCGAGTCGTCGAGCGCCGTGGTCAGGGCGTCGCGCATGGCGGGCCCGTTGGGCAGGGCGCTGACCTGGAGCCCTTGCAGGCTGGCGACCACTTCCTGGCGGGTGGTGGCCCCGGCGGCCAGGGCGTAGACGGCATCGGACAGGTTTGCCGAGCAGTTTTCGATCGAGGCAACGGCGGTGACCACCTCGGTTCGGGCCGCCGCCGACTGTTGGATCAATTTGCTCAGGTCGGCGGCCACCGAGGCCGGATCGGTAGGCACCGTGGTGTCGGCGGTCGATCGGGGAGCGCTCTTCGTGGGCAGGAAAAGGGCCGCGCCGGCGCCCACGGCCACCACCAGCACCAGCACGAGGACGACGATGGGCCAGCGACGCCCCGATCGAGCCGGCTCAGCCGCGGGCGGGTACGGGTTGACCTCGGTCGGCGGATAACCGACCGGGTCGTGTCGCTCGGGTGGCCAAGAGCCTGAAGGTTGCGCCGGCGGGGCGTAGGCATCCACCGCGCCGGACGGCCAATAGCCCCCTGACGACCCGGGTGGCTCGGGCGTCGACCACCTCGGCGGGCCCGGCGGCCAGGGCGCCGACTCGCTCGCTACCGCGGGCCCCCACGCTGGGCTCGCTGCCGGCCCGTCGGTCGCCGCGGACCAAGCCGGGCTCATTGCCGGGCCGTCGGTGGCCGGGATCCACGGCGGCGGGGGAACGGCTGGGGCGGGGTTGGCGCGGATCACGGTCGGCCTCAGTGGCGGGACGGCCGGTCGCCCTGGGTCGGGCACCCGGTTGGTCACGCCCAGGTCGCGTTCCCACGGCCGGTCGGCGATATTCACCGGCCCGGTGGTCAGGGGCCAGCCGGTGGCGGCGTCGATGGGACCGACGGACATGATGCGCACCGCATCCCCGGCCGGCCACGCCGCTCCCCACGCTTCGGCCGCCGCCTCGGCCAGCGCCCCGCCGAAGGCCCGGGCGCTGTGGAAACGCAGCGCGGGATTCTTGGCCATGGCCCGCATGACGACGGTCGAAATGACCTCGGGCACATCGGGATTGGCCTCGTTCAGCGGCCTGGCGTCCTCGTGCACCTGGCGGTACATGGCCGTCACCGAGTCGCCGCCGCCCGCAAAGGGGTGGTGGCCGGCCAACAGCTCGTACAGCATGAGCCCGGTGGCGTACACGTCGGTGGCAGGGCCCAGCGGCTGGTTGAGGCATTGCTCGGGCGCCATGTACAGCGGCGTGCCCAGCATCTCGCCCACCTGCGTCACCGCCACGTCGCCCACCACCCGGGCGATCCCGAAATCGGTCACCTTGAGCAGCCCGCCGCTGGTGAACAGCAGGTTGTCGGGCTTCACGTCGCGGTGCAACACCCCCCGCTGGTGGGCGTAATCGAGGGCGGCACAGGCGGCCAACGCGATGGCGCACGCTGCTTTCGGCCCCAGCCCCTGGCCCTGGCGTTGGCGCACCGTCCCTCCCGGGAGGAGCTCCATGACCAGCACGCACAGGCCGCCGTGCTCGACGTAATCGAAGATGGGGACGATGTGCGGGTGGTCCAGGGACGCCAGGATCTTGGCCTCGGCCGAGAACCGGTGGCGTACCTCGGGGTGAGCGCTGTAGCTCCGGGGGAGCTGTTTGATGGCGACGCGCCGGCCTAGTTGGCGATGCCGCCCGGCCAGCACCACGCCGAAGGCGCCGCGGCCCAGTTCTCCTCCGATCTCGTAACCGGGGAGAGCCGCCGCCAGCTCGCCCGCCTCGTCAGTCGCCACTTCATTGAGGGTAGGCGCCGCGCCGGGCCCCGGCTGGCGGCGCGGCGCCCTTCCCTCGATGGGTGCCCATATCAGACGGACGGGGTATTTCCCCCGGTCGCTGTCATCCCCGCTACCTGCGTGAGGAGGCTGTCGAGCAGCACGTCCTGGGCCAGCAGGTGTGCCTGGATCTGCAGCGAGGTGTGCAACACGGCGTCGGCATCCTTATAGGTCGCCTCAGCCCGCTTGTCGCTGGCTGCGGCCATGATGTTCTGACCCACAATGATGATGCTCAACAGCACCAATTGCAGGAAGGTCTGGGCCACCCACGAGATGATGCTTATCAGGTTACCCGTCTTTAGGACCGATGGCAGCGAAATGAGGGCGATAATGGTGAACACATAGGCACACCACATCGTGCCCACGCCGTTGGTGATCTTGATGGCCAAGGCGGCATTGAAACGGTCGAAGGCGTTTTCCTTCGGGAGCTGGTCGGCCACCTTGACCGGCTTCTCCTTCTTCCGTTCGGCCAGTCTTTCGTGCAGGACAGGTGTGAAGATATTGGGCATAGGAAAAGGATGGCAGATCTCTCCGCCGCCCGTCAGGCCGGCGACGCCAAGGGCTGCCCGGTTTCGAGCAGGGTCTTCATGCCGCACAGCACCATCGTCCAGCCCTCGCCGCCGACGTGCTTGGCGGTAACGGGGGAGCCGTCGAGGCGGTCGTGCACCACCGTGAGCAGGCAAAACCCGTCGCGCTCATCAATCTCCCAGGTCACTCGGCTGGCCGGCTCGGCCGCCGTCTCGTCGCTCCACAGGGCGCGCCAGCTAACCACCAGCCGGTGAGGCGGGTCGGACTCGAACACCACGTCGTCCCCCCACAGCGTGGTGCCGTCGGGCGCGTAGTAACGCAGCGGCGCGCCCGTCTCACCGGTCGTTTCGACCCGTGCGCCGTGGAAATAGCGAGCGGTGAACTCGGGCTTGGTGATCGCGTCCCAAATCTGTTGGGCCGAGGCTTTGATTAACACCTGGTACACCTGGGTGGTGGATTCGGTCATTGTCATGCGGATCCCTCCAGTTGGGCCTTGAGGTCGGCGAGCGCCGAAACGTGGCGCTCGGTGTATTTGTTTATCCAGCGATCATGAATGAGCCGAATAGGGACAGGGTTGAGAAAATGGAGCTTTGCCCGGCCTGCGCGTCGCGTGACGATCAAGCCCGCGTCCTCGAGAATACGGAGATGCTTCATGACGCCGAAACGGGTCATTTCCAGTTGTCCCTCGAGATCGGTCAATGTCCTTCCGTCGCCCTCAAACAGCCGGTCGAGCAGGTGGCGTCGCGTCGGGTCGGCCAGTGCCCGAAAGACTCGGTCGTCGTCGTCATCCGGCACGGCCCCACAATAGGTGACCAATCAGTCACATGTCAAGAGTGAGGGCGTGGGAGCTAAGGTCACCCGATGGGTGATCGACCGGTCGGCGTGACCGGCGGAGCGTGGGCATGAGCGACGACCTGACGGTCGAGATGAACCGGTTGTCGGGCGAGCCCCGCAGGCGGGATCGGCCCGTCATGCTGGCCATCGCAGGCGACAGTGGTACGGGAAAGACCACGCTGACGGCTGGGTTGGTCAAGGCGCTGGGGCGAGAACGCATCACCTCGATCGGGGTGGACGACTACCACCGCTACGACCGCGAGGAACGCAAGACGCTGCCCTTCACCCCGCTCAGCCCGCGGTGCAACTTCATCGACATCATGGAGCAGGATCTACAACACCTGGTGCTCAACCAGCCGATCCTGAAGCCCATCTACGACCACACCACGGGGACGCTGGGTCGCCCCGAATATGTCGAGCCCCGGGAATTCGTCATCGTCGAAGGCCTACTTCCCTTACATACCAGGCTTTCGCGGGCTTGCTTCGACGTGACCGTGTTCCTCGACCCACCCGAAGAGATCCGTGTCGCATGGAAAATGCGGCGTGATACCAAGAAGCGGGGGTACACCGAGGCCCAGGTGCGGGAGGAGTTGGGACGGCGGGAGCCCGAATCGGCCGCGTTCATCCGCCCCCAGCGGGCGTACGCCGACATCGTGGTGCGGTTCTCCCATATCGAGGAACGGGGCGAGACGCCCGATGACCCGCTGAGCGCCACGGTGCTGCTGCGGCCCACCATCCACCACCCTGACCTGTCGAGCATCATCGATGACGACGACCGCCAGGCCATGCACCTCAAGCTCATCCGCGATGCCGACGGCAAGCCGGTCGATGCCGTGCACATTCACTCCTACGCCGAGCGGGCCAAGACCAAGAAGGTGGAACAGGGGATCTGGGATGCGCTGGGTACCAAGGAGCCGTTGCCCGATTCCCTGGGCATGATCGAGGATGTGCGCGACGAGCCGTTGGCGTTGACCCAGTTGATCCTGCTGTACCACCTCATCCAGGCACGCGAGGCGTAGCGGGGGTCGCGCTGGCGGCGAACGACAGGTCGTGCGGTTGGTGCGGGCGCCCAGTCGACGGTGACCTCCTGGTCTGCCCCAATTGCGGCAGCGAATTGAGCGACAAGGTGGCGGTGCGTCATGGTCGCCACGGCCCCCGGATCCGGCGGTTGCCCAGCTTTCGAGATCGCGCCCTGCCCGACCTCTGGGCGAGGTTTGGGGGACGCCTGGTCGATGGTCTGTTGTTGTTGCCCGTCACACTCGTGGTGATCTTTGTGTTCCACAACCGGCGCTCGGCGATCTTGCTGGCCTCACCGGTTCCCTTTTGTTACGAGGGCTTGTGCCTGACCCGGTGGGGACGAACGCTGGGCAAGCGCGCCGTGGGGACGCGGGTCGTGCCTTTTCGTTCCGCCCGGCCATTGCCCCGCCCGGTCCAGGCGTTCGTCCGGGCCGCCGTGAATGCGTCCCCCGTGGCGGTGTTGTTCCTGGTGCGACGGCCGTCCGTGTGGACGATTGACTTGGTCTCGGCTGCCATTTGGGTTCCGATCCTGGTGCAACGGCAACGCCGGAGCTTGCCCGACCTGCTGGCCGGCACCATCGTGGTCAAAGACGGTGGCGGCGGCGACGGTGGCGAACCAGGGGCGACCTGACCGTTTGGGCGTGCCTGGGCCCCCAGAACGGCCGTTTGATGACACGCCCAAAGACCCAAGCCTCGTCCAGTTGCGCTTTCAACCACCGGGGTTGAGGGCTGCGAGCCGTAGCCTGGTCGCCGTGGCGGGCGGCGGAGCGATACTGGTGGACCTGGAACGGGTAGCGGCGCGCCGCCCCGACCGACCGCTGTTCGAGGATCTGTCGCTGACCGTTCGCACCGGCGACCGCCTGGGCGTGGTCGGCCGCAACGGGACGGGAAAATCGACCCTGCTGCGGGTCCTGGCCGGGGTGGACAACCCGGAAGAGGGCACGGTTCGCCGGGGCCGCGACGTCCGGGTCGGTTTCCTGGCCCAGCGTCCCTCCCTCCCGG
>Ga0302326_10015077_pt1 | contig 16282 bp, 19 predicted proteins | sample Palsa_T0_3_FD_202264 | JGI IMG/M metagenome (GOLD analysis project Ga0302326, IMG submission 202264) | Peat permafrost microbial communities from Stordalen Mire near Abisko, Sweden - Palsa_T0_3 | ecosystem: Environmental > Terrestrial > Soil > Palsa > Peat permafrost | place: Sweden: Abisko... | reverse complement strand
GTTCTTGCTCGTTCGGCAATGGCATACGTTTCCGCACTCGGCGCAGAATAGATGGCGCGTGAAGGGCCGCAGTTCCCTTGGTCCTCGTGGCCTTCGCTTGCCGTTGGCGGCGAATCGCTCTTGAACCCGGCCAAACGTCTCATCGTCGATGATCCGCAGGGATTCATCCCGCTGCGTCAACTGGCTCGATTCCTTGTTGAAATGGGGGAGCCGTCGCCCCGTATCCCGATTCAATCGGAAGCAGCGGCGCAAGTAGCGGACCTCGCCCACGGTCATTCGATTTGTCAGGATGCCGCGCAACGTCGTGAACTGCCACGGTCTGCCCAAGCGGGTTGGAATGTTTTTCTGGCGCAGCCGTCGGGCAAGCTCTTTCATGCCGATGCTCTCAGAGAGGTAATTTGTAAACAAGAATCGAACGACTTCCGCCTCCTCCGGCTGAATCGCCAGCTTCTTCTTTCCATCCGGCGCGGCAATGACCTGGTATCCATAAGGCGCTGGGCCTCCTGTCCAGCATCCTTCCTTGTGTCGCTGGATCAGGCCCGCGCGCGTCCGCTCGGCCAATACCCGGCTGTAGTCGGCGGCAACCACGAGTTGTACGCCCCGCGCCAGCGCGTTGGTGCCTTCGGTGACACTGACCACCTCCACGCCACACCGTTCCAAATCCTCCACCAGCACATGGGTTTCGGCGGCGCGCCCAAGCCGGTCGAACTTGTAGACGTATAGCTTGCCAATCCGTCCGGCCTCGGCTTCCTGAATCAGTCGAAGCAATTCAGTCCGCCCGCCAGTGGTTCGACCCGTCTTGGCCTGGTCGATGAAGTGAATCAGCTTGCGGCCCGCCATCCGCTCGCACGATTCAATCTGCACCGCGATACTGGTTGAATCGTCCTGGGAATGACTTGAATACCTGGCATAAAGGGCATCGTGCTTACCGCTGTCCTGATGATTGTTGATTGTCGCCACCATGGTCATTGCTCCGATTGCGCTGTCTATATAGTTGTACGGCGCGTGTTTGCGGTATTCACCAAGGTTCCACATAAAACTATCTCCCAACGGAGGTCAGGGGGGTCAGGAATCCAAATGCGTCGGCTGGCGAACATGGCGCTGGAAAATGTCAAACCAGTGCGGGTCGCGTTTGCTCATCAGCACCGCCGCCATATGCATAGCCGCGCCCGCCGGGAACCCGAGCCACCAAAGGTGCAAACCCATTCCGATCACCAGGGCGACAGTGCCATTGAGAATGGCAAATGTCCGCGGCGCGCCGCCCATGAGGATCGGTTGGGTCAGGGCCACATGGAGCGGCACTTCGTAGCCTTCGATTTCTTCGGGGCGCGACATAGCCATTCTCCTACTGAGCGATTGGACCGGCGGTGAGCTCGTCGAACCGTTACCAGCCAGCGCCACCATCGAAACCGAAGAACGTCACGCCGAAGCTGGTGGCCGTTACCGCAATCGACACGCCCAGCAGCAGACCGAGGATGCGGCGGAGTCCGCCGCCTTCGCTGAACGCGAAGCCAAATCCGATGACAACGATGGCCAGGATGCACAGCGCTTTTGCCACCGGGCCGGTGAAGCTGGCCAACACTTGGTTCAATGGACCTTCCCACGGAAGGGGTTGGCCACCGTTGGCGGCCGCAGCGCGAGCGGTGTTGGGAATTGCGATGGATATTGCGGCCCCGACGAGCGTCGGCACCAGCAGCGAGGATCGACGCAGAATTTGGCTTTTCATCGAATGACTCCTATTGATTAAGCACTACCGATCCGCATTGACTAATGCGATGACTTAATCGGTATGGACAATACCGTACACATGCCGAACATCCGAGTCAAGAAAAAAGTTCGTCTTTTGTTTGGGTTGGATTGAATTGATCGATTTGGCCAAAAGCTAGGAATGCCGGCGGGCATCCGATCGGCGCTGGAAACACAAATGCGCAGCACCGTGTGCTCGCTTTTAGGGGCTATGCGGTTCGCAATGGAAAGAGTCGCACCACGAAGGATTTATGAATTTATCGCGTGGCGCAGAGCGATATTGAGGTGGAATCTGCGATGAAGCGTGGAGGCCCGAAGGCAATATGGTCTAAATGCTACCCGGTTGCACCGAGCGACCTATTCTTCGTCCGGTGAACCAGCCCCAATCCGCTGGCGATGCATTTGAGCCATCGCAGCGCGCTCGTCAGGCTTGGCGTCCAGCCAATGCAATATCAGCGCCTCTATGACTCGCTTGGGATTTGAAAGGTGCTGCGCGCAGTCATCTTCAAAGGCAGCGAAAGTCTTGTTGTCAAAGCGATAGGTCCGCTGAACCGTCTTGGGCTGCGGTTCCGATTTTGATGCGCCACGAGTGGAACGGGTGGTAGCCATAAGGATGTATTCTACTCTAAATTCATCGGTATGCAAGATACCAAAGTGGTCAGGTGCAGTCATTTGGGGAAGTCGAGGATTACGCACGCGCTCCGCTTACGGCTGTAAGCGTAGCCTTTTGCAGCACTCTTGGCGGCCGTCAGATGGATCATAATGCCCATAGACCGCGGGCGGATCATTCGACTTTAGACTTTCCGTTCACCCGAAGCTCGATTTCTCGAAGCACCTCAAGAACATGGTCAAATGTTGGCGGCTGGCCAAAGATCATTTCTCGCATGATTTCAAAATCGCGTTTCAGTTCGTCAAGTCGAGTGGGGCGCGGAAGAAGCCGAAGGGTTCCGGGCCTTGCCTCCCGATATTTTGCCCAAGAGGAGGCGAAAAACACTTCCTTGTGCTTCGCTACCTTTAAGAGCAAATCGACATCCTTCATCGCATCCTTGCCGATTCCCTTTTCATACAGCCTTGCCACGTCGTAATAATGGCGGGATTGGCGATCGCGAAATGGTTTGTCCTCCGGTGCGTGATACCAGGTATGCAGCACGGTGGCTTTTTCCCAAAATGTTCGCTCCGCCGAAAGAACTTTGAGCCGACAGCTTGGAGTCCGAAATACCCCCGGGAAATCTTCCGCAGCGTATGGCGTGACCGAGCCCTCGATCGTCGGCCAATGATCCGATCGAGCGCCAAGTTCCAGTCGCACGACGGGACGAATGTATGCAGGCTCGTCGGCTGAGTGCGGCAGGATGCTCGCGGGGTAGTGAAAAAGAATCGTTTGTCCATCCAGGTCATCGGCGGCAAGTTCGACGCTCCATGCTTCCGCGCCTCCAGATCGCTGATCGAGTGCTTTACGGAAGGACTCCCCAAGCTCAGGCAGCAATTGCACCCGAATCATTCTGCGAGAGGCTTCGATGAGAGCCTCAACACCATGCTTCCTTTGCTTGCCTGTTCGACCGACCAGAGGATCATTCTCGCCGCCAAAACCCAACCCGGATCGATCAAAAGACAAATCGATATCTTCCGAGAATCGCTCGATCGCGTTGAAGACCTTCGATAGCGAGGTGCCACCCTTGAAGAGAAGCCCACCCGGAAATTTGGGAAGCGTAAACAGCCGATTGAGCGTCCAGCAAACCCAAAAGTCCTTTTCGATGATCGCGGGATTCAGTCCCCGGTTATTGGCGACCCTTTGGAACAAATCCACCCGATCCGCCGCGCGCATTCTTGCAAAATCATCCATTCATCACCGCGGCCTCTCTCTTTGGGCGTGCAGCAATCAGGCGAACCACATCGCCAATCCAGTCGGTCGTGTACTTGGCATCGCTCAGCAATTCTCGCAATTGCTGTGCGGAGAGCGCACGACGTAGCGTTCCGACAACCCGGTCATCAACCGCATCCTTGCCGATATAGCGCAGCGCTTGAAACACCATCGCGCTGGTTCGATTGCCAGCGGGCATTTCCTTCGGTGAAGCATGTTTGAGTTGGAATTCGAAGTTGCCGACCCGTACCTTTCGCGCTCGGCCGTCGCTGAGATAAACCGGCTTCGCCGGCACCTGGGTGGACAACCCGAGCCGATTGGCGGCCACGGCACCGGATGGTATTACGCGGCTCCCCGTCTGGCGCCCGATGGCGTCGGCGATTGCGTCAATGTTGGGTGCAATCGGAATGCGAAGACGGCGATTCATTTGGGGATAGTGGTAAAGCCCACGGCCGAGCCGCTCAAGCTTGCCGTTGTGAGTCAGGCGCGATAGAGCTTGGTCTGCCGCATCACGGCTGCCGATATCGAGAAAGTCTTTTGGCGTGAATACCGCGCCGCGCCCGGAAGAGCGTATCCGGTCAAGAACATTTTCCCTCATGGTGTCCATAGTCGCCTCTTACTGTCAGAATAGCGTAGACGGATTTCTGACGGCTTATTATACGCCAGAAAGTGATTCGGTCCACATGTTCTATCGGCAATCGCGCCGGGAAGCTGTCAGAAATACGTGGGCGTTTTCCTGACAGAATTTATATCACCCTTTCATCCCGGACTTCACTGTGGAATTTGCCCCATATGCTGCCCCATGAATCAGGGTCTTGTCAGGTCCCTCGCCGCTGATTTTGTCCGTTAGATGCTTTCGCGGGCAAACACCCCGGAGGTTGATATGATTTCCTGCTCCATTTCTTGCGCGCAATGAGAGCGAGGTTGTCCCCCGAAAAAGGTCTGAGATCGGCGCGAGGTTGGGATAATTCTTTCTTGCCCCATTTTGTGCCCCATACGATTTGAAAAACATGGCAAATATGGGTACCATGGAGCATCAAGAGCAGTGGACGTAAACCATTGCTATTGCTGCAAATAACGGCGGCATCTGGAACTTACGGTTATGAGCGAATTACGCTCATAACCCGGAGGTCGGAGGTTCGAATCCTCCCCCCGCTATGAAAATTGGCCTTGGCGTTATCGCCAAGGCCGATTTTTTTGATCACCTCGTTACGAACCTCCGACATTGATCGATGGAATGCCGGAAGATCGATTCAGGCTTGAGGAGCGAGTCAGAAACTCGACCGCGCTATTCATGGACGCATATCCGCTCCTGACGACCATCGACCAAAAATAAAGCGCAATTGGGGATTTCATGAGTTCTCCGATCACGGCGCGCTTGATAGGTTGTCAGAAGCAATGCATCTGCTTCAGGCAGAAAATTATAATCTTCGGAAGACTAACTAAAGGGCAATCCGGCTGAAGCCGGAAGACCCGTTAACGAGTAAGCCGACGCAATTGAACACCGCGCGTGTTCTTTGCGTCGGCTTTTTTGTTCTCCTCTGGATCAGTGTCCACTTATTAAAGGTAATCGAATGAGAACCAGTACCACAGAAGAAGTCACCTTGACACCGCCGAACGAAACGGAACACCGCGCAATCGTGGATACCCATCGGCACCCGATCGGACCCAAGCTCGCAGACAAGATGGCGAAACGAGGCTTTTACGACCCGAAACAAGAATTCCCGCAGACCAACGCTCAGGACTTAATCGGCTACCGCGAGTTTTACGATCTGGACTACGCTATGACCAGGCAGCGTGCGGAGGGCGTCACCCTCAGCATTGCCAGTAATGGCGGCGAGGTGGACTGGTTTGCGCGGGATATGCTTCAAGTCAGCACCGTCGAGGCCCTCAAGTTCTTGAACGATGAATACCTGGAGATCAGCGATCGCTATCCCGGCGAGTTCGCGCTGATGGCTAATGCACATGCCCTCGAAGAGGGCTGTCGGCCGATTGTCGAGGAGATGATCCGCCACGGCGGCGCCAAGGCGATTGCGGTGGCGTCCAGCTACGGAGACGGCGCGGATCGCGCCTACCTCGACAGCCCCAAGGCCGAATGGTTATGGGAGTTTGCCGAAGCGAATGACATCCTGGTCCACATTCATCCACCCATGCTGTCGGTCGGGCACGAGGTGCTCATGCAGTACCGCCTCAACGAGGCGGTCGGCCGTCCCTTCGATTCGACCGTCAACGGTGCCCGGATGATCGGCTCCGGCTTGTTTGACCGTCACCCAAAGCTACAGGTCCTGATCGTCCACATGGGCGGTGAACTCGCGTCGATCCTTGGTCGTCTCGAATTCACTTGGCGCCTCAACTACAACGGGGTCCGCAACCCGCCAACCGGCAGGCCTTACAAAAACGAGCGGCCCCCATCCGACTACTTCAAGACCAACATTCTCGTCGACTGCATGGGGTTCAACCCAATTGGACTGCGAGCCGCGATTGAAATGTGCGGTGTGGACCGAGTGGTGTTCGGCTCCGATTACGGTCCGATCCCATACGGGATCAAAGAGCATGTGCAGATCGTCGAAGACGTGCTTCCGAACCCGGTTGACCGCCAACAGGTGCTCTGGAAGACAAGCAACAGAGTATTCCGCCTGGGTCTTGTCGATACCGATCTCAAATCTTCCGTCGGGAAATTCAATGGGGTCGGGAGGGTCGCGAGTCATTGACAGCGGAAGGGGAAAATCTTCTGCGTTCATCTGCCGCACAGGGCTTTCCGATAAATAGGGTATAGCACACGCTCGACTTCAACCACCAGGTTTTTGAAGAAGATAAAGCCATCGTCGAAACCTAACACCCCGAAGACCTGCCGCTGGACCTCTCCGAGGAAGCTCACATCACCGCCGAGAAAAGCTCCATCACCTAGGGTCGTCCATTTGCGTTTTGGCAATCTCCGAAGAGCCGCATTCGAAATGCTTCTCGCCCACGCCTGGCCGCGTGTCGAGTCGCTGCCATTGGTTTTCCCCATCCTGCAAAGACGTATCGCCAGGGGTTAACAATCCGGCGGTGTTTTGGGCAGCGACTTGTAGAGATCGATCGCGTTGATGAATGCAAGCACCCACGCTGCGCCGTAAGTGGTCAGCCATACGAGTGGCACGCGGAGCCCTATGCGCCCACCTGCGCGCGGTTCCTGTTGTGCCAGCTTCCATACGATGAACGAAACTCGCAGATACGCCGCCAGCGTCAGCGCTGGCGCGACGACAGCACCCAGTATCGCACTGAGGAGGATGATCGGCAGCGAAATTCGCCACTCCACGATCGCCACAAGCGGCAGCAGGACCGCGCACGGCAGCCAATAGGCCAGTTTGATGCGCGGCAGCCGTGGGACCATCCACAGTGCGCCCAGCGCCAGCACCGTCGCCGTCCCCCCTGCACCGACTGCTACGATGGTACCGACGCTCAGCAACGCATCCGGCTCGGCAATGGCAATGGCCTGAATCAGCGTGTACTGCGCTGACAGAATCGCGCCGCTGTATAGCGCCCAGCGAAGCAGCCAGCTTTGCGCGACCCGATGTGGCGCAATCACCAGCACCGCCAGGGCGTACGTCGCCGCAAACATCAGCGGCGCAAACGGCCAGCTCGCCATCACGCTTGGCACCAGTGCCAGGTAGTCACACCAATTCCCGCGCTGAAAATCCGGCGCACCGGGATATCGATTCAATGACGCGAGGAAACAGCCCATCGGCAATAGAATTCCCCCCACGGCCAGCACGGCGCTTTCCAGCCAGCCAATGACTCGTCGCCTCGGGTCATCCCGCGGCTGCGCGTAATCCAACACAATTGTGTCCATGCTCGTACCGCCTGTTCCATTATCGGCTGCTATTACCACGAGATTTGTGCCGTGCGGATATGACCTGACCGACGATGTATCGGGCGTCCGCCCCGAATGCGGGATGCTGCTTCACTGATCGGCCGGGATACATTTTCGCGGACGACCGAAAGTATGCTTCTTTTTGCCTGCTGCATACCCCCGGAGGTAATCCAACAGGGTCCGATACAGTGCAGCTGTTCGTCTCGCCCTCACCCTTGTTGCAGCTTACGCTGCATTCTGTTGGAACCCAGGGCCTGTGTGCTGAATCCCCGCGCGGGAACAGCATCGCGCACTCACGCCTGCTGCGGCGATGGCAGGCACAGTTTAAGCATCTGGAGCTGCTCGGGGGTTGGCATCTGTTTGAAGAAGTAGCCGAAGAGCTGGCAATAGTCGTGGCTTCCGACGCCGGAGAAGCCAAAACCGTTGGAGCGCAGCAGGGTCTCCAGGGATTTTTTTGTGAATGCGGTTTTGTGGCAGTAGAAGTCGTTGCCGGATCGCTCAATCTCCTTGTGGAAGCCGTAAATGACGTCCCGTACGAGAATCGGACCGACCGGTGAGTCTCGAAGGACGTCGTCGATGTCGAGATTCCTTTGCACGATATGACGGACAACCGCATCGAAATCCGGAACCCAGATTTCAATAAATCCACCCGGCGCCAGCACGTGGTCAAAACCACGGATTACCTTGACACAATCCGCCCGGTGATAATGCTCGAGATTGTGCGAGCAAAAGATGGCGTCATAGGCGGCGGGGGTAGCGCTGAGCAGCTCGCGGGCATCCATCAGGACATCCGGCTTTACTTCCGGATCGATGTCGAGCAGATCCTGCCGCCACCCGGCATAATGCCCAGGCAGAAGATTGCGGTTGGCCCCCCCACCGACATTGAGGACCGCTTTCAAATTGTCTCCACCATGTACCCGTTCATGAGGGGCATTCTATCGAATTCAGCTAGAAAATATAAAAATCGCCCCACAAAGTGGGGACAAGAAACGGAGACGCAGCCTGCGTCCCCGTTCCATGTCCCGTGCAGGTCGGGAAGGAATATATCGTGCTCTATTCCGGAATCGCACAGCAGCACCTGGTGGCGACCGACGTGTCCCGGCAGGTCTACCTCCACTTCGAGACGCCGGATTCACCCAATAATGTGATCGAGCTGGATGCCCTGCTCCAGCCGTGAGGGAAGCGAGCGGTTAAAGAAAGGGATGAAGCTTTCGGGGCCGCAATAAAAATACTTCTCTCCCCTCGCCCCCCATCCTCACCCTGGGGTTTATCAGCGATTAAGAAATAACTATAATCTTACCGTCCCGCATAGGAGATCAAATGTCATACATTTACGGAATAAGCGACCCCAGCCTTAAAAGACTCCCTGCTCGAACCAGACATATCATGAGCCCGCGGCCTTCGATCGCGCAAGCACATGGGCCATAGGCTCTGAGTCATCTTTCAGTTCCCGCATTCTGACTGACCTCTCGATGCCGAAACACCACACGATCGACCCTCTTATTGAAATCGAATCCTCTATTCTCTCTTCTCTAACCGTCCAATAAGCCGTGCCAAAGAAACGATCTGTTATTTTCTTCTTAACAGCCCCCTGAATAAGCACCGATTTACCGAATGTCATCTAACGCAGCGTTCATTCTGGAGGGGGGCTAGAGTGCGCATATTTCTTCTCCAGGTAATATGGTTTTGAGCCTCCGCAGACCAACCTCGCGCCCTGTTGATGCCGACCCCCTCTCCCTGGCGGGCGCGGAAGTCAATCGCTCCAAACTCGGGCACATTCCGGCGTTGGATGGGCTACGTGGAGTGGCCATCTTGATGGTCATGATCCGCCATTTCACACCGACAGGCGAGGAGACCCAACACGGCCTCGCTCATCTAATCGAAAAGACGGCCTTGCAGGGAAGAATGGGCGTCGATCTGTTTTTTGTCCTCTCGGGATTTCTCATTACCGGCATCTTACTGCGGTCAAAAACATCGCCACGATATTTCGTGAACTTCTATTTCCGTCGAGCGCTGAGAATATTCCCGCTTTACTATTTTGTTGTCATCCTGGTCACCATTGGTCTTTACACCCTCCCCGCCTGGAGTTCATACAATAACCTGCGAACGCATTGGCCTTACTACTGGTTCTATCTGACCAATTTCCTGGCTGCACATCATGGCTGGGATATCGTCGAAGAGAATCGGGTCGGTCTGGGTTATCTTTGGACGCTTGCGGTTGAAGAACACTTCTATTTGCTCTGGCCATTCGTGGTTTGGATTTTTTCAGAAAAGTCGCTCATCCGCGTTTGCCTTGCGATCATGGTGATCGCTCCCATTTTGCGCGGTTTATCGCCACATCTCGGGCAGCAGGATATCGCCTACAAAATTCTCACCCAATGCCGAATGGACTCGCTGGCCACCGGCGCCCTCCTGGCGGTGCTCATCCAATACAAGTCACGCGCCGAGGTTCTCCAACGATTTCGCTGGGTGGGCCTGATCTGGATTCCGTTCGCGGCATATATCGCCATTCGGACGAGTGAGTTTTCCGGAGTTCCCGATGTGCTGATTCGAACCTTCGGATTTTCAATCATCGCTATCGCCTGCGCCACGCTGATCTGTGTCGTTCTCGGCAGTGGGTGGATGACAACTTTCATGACCTGGCGACCGTTGCGTTTTCTGGGAGTCTACAGCTATGGAATCTACATTTATCACGGGCTCCTTTTGGATTACATGACCGACTGGTTTGGCATCAGAAGGCTGAGCTTGAATACAAACCATCTATGGATCGGCATTCTTCCCCACTACCTCGCATGCATATCCGCATCAACGCTTATTGCCGTGTTAAGCTACCATTTTCTGGAAAAGCCCTTTCTGAAACTCAAACGGTTTTTTCGATAGGCCGCCGCCGATCCGTTCCTCGATATCGCTTCTCGCCACCCCACTGCATTCGATCAATTTCCCAGCGAGCGGCCGATCCAATCTTCCACAAAACGGTCGAGCATTGCCGGAACGAGCCCGGCCACGAGTTGCCAACAGAATGTGATGAGCGAGACCAGAACCCAATGGAAACGGTGCGACCCCTTGCTGTATGGTTCGGCCGCACTCCTGGGGTTTATCCCTCGTCACCGCTGGGGCCGTAGCTTGAGGGCACCTTTGCGCCTATGAGCCTGAGATACACACCCAGCTGTCCGCGATGATGGATCCAGTGGTTCAACATGATCGATCGCAGAAACATCACCTTCGGCATGGTCATGATCGGCTTTCCATCGCGCATGGATGACCAGTTGGTCATCAGGCGGGCATCGTCCAACGTGGGAAGAATCTCCTTCACTGTCTCGATGCTTTTTTCATGACTGTTGAGAAACTCCTGCACCGTGGCCGGCTGCTTGAAGAGCGCGGCAAAATCGGGCAGCGGTGATTCATCCACCAATGCCAACCGCGCCACGTTCCCCGGCACGCTCGCAATGTGCAGCGCCAATGCGCCGGCCGTGTGCGATTTCTCGTGCGGTTTCCACATCAGCTTGTCCTGAGGAATGCGCTCCAGGAATTTGCGCGTGGTCTTGGACTCATGTTCGAATTCGCCAAGCATGGCATATGCGATAGACATCATTGCTCCTTTGAAAAAATGCGTCGAATCAAATCGTGTCACGATACGGTGCGAAGCCGCCGGACACGCCAATGTCTGACCGCGAGATATGCCAGCGAGGCCAAACAAAACACCAGCATTAGAATTTGGATCCATCGGGCGGTTGAGACGTTAACGCCGATGCCGGTGAACAATGCGATGTAGGCCGCCACGCAGAGCGGGCATTTGGGCATCAACACCAGGAGTGCGCCGGGGAAGAGCCATTGCATGCTTCGCCACGCGCGGCGAAGAAGACCGGCCGGCCGTTTGCCGTCGCCTGGGTTTGGCTCCGCTGATTTTGGCGCCGGATCAAGATTGCAGAGTGGGCAATTGCTCATCAATGCTTACCTCCGCTGTCTTTCCCGTATTCATCATGGCGTCGCCACCAGACAAACGGCTTGGTCCGCGGCCCGCCGGCGGGTGAGTCTTCCCATTCCTCCTGCCTGCCCAGTGGCGTCAGGTCGAGGAATGTCCAGATGTTCAGCCCCTCGACCCCGCGGCCATCGGTGAAGTAAGTGCGATAGACCTCCTTGCCGTCGTGAATGAAAACACTCAGGCCATAATTCTCCCCCTTGTCCGTGGTGAGGCCAAAGTCCTTGTTGAAGTCCGTGCCGTCGGACGAGTACCAGGGATAGGTCCATCCCATCCGCTTTTTGAGTTTGTCGATATTCACCAAAGGCGCGCGAGAGACCAGGCAGAAGGAAGTATCGCGCGCATGGAAATGCGCCGTGTGCCCGAATTGGTCCGTCACCATCGAGCACCCCACGCATCCCCCATCCGGCCAGCCCGGGACCGGGGGAGCGAACATGAAATGATAAAGAATGAGCTGGCGGCGGCCTTCGAATAAATCGAGCAGGCTCATTTTTCCCTTCGGTCCATCGAAGACGTATTTCTTGTCGATCCGAACCATCGGCAGACGACGGCGCTCGGCCGCCAGCGCATCGCGCGCCCGCGTCGCCGCCTTTTCCTTGACCAGAAATGCGTCGCGCGCCTTCTTCCATTCGGCCTGATCCACAATTTTCGGAAATTTGATCGCGCTTTCGCTTTGTGCGTTCATAAATCGATTCCTTTGAAAAAAACCGGGTTAAATCAAGTGATGTCACGACACGGTTTTGAAACCACGTTAGCCGTGCTTTTTCTCCGCGGCAATGCGAATTTGGTCCAGGATGTCTCCCCAACCTTTGGTCACATTCTGCTCGAGTTCGGGTTCGATCAGACCCATGGCGCGGTGGGTTAATTTCAGCAGGATTCCGCCGGGGTGTTCGGTCAGGCGGTACTGGATGTGCGAGGCCACCGGATACGACATCATCATCGGGCCAACCAGTTCCAGCAGTTTGGGTGGTTTGATCACCTGCACATGACCCCACAAGTGCCCGGTGTTATTGCCCAGATCGCGGAACCAGCGCCCACCGGGCCACGGTTCCAGCTTCATGTTCATTTCCTTCATGCCTCCATGGGGTTCCAGCAAGGTTTGGAACACCACATCCGCCGGGGCGGCAATCAGCACCTCTTTGACGACGTGCAGAGTTTTGACGGTGGATTTGATTTCTTCAGCGACCATGACGTTGCTCCTTTGAAAGGGGTTTGTGATTAGATGCAGCGCGATCACGCGCGGCAAGTTGTTTGGCTTTTAGTTCGGCGGCTTCCTTGATGCTGGCCAGTTGGTCCGTCCAGAATCGCTCGAAATTTTGCGTCCAGTCGTGCACGGGTTTGAGCTCCTGCGGGTTCAGCCGATACAACCGGCGTTGCCCGGCCTTGTGAACGTCAACCAGACCCACCTTTCGCAGCACACCCAGGTGCTTGGAAACCGCGGGCTGGGGAATCCCGAGGTTGAGCACCATTTCAGTCACATCGCGCTCGGCCCCCAGGGCGAGCAGCTCCACAATCTCCCGCCGGCGCGGTTCGGCGATGGCGTTGAAAACATCGGAGGTTGTCGCCGCTCGAGCCATGCGAAAAGTATATTCCGATATGGGAATATGTCAAGCAAAAAAATAGATGGCTTCAAAACCATCTCATCCAAAACCGCACTTCGACTACGCTTTGGTGAAATGAAACCGCACGCCCGCGTCTCGTGCGGCTGACAACAGCATTTCGCCGGCCTTGAGATCCCGCAGGATCGGATTGGGCTGCTTGAAGTCGTTCAATTGGGCATTCACGTATTCGGCCAGCGTGCGAAGGATTGTCACTCCCTCGTCTGCGTCGTACCACTGCTCAACAGGCAGGCGCATCTTCGACGGATCAAATCCCTGATCTTTAAGTTGCTCGATGAGAGCGGCCTGGCTCTCCGAGAGCCGCGAGGTCAGAGACGGAATATTTCGGCAGCGCGCGGCGAAATCCAGTTTCTCCAGTTCCCGCCCGAGGGCCTTGCCTGATGATGCTTTGGCGTAAGCCGCTTCAGCATCGGGCAGCGGCTTTTCGAGTGCGATGATGATGGGCTGGGCCATGAATTCATCATACCGCGGGGAACGGCGATGTCTTTACTTCTCATTCGTCTCGCAGTTGTCGGGTACCGGCCTCTTACGGTTTATGTTCCTGCCAGACGCCCACGATATTGCCGGCAGGATCGCGAATGACCGAAACCCACAGATTTCCCTCTCGGTAAGGCGCTTTCACAATCTCTCCCCCATTTGACGCAACGCGTTTTACAACATCGTCGATGCGATCGACATAAATAAACGGCAACAGACCAGGCTGCCGAGAAATTGCCCGGCCGGTCACCCAACGGCCGATAAGATGCCCGGTCTGATCAGAAAATTTAAGTTGGTCGGCGTCCTCGTCGCGCAGCTTCCATCCGAAGACGTGTTGGTAGAACGCCGCAGACCGACGGGCATCCATCGCAGGTATCTCAAGATATGAAAGCCCCCCATTTCTGGTCAAAAGCACATCCACGCCAACTGCATTGCGCTCTGTCTCTTGACTGCCGTCTTGTGTCATGGACATCTGTTCCATCCTTATGAAACCTTCTCCGAGAGTCCTCGGACGTCGAAGAACTCCCGGCGACGAGTTTGAATTCTATCGTGGAATCAAGAATCATTTGCAATGCAAAGGGTCAAAAAGTGATCGGGGTGACGGGACACACCAATTGAACTTTTTCTGCGATTCTGCGCTGAAATCAAGGATTTTTGGATGCGACTACTCGATTCGCAACATCTGACTTGAATGGATGGCGCCGTTGCGGGACACGCGACCCGGCATTCTGTGTCAGCCGGTGCTCGTGAACAACGCGCCGATCCCGTTTTGACTGGATTAGCGGCCGATAAAAGCCGTCGAATGCATTCGCTCTTGACTTTTCAGACAACTGTTACTTTAATAGTTTCAATATGGCGTTGAACACAAAATTCTCCATTGCGGTACATATCATGATGGGGCTCGCCAGCGCCGCGCCGCGCGAAGTGCCGTCGTGGGAAATCGCCGGCAGTGTGAACACAAATCCAGCCTTTGTCCGTCGGATTCTCGCAATGTTGTCCAGGGCGGGGTTAGTTCAAACTGCGAAGGGCAGGGGTGGGGCGTGCTGGTTGGGGCATTCAGCCCGCCGAATCTCCTTGCTGGACATTTATCGCGCGGTAGATGCTCAAAAAGCATTTGCCATTCATCGGTATCCCGCTCAGACACTTTGCAAAGTCAGTTGCGGGATCAAATTGGTATTAGGCCGAGTTCTGGACGACGTGCAGACGGCAATGGAGAAACGGTTGGCACAAAAAAGCGTGGCCGATCTCGTCAATGAACTAAAAGCTTCCTGATGGTCATCTTTTTAATGATACTTACTAGGTAACAGTAATACGAAATCTCACACAGGAGTTAACATGAGTCAATTGAATGGCAAAGTGGCATTGATTACGGGTGGAACGAGCGGCCTTGGCCTCGCAACCGCAAAGCGGTTCGTTTCAGAAGGCGCACACGTTTTCATTACGGGTCGCAGGCAAACCGAACTCGACGCGGCCATGAAGCTTCTGGGCTCGCAAGCAACTGGCGTCAAGGGTGATGTCTCCAAGATGGCCGATTTGGACAAACTTTACGCGGTCATCAAGCGAGAAAAGGGACACCTCGATATCGTCTTTGCGAACGCAGGCGGCGGAACGTTTTTGCCGTTGGCCGCGGTGACCGAAGAGCATTTCGATCAGACATTCAACATTAATGTGAAGGGGTTGCTCTTCACAGTGCAAAAGGCCCTTCCGTTGCTCAGGGACGGCAGTTCAATTGTGCTGAACGCATCAATCGCCGGCATCAAGGGGATGGAGGCGTTCGGCGTATACGCCGCTACAAAGGCCGCTGTTCGCTCATTTGCCCGCTCCTGGACCACTGATCTAAAGAGTCGGAAGATCCGTGTGAACGCGATCAGTCCCGGAGTGGTTCCCACGGAGGGATACCGTTCCCTAATGGATGAGGATGGCATCAAGCAGTTCGCCGCGCACATGTCCACGCAGATTCCGTTAGGGCGCGTGGGCGATCCAGATGAAATCGCCAAAGCAGTCGTCTTTCTCGCGTCCGATGCCGCAAGCTATATCACCGGTGTTGACCTGATCGTTGATGGTGGGATGACGGCAGTGTAGTCCTGCTCAGTTGTTATGGCACACTTCAGAGATATGCTCATGCGGCAATCCGCTGCCGAGAATGTTGGTGCCTTCACGCAAAAAAATTTCACCGTGAAATTCCCGGGCCGGATCACGCATTACAGGAGTTCAAATCCTGTTATCTGCTCGCCGTAACTTCATATTTTCTGACGTAATTTGAGTATTTCATCGACCTCGTAGGAATGCCATGAATATCGATGCGGCAAAAGGATGCGGTGATGAAATTGCCGAGACGAATTTCCGTCCCCTCAGATCGGAGTGACAAGACACGGGTTGAATTTTTCCGCGTTTTTTGCGCAAGAATGAGGGTATTAGCGGCGTACGACTCAAACAGCCGTAATAAGTCTCGAATTGGTTCATGCCTCCCTGGTCTCCATATCAGTGAGATATTGGTGATTGAGCCACGCACACACCAGAGCCAGCGATGAACGGATCGATATGATCCGATTTATCACAGCTCACCGGGAGAGCCAGCTTTCATAGTTTCTTTTTCCCGTTTTTCGTGATGAGACGAAGGTATTTATGGTCGACCTAGAGCATCCCTACTTCAGCTATAGCGCTCGTTCGGCGCTTGTTAGGTTGCGCCCTGTGCCGTCGGTTGGTACGGTCTGTTGGTTGCCAACCGGAGGTATGGATGCCATCGCCGT
>Ga0302326_10015074_pt1 | contig 16282 bp, 13 predicted proteins | sample Palsa_T0_3_FD_202264 | JGI IMG/M metagenome (GOLD analysis project Ga0302326, IMG submission 202264) | Peat permafrost microbial communities from Stordalen Mire near Abisko, Sweden - Palsa_T0_3 | ecosystem: Environmental > Terrestrial > Soil > Palsa > Peat permafrost | place: Sweden: Abisko... | reverse complement strand
GCAGGGCCCGGCTTTGCACTAGCTGGGTCGTGAACATGGCCAGCGAATGTTCCTTGACCTCCTGCTGAGCAGCGTCGAGCCGCCAGCCACCGGTATAGCGGTATCCCCACTTCGAACCGACGATCACGTCCGCATGACCGCGCTCGGCCAGCCAGTCGGCCAGGAATTCTTCCGCCAGGCCGTAGGATCGGGCCGCATCGACGTACCTGACCCCGACCGCGTAGGCCGCGTCCAGCATCGAGAAGGTCTGGGTCCGCAGGCCAGCCACGCTGCGGTCGGGCAGGTCCTGCTCACGGCCACTGGTTATGTACGCCGGGCGGCCCAAAGCGGCCAGCCCCAGCCCGATCCGGGAGACCACCGGCCCCCCGGCCCCGAGCGTCGCCGTGGGCAACCCGATCCCGCTCCGGTGATCGCTAACCATGGCCACTACCGTACCGGCGAGCCAGATCTGCCGTTGCCTGTCCGGCGCTGGCGCTGACCATGCCAAAGCCCGGACACCGGAATAGCTGAGCTGCAGGGACACGGGCCGCTGCACCCGGATTGGAGGTGTCATGCGAAAGCATCAGGCGGCCTCAGCCATGGTGTCGAGAAGGATCACCTGATGCGCTTCCCTGGCAAGCTGTCGCGACAAGCTACGGCGTCGGCTTACCACGGTCACGCAGACGTCCTGGGCGGCGAGGCGTGCGGCCTCCTCAGCGAACAGGTGATCACCAGACCCGATCACCACATGCGTGAACCGCCCGGCGACATCCTCGTGCTGCAACACGTCCAGCAGGGCCAGGTCAGCACCATCAGGCCCGTACCGGGCCCGGTAGTGGACACGGGGCCAGCCGAATGCCGCGTTCTTCAGTGTCCGGTGGCTTGAGGCGGCCACCTCGACCTGGTCCATGGCACCGAAAGCAAGGCAGTCCGTGTAAAGGCACCGCACCTCTCGGACCTGGCTGAGGCTTGGCCACGGGTCGCCGACCAGGTTTTCGATATCGACAAGGTGCAGCCGCCGGACCGGGAACCGGTGGCGTGCCGCGGGGAACCACGCACCCGGCGCCGGCCCATATGACCCAACCAGCTGCGGCCCGGCCACCTGCGCCGCCAGGTCTTTTGCCGCAGAGCCGCAGTTCCCGCAGAAAACTTCTGCAGCGCTCAGCGATGAGCTGCAACGAGCGCAGGCCGTAGACATTGACCTCACCCTGCCTCCCCGCCCTCGAGACCGGCGGCCTCCCCACCGGGCGTTTCTCTAAGTATGTGTACGGTTACATTGAGATAGAAGGGTGATTTCCTTACAACTAGCTTACGACCTGCGCGGATTGCCCCTGAGCTGGCTACTGCAGTGATATGCGGCTGTGGCGAGGTGGCACTTAACAGCCGAGCTAATGCGCAAGAGTGGCCCGGCCGCCGCCACCGTGCCGGCATCCCAGCACGCGCACGCGCTGGGGCGGGAAAGGCCGGTGGCGGGCAGCTGGGTGCGGGGGAGTTTCTTTCCCGGTGCGGGGCTTTCATCGGGGTCAGCGCGGGGGATGAGTAGGTTGCTGGCAGGCAAAGGACGGCGGTCTGCGGAGATACTGTCTGGCCGGCAACGGAGCATAGGGGTTGAGATGCCGTGGTTTCCGGAGTTCACCAGTGCGGTGGAGTTGGCGCGCAGGCAGACTCGTGCCGCAGGCCAGGCCGATCCGGTGGCGCAGTATTTCACCGCGCTGAACACAGGTGATGCCCACGCCCTGGAGACCGTGTGGCCTGGCGAGGTGGTGGTCTACGACCCCCGTGCCGGCGAGGTCCGCGGCCATAGGCAGCTGCGGCGGTTCGTCAGCCGTAATCAATCCTGGCTGGCCGGGCGCCACGTCCGTACCGAGACCGTGGCCTCCACGTGTGCCGGCGGGCGGGCCGTGGTGGAACTGCTGGCGCACTTGGCCGACGACGGGCGGGAAGTGACCTGGCCGGTGGCGGTCGTCGCCGAATCCCCCGACGACCGGTCGGTGGTGTTCCGCACCTATTGCAGCCAATGGCCGGTTGACGGACGGCGCCACCTCAGGCCCGCCATACTCAAGCCCGGGCCGGTTCACCCCGGTGATGTCGTCGGCCGTTACCAAGCCGCGCTCGACGCCGGTGACGCCGAAGCGATAGTGAACACCTTCGCCCCGGATGGGTACTACCACGAGCCCATCGGCCCGCACTACGCCCACCGCGGCGCTGGCGAGCTCCGCTCGTTCTTCACCAGGTGTTTCGGCGCGGGCGGCGGCATCGGCCTCCAGCACTGCACCGTGACCGACGACGGCACCCGATGTGCCCTGGAGTACAACTGCGACCGCTGGGGCCGGCACGACCTGCCTTCCCAGGCGGGAATCGGAGTCTACGAACGCGACGCGGACGGACTGCTGGCCGCGGTCCGTGTCTACGATGACGTCGAAGCGCCCGTCCCAACGGCAGGAGAAACCCCATGACCGACCAGCCAGGCCATCCATCAGCAGGGCTCAGCTTCGAGCGCGATGTCCGTCCCTTGTTCCGCGAGAAGGACCGTAACTCGATGCTGAAGGCATTCGACCTGTGGTCGTACACCGACGTGCGGGCTCACCAGGACGCCATCATTGGGCAGCTTCGTAACGGGACCATGCCCTGCGACGGCGCCTGGCCCCCGGAGCGCGTTGCTGCCTTCCAGCGCTGGATCGATGCGGGGTCGGTGCCCTGAGCGGATAGCGATGGCCCGCACCGTACCACCGGCGCCGAGATCCCGAACGGCACCACGACCTACACCCGCTTCTACACCGGCGGCCTGAAGCATGACGCCAAGGACGACTCCCTGGTCCCCGAGCGCGGCGAGCGCAGCGAGGCTCGGGGGTGGGCCATGCCCCCATCATCCATGCCGGATAGTTCGGCGCTCACCGAAGCGACCCTGCTCCAGCGGTGTCAGACCCGCGCCGCCTGCCGCAGGCTAGCCGAGCTGTGGCGTCGCGGGCTGCGGCTCCGCAGGTGAGTCGACCGGGAGACCTGCCGCCTTGGCCGCTTCCAGCAGACGCTTGTCATAGGTCACGAACGAGGTCAGTCCGGAGCGGGAATGCAGAGCCGTGCCGAGATGGATCGCGTCCAGGCTGCGGACTGTCACTGGCTTGGCGGTCTGGGCCAGGATCCGGATACCCGGGCCCAGGTCAATCAGGTCGATCTGGTCCAGTACGGCAGGCAGGCGGGAGACGGCGTCCGGGGCATACCTGGCCAGGGCCCGGAACGATTCGATCTCCGTCAGCACGGAGCTGATCCACCCTGTCTCCGCCCGCTCATCGAGCCAGCTGCGCAGCGCCGGCGATTCCGGCTCGGCATGGGCCAGCTTGACCACAGCCGTCGAGTCGAGGTAGATCATCAGCGTTCATCGGCGCGATCGCGGGCCAGTTCTTCCGCCACGTTGACGCCGTCGGGCTGCCCCAGGTTCGTCCGGAGCACGTCCCTGCGCATCTCGGCTGCGCGTTCGCGGCGGCTGGCTGCCTCCAGGACGGCATGCCGGATAGCGGCGGATCGCGAGCTGCCGTCACGTGTCAGCACCTCAAGAGCATGCTCGGTCTCATCGTCGGTGCGGATGGTGATCGTGTCAGCCATACCGCCATTGTAAGACAGAATGTCTTACAATGGCAGCGTACCGCTGCTGGTTCGTCGCGCGGTCAAAGTCAAGCCCTGATTCGCGACTATCTGACTGACCGGGTTCTGGACCCACCCGCCACGCGGTCGGCAGGTGCACTGCTCGCGCAGGTATCCCGGGCACGGCCTTCGGTACGTCCTTCGACTTCGAGCTGCCGGCGCCAGCCCTCTGCCGACCCCGGCCGAGAAGTCCGGCCGCTGCCTAATGCGGAAGGCTGGAGAGCGCGGTTATCGTCGACGTCCCCGCGGTCGGCGAGCCCTTGGCTGAGGTGCAGGACGGCAGGTAAGTGCGTGCGCCGGGCAGCCACGCCGAGATGGTCGCATTTCCCGAACCGCCCGGCGGGCTCACTCGGAGGCGCACGTACGGCGCGGGGCAACGGGTGCTGCCTCCGGCTGGGTGGTCGTCGGCCGCGACCACCGCGTAGCCGGAATCTCCCGGCTGGAGTGTTAGCACCGGCGGGGGAGCGGTGTAGTGCCAGGCGCCGAACATGGTCGATTGCAGGTTCCGCAGACGAGTCGCCTTTCCCGCGGCCGTCAGCCCGATCACGGCAGGCCAGTCGCTCATGCGGCACGGGGTGCGGCTGTCGTTGGTGAATTTGAGGTAGCCGCCGGCCTGACCCGCCAGAGCGCCGGTGTCGGTGATGCTGATTTTCAGCTGAGCGGTGGCGCAGGCGTCCATGCTGGCCGCTGACGACGGACCCGGCGACGTGGCCGCAGGGGTGGACGACGCCGCACCCGCCGAGCTCTGGGTGCCGCACGCGGTCATGATCAGTCCGCATGCCGCTGCGGTCAGAGCGCTCATAGTGGCCGTCCGGAAACGAGCCGCCGCTCGGGTGTGCCCGCGACGGGCCGCCGATCGTGCCCTCGGATCACTGACTACCTGAAACCTCATTGTGTCTCCCTCCGTTGCCCAGCAGCCACGGTGATGGCCCGGGCCGGCCAACTCGTTCCCGGTGTCCGGGTGTCCCGCAGTGACGCGTGCACGGCCAGCCGGGCGCCGGACACCGCCTGACGGACCCGGAACACCACTGCGTCGCTGTCCTGCTCGGTTGCTGCCGTGAACCAGAATTCGTCCGTGCATCCGGTCCGGCGATACCGGGCCACGGGCTCGAAGGGCCCGGCCGAGGCGGCCATCGCCGCGAACATCTCATGGCTGGTCAGCGCGCGCAGCGTGGTGCGCGCCCGGTGCCAGAGCGGCCTGCGGCAGACGGGAGTGCGTACCGGCATGCGCATGCTCAGCAGCACCAGGACGGTTACGCTGGCGAGTACCCCGCCGCCGAACCAGTCCCCGCGGGGCGTATCCGCTGCGACCAGCGTGTACGCGATGCCCGCGCCGAGCAGGGTTCCGCCGCGGGCCATGGCCCGCCAGGTTACCGCTTCGGGTGCGGCGCGCCATCTGATGCAGCCGCAGCCGCCGGGAATCTGCCTGACGAGCACGTACGCGAGCAGAACGCAGAACACGGCCCCGAGGCCGGCCATGCCGACGCCGCCGAGCACCGGGGAGGCTCCGCTGCACACCAGTAGGCCCGTCAGGCACTCCACGCCCCCGGCGGCCAGCCCGAACAGTCTCCACTGGCGCCGTGGCATCCGCAGCGCCCGCCTGATGGCGGTCATCTCCTCGAGAGACCGGATGCTCCGGTACAGCTTGCTCGCCCCGGCCACGACGAGAAACGCACCGCAGCTGGTGGCACATCCAGAAATGACCGACCCTATGACCTGATTGATATCGATCACCCAGCTGCCCGCTAAGGCCTCGATTGGACGTAGAAGCAATAGTGGGCTGTCACAAATCCCGGGCCGCCCAGATCGAGGTCGACATTAGACGAGTAGCTGCACGCGTCCTGCTCGCCGAACTGCCAGAGCCTGGTGGGTACCGTCGGGCATTCCTGCGGGTTCCATGCGGACGGCCCAGGCGGGCCTCCGCACGGCTCAGGCTCGCTCGACCAGATGGCGCTGGGCGCGTTGACGCCGTGTGCTTTGGCGATGGTCGAGCAACTTGGATAGGGCGCATAGGGGTTGCAGTAAAGGCACGGGTACAGCGGGTAGATGCCCAGGCCCGCGAAATCATAATTCGCTATGTAACTCGCCCACGCATTCCAGTAATTTGAGCTGAGCGACGTCGAATACTCCTGGTCGAGCCAGCAGTAGAGCCGGCCGTTGGAGGGTAGCTGGATCGGGCCGACCGCGTGGTAGGCGGTGAGCATCGCGGCCGCGAAGGTCTGCGCGTCAGCCTGGCCTTCGGCCGCGGATCCGCTCAGCCGGGACTGTCTGGGCGCGGAAATGCAACCCACGTAGGGACCTCCGCTGTCCCAGGCGCCTTGGCTTTCCGCCAAGGCGTCGTCATTGAACAAGTCGGCAGCCGGCGACGGAGTGAAGTAGCGAATCCAGAAGTTCGGGTCCACGCCGAATTCACTATTCGCCGCTGCATACGTATTTTGTATCGGGCCTGCGGTATCGTATCCTGTCATAACTGTCGTTCCTCCACCATGAGCCGGGTTCGGCGCGTGCTGCGGTGCTAAAAGACGGCCGACACGTCAAGGTTCGTGTCCGCCGTTCCAAGTGGGCTGAGGCCAGCAGAGAAAAAAGCGAGCCGCGGGTTTTCTGGCCGTACCGCGAGCAGGGCCCCGCTGGGCAGCTGGTAGAGCCCGGCATACTGGCTGCCGTCGCTATAGGAGCCGGCCATCTTGCCGGATCCCACATCGTAAGCGCTAATGCCGCCGGTGGCCGCCGGGCCGAGGACATAGCAGGTGTCACCCGCTGGTGACAGCACCGCCTTGGTCCACGGAGCGCCGAGCGGCGTCGCGGGCAGCGGAAACTGGATCTGGGCCGTCGTCCGGAACGCCTCCGCCGGATCGGCTATCACGGCCACCCCGGCCCCCGGCTTGGTCATGAACACGGTGCCGTCCGAGCGGGCCTGCATGGTGACGGCGCTCGGCTTCGCGCGCGCGTGGCCGAACGCCGCGATCCCCAGCTCGGTTATCTCTCCGGTCCGGGCCGAGCACACCTGCACATCGCGGCCCCTGACCAGGCGCGCCACGTCGCCGGCCGGCAGCGTTATGACAGGCTCTCCGCCTGGCCACGGCGCGGGAGCCGGCCCCGACAAGCTGGCCGTTCCCGAGCCCAGGGGAAACACGGTCAGCCGGGACAGCGATGCCTGCGCCCGGATCTCGGCCGGATCATCTGCCTGCGGCTCCCTAGTTGTCCACAGCACCAGATCCGAGGAATTAGCCGCGGCGGTGGTCAACGCCAAAGACGGCTCATCGGAAAGGTGGAACGGTCCCGTGATAACCCCGCTGCGCTGGTCGAAATAAGCCAGCGCATGATGCGACACCCAGGTTGTCGCCCACTGGGCCGCTAGGCTGCCGGCACCTGGGTCTGCCTTCCGCATCAGGCGCTTGCCCGTGGGCATCGTAATGGCCAGGACCAAGGAAACAATCGCGGAGCCGGGAGCGAAAACCGGCGTCACGAGAACGTTCGCATCGGCCGGGATGCCAGCCACGGTCACCGACCCCTGCTTGGCGACAGCGGCCGAGGTCGCGTTGAGGAGGGTAAGTGTTATCTGGGCCCCGTCGGGCACCATATCCACGGTGGTCAGGGCCGTGACGGCCTGGTCCGGCGACAAGACGGGCGCGGCCGCGAGCTTGATAGCCACCGGGACCGGCGTCGGCGGCGGTGCCGCCCGCGACACCGGAAACGTGGTAGCAACCAAAGACCCGCTGGGGGCAGGACCCGGCGTACCGTAAAGGAATACATACCGCAAAGCGGTCTTGGCGGATTGGCCGGACCGGGCACCCGGAAGGTCGCCTACGCCCAGATCCGGCAACGCCACGAGCGCGCCCGCGCCAATGCTGCCCGCCAGTACCTCGCGACGGTTAAGCCCGAAGCCGTCGCCGCCCGGAACCCAGGGACCCGAGGACCTGGCTGCTTTTTCCCGCCTTCGAGAACGCACGAAACCTGCTCCTAACATCTCAGCAAACCTCGGGGTACTCTGAATGACATATGGCAGGATTCCCTATCGTTCAGCGATCCTGCAAGGGCTTGAACGGCACATTAGCCCATTTTGCTCTGTCGGCCTATTCCAGGCCGGGCGACACGCCGAATAAGCTTGTCAACGAAAAGCTAGGCCCGGAGCAAGCAACCCGAAGTAACCATCAAAGGGGAAAAGGGCACCTATTAGCCACCAGGTAAATTCTATCCGTTAAGGCCCAGATTGCGACTTCGTCGTGCATTTTGGCCAGCAGCGCCCCCGGCCGCGGCTCAAGCCAGGAGGCGGGTCCGCCGCCGGGCATGGCGCGCCGCGCACCACTGAGCGAACCCGTTCTGGCCGGGCCGGCACTGGTAGGTGCCGCGGCCTGGCCAGAACGGCGACCACCGTACCTGCCGGCCGAATCTCTGCCAGCCCGCATAGCCTCCGTCCCGTGGCGACCACGGAGGACGGAGCCGCCGCCCGTGCCCAACCCGGCGGCGAGGTCGTTCAATATCCGTCAACTGACCGATGTCTTGGGCTGCAACTTGCAGCACCATTTCTAATGCAAGCGGCACCGGACAGTTCGGTACTTTGCCCCGAGCCTTCCCGGGGACAGCGCAGAGTGGCCTGCGCTGTCTCCGGATCAGCTGATTCCGATCTACCAGGGAACCCGATGAACGTAATGGCGCCGACACTAGTTCAGCCGGGCGGCACTTGTGCCGCGTCCGGCTCCCTTCCGACTTCGCTGCCGCGGCCATGACCGGCAACTGCGTGGATGAGGACCTGATGACCCGCAGGCAGGTGGCGGTCCTGTTCCGGGTGACCTCGGCGTCGGTGGCGTCGTGGGCGCGGCGCGGGCAGCTGCCCGAGGTTCGCAACGAGACCGGCAGGCCACGGTACCGGCGGGCGGATGTGGAAGCGCTGTTCCGGAGCGGCATGAGGCGCAGGTCGCGGTGACCGGCAACTGGCCCCGGCCCGGTGCCGGGAATGACGCAGGAAGGAAATCATCGTCATGACCGTGCCGTCCACCTCGTACAGGATTGCTGATCCCGCGCCGCGCCGCGCCGGGCCTCAGGCCGCGCCGGCCCGGGCGGGTGAGCTGCTTGGCAGGCGGTGCATACGGTGCGGTGCGGTCGGCACGCACTACCTGACCTGCCCGAGCCTGAAGCTGCCGCCGGGTTACCGCCTCAGCGCCGAGCGCGGGCCTGAGTGTGCCTGCGGCCGGCCCGCGGGCAGCTGCGGGGCGTGCGCACCATAGCTGACCACGCAGGGCCACTGAGCGAAACCAGTCCCATGCGCCGCTTCCACGTCATCACAGGCACCATCAACGTCGGAAATGACGGACCCAACTCCGGCGACGGCAACGAGCCGACGCGCATCGTGCTGACCATGACTCCGACACCCACCGGAAGTTAGGCCGGTTCGCTGCGGCAGGCACCACGGCCCGTTCGGGAGAAAAGAACTTTAATAATTCCGAACGGGCGGTGGTATTTCCCCTGAGCCCCCGATCCGCTCACCGGACCGGCGGCGGTCTACGGCAGGATAGGTCTGGCGGCGAGAGTCCCTGGCGGCGTAGGGCGAAAGGGCGGACATGAGCACAGACCAAGTCGATGCGCTGGTGATCTTCGGTGCCACCGGTGACCTGGCGAAGCTGGAAACCTTCCCCGCGCTGGTGGGGCTGGTCGACCGGGGCGTGCTCGACGTGCCGGTGATCGGGGTGGCGAAGAGCGGCTGGGGACTCGAGGCGTTCCGGGACTACGCGATCGCCTCGCTGCGGCTGAACAAGATCGATCCGGGCAGCCCGGCCGCGGTCAAGATGCTGGGGCTGCTGCATTACGTGGACGGGGACCTCGACGACCCGGCGACCTATGCGGCCATGTCGGACGCGATCGGCTCCGGCCAGCGGCCCCTGTTCTACCTCGAGGTGCCGCCGCCGCTGTTCGGCCGCATCGCCGAGGGCATCTCGAAGGCCGGACGGGCGACCGGCAGCCGGGTCATGGTGGAGAAGCCGTTCGGCCACGACCTGGCCAGCGCCCAGCAGCTGAACGCGACCATGCACGCCTACTTCCCCGAGGAGGCCATCTACCGGGTCGACCACTGGCTCGGGCTGGATCCGGTGGACAGCCTCATGTTCGTCCGGTTCGCGAACTCGGTCATCGAGCCGCTGCTGAACCGCAACTACGTGCAGGGCATCCAGATCACGATGGCGGAAGCGTTCGACGTCGCCGACCGGGGCAGCTTCTACGACAAAACCGGCGCGATCAGGGACGTGGTGCAGAACCACATGCTGCAGGTCCTGGCCACCGTGCTGGCCGAACCGCCGGACGGCACCGGCCTGGACTCCTGGATCGCCAGCAAATCACAGCTGGTCGGCGCGCTGCAGCCGCTGACGCCCGAGCACACCGTCAAGGGCCAGTACGAGGGATACCGCTCGGTCCCCGGGGTGGACCCGGAATCCGTGACCGAGACCTACGTCGCCATTAGCCTGGCCGCGGACTCCTGGCGCTGGGCCGACGTGCCGATCCTGATCCGGGCGGGTAAGTGCCTGCCGGTCACCGCGACCGAAGTCAGCATCAAGTTCCGGCGCCCGCCGCACGACGTGTTCGGCCTCGCCTCCGTCCCGCAGACTTCGCCGTTCGCCAACGGATTGCGATTCCGGATCAACCCGGAGAACCGGGTCACCCTGACCCTGGCCGGCAAGAAGCCAGGCGCGGGCTGGCAGCCGGAGATAGAGGAGCTCGTCTTCGCCGAGCACCCCGGCGCGGACATGCGCCCCTACGACCGGCTCATCGGCGCCGCGCTCAACGGCGAACGGTGGCTGTTCGCCCAGCAGGACACGGTCGAGGCCTCCTGGCGGGTGGTCGACCCGGTGCTCGGGAGCGTCGTGCCCGCGCATCCCTACGCCCGGGCCAGCTGGGGCCCGGACCAGGCCGCTAGCCTGCTCCCGGACGGCGCGATCTGGCACGACCCCGCGGGCTGACCAGCCACGATCAGGAGGCTACCGATGAGTGCTGAACGACAGCGGGTGGACGGGTTCGGGCGGCTCGAGGACGGGCTGCGGCAGGCCAGCGACTGGTACCTGTGGGGGCCTTACGTCAGCGAGCGTCAGTGGGGGACGGTCCGGGAGGACTACAGCGCGGACGGCGAGGCGTGGGATTACCTGCCGCACGAGGCGGCCAGGTCCCGGGCCTACCGCTGGGGCGAGGACGGCCTCGCCGGTTTCTGCGACGTGGAACAGCGGCTGTGCCTGGGGCTGGCGCTGTGGAACGGCCGTGATCCGATCCTGAAGGAGCGTGCCTTCGGGCTGACCGGCGCCGAGGCTAACCACGGCGAGGACGTGAAGGAGTACTGGTGGTACCTGGACGCGCTGCCCAGCCACGCCTGGAACCGGTGGCGGTACCACTACCCGCAGCGTCCGTTCCCCTACGAAGACCTGCGCGAGGTCAACGGCCGCCGCGGCAAGCACGACCCGGAGTACGAACTGCTTGACACGGGCGTGTTCGATGATGACCGCTACTGGATCACCGAGGTCTGGTACGCCAAGGCCGATCCCACCGACATCCTGATGACGGTCCGGGTGACCAACGCCGGGCCGGAGGCCGACACCGTGCACGTCCTGCCGACCGCGTGGTTCCGCAACACCTGGTCCTGGGATTCCGGCGCGGCCAAGCCGGTGCTGGCCGGCGCCGGCGGCTCGGCGATCACGACCGGGCACCCCTTTCTCGGCTCGCTGGAGCTGCTGGCCGGGCCGGCCCCGGACGGCACCAGCCCGCTCCCGCTGTTCTGCGAGAACGAGACCAACGTGGCCCGGCTGTTCGGCGCGGCTCCGGTCACGCCCTATCCCAAGGACGGCATCAACGATCACGTGATCAGCGGCGCGCCCACCGTCAACCCCGACCAGCGCGGCACCAAGTGCGCGTTCTGGTACCGGCTCACGATCGCGCCCGGAGAAACCGCCGAACTGCGGCTACGGTTGCGCCCGGCCGCCGCCGCCGGTACCGCCGGCACCTCCGCCGCCGCCGCCGCGGGCGCCCCGGGCGGCGAGAGCGCGGCGGCCGCGCTCGGCAGCGGCTTCGACCAGGTCGTGCGGCAGCGCCGGGCCGAGGCCGACGAGTTTTACCACGAGCTCACCCCGGGCCCGGCCAGCCCGGACGAGGCGATGGTGATGCGGCAGGCCTTCTCCGGTCTGCTGTGGGGCAAGCAGCTGTACAACTACGACGTCGCCCGCTGGCTCGACGGTGACCCGACCCAGCCGGCACCCCCCGCCGAACGCAAGAACGTGCGCAACGCCCGGTGGCGCAACTTCGATTCCTTCGACATCATGTCGATGCCGGACAAGTGGGAGTACCCGTGGTTCGCGGCCTGGGACCTCGCCTTCCACTGCGTGGCCCTGGCCCACGTCGACCCGGCGTTCGCCAAGTACCAGCTGATCCTGCTCTGCCGGGAGTGGTTCCAGCACCCGAACGGGGCGCTGCCTGCCTACGAGTGGGATTTCGGTGACGTGAACCCGCCGGTGCAGGCCTGGGCCGCGCTCGAGGTGTTCGCCATCGACGGCGGCCGCGACCTGGACTTCCTGAGCCGGGTCTTCGACAAGCTCCTGCTCAACTTCGCCTGGTGGGTCAACCTGGAGGACGCGGGCGGCAACAACGTGTTCGAGGGCGGCTTCCTCGGGCTGGACAACATCGGTCCGATCGACCGTTCGCACCTGCCGGTCGGCGGTGTCCTTGAGCAATCAGACGCCACCGGCTGGATGGCCTTCTACGCGATCGCCATGGCCGCCATCGCCGGTGTCCTGCAGCGCAGCGGCCAGCGGCCCGCGGTCGACCTGGTCATCAAGTTCCTCGAACACTACGCCGCCATCACGGCGGCCATGGACGACCAGGGCCTGTGGGACGACGCCGACGGGCTCTACTACGACCGCCTGCTCACCCCGGACGGGACGGCGGTGCCGCTGAAGTACCGGTCGATGGTGGGGGTCATCCCCATGCTGTCGGCGGCCGTCATCGACGAGGGATGGATCACCGAATCGCTCACCGTCGGCAAGCAATTCGCCGGCCTGCTCCGCAGGCACGGCATGACCGACCCAGCCAAGCTGGACGACCAGGACCTGGTCCGCGGTAAGCCCGGCGCCCGGCACATGCTGTTGAGCGTCGTCGGCCTGGACCGCCTGGAGAAGATATTCGGAAAGCTCTTCGACCCGGGCGAGTTCCTGTCCCCGTACGGGCTGCGCGCCCTGTCCGCCTATCATCGCGACCATCCGTATCAGCTCGAGGTCGAGGGCCTGTCCGCCACCGTCGACTATGAGCCGGCCGAGTCCACGACCGGCATGTTCGGCGGGAACTCCAACTGGCGCGGACCGCTGTGGTTCCCGCTCAACTACCTGGTCGTCAGCGTGCTCGAGCGCTACTACCAGTTCTTCGGCGACGAGCTCACCATCGAGTACCCGGCCGGCTCGGGGCACCGGATGCCCCTGGATGTGATCGCCCTGGACCTGCAGGACCGGCTGATCTCCCTGTTCACCGTGGGCCCTGACGGGCGGCGGCCCTGCTTCGGGTGGGTCGAGCAGCTACAGCACGACCCGGCCTGGAAAGACAACCTGCTGTTCAACGAGTACTTCCACGGTGACAACGGCGCCGGGCTCGGCGCCTCGCACCAGACCGGATGGACCGGGCTGATCGCGGACATAATCCGCCGCCGCCACGGCGCGGTCACCTCCACCAGCGACCTGATCGGCGGCTTCACCGAGCAGGCCCGGCCGTAACCGCGCCTGCCTCAGGAGTTACCCGACTGACCACCGCAAGAACCGCCGGATGGAATTTAGCCTGCCACGTTGCCAGCCTTTGGACGTAACGGCCTGATGGTGCAACTGTAGTGAAGTTGGCAGCCGGGTGAGCGGGGAGAAAACGTTGGCGGAGCACGATGTGAAAGTCCGGCTCGAGGATCGCTACACCGCGGAGTCCGGCCCGGTGCAGATGACCGGGGTGCAGGCCCTGGCCCCCTACGACCTCGTCTTTCAGCCGGGGGTCAACGAAGAACTTGCCGCGACTTCGGTCCAGGGCACGCAGCTGGCGGCCGGAATGGCCGATGCCCGGGTGGAAGGGGTCACCGGGTTCTGGTACGGCAAATCACCCGGCCTGGATCGCGCCTCCGACGCGCTCAGGCACGCCAACCTCATGGGGACGCACCCCAAGGGCGGCGCGGTGGCGTTCGTCGGGGACGACCCGGCCGCGAAATCCTCGACGGTGCCCGGCGCGTCTGAGTTCCTGCTCGCCGACCTCGGGATGCCCGTGCTGTACCCGGCTGACCCGCAGGACGTGCTCGACCTGGGGACTCATGCCGTGGCGATGTCGCGCCTGTCCGGCCTGTGGGTCGCGCTCAAGATCGCCACGAACGTCGCCGACAGCTCAGGGACCGTGGAGATCGACGCCGGCGGTCTCGATCCGCAGCTGCCCCTGGTGATGTTCGACGGCAAGAAGTGGGAGCATCGTCCGACCGCCCGGATGCTCCAGCCTGAGCTGTCGCAGATGGAGCGGACCCGTGAAGGTGTCCGGATGGACGCGGCCCGCGCCTACGCGCTGGCCAACCGGCTCAACCGCATCCAGACCTTCGGCGCCAGCAGCAGCAGCAGCGCCGGCAGCAGCGGGGCGGGCATCGGCATCGTCGCGGCGGGCAAGACCTACCTCGATACGCGGCAGGCCTTGCGCACTCTCGGCCTCGACGAGACCGAACTGGCCGCCCGCGGGGTACGGCTCCTGCGGCTCGCGATGGTCCATCCGCTGATCGCCGCGGAGATCCAGGAGTTCGCGGACGGCCTGGCCGAGATCATCGTCGTGGAGGAGAAGCGGCCCTTCATCGAGTCGGCCGTCAAAGAGATCCTCTACGGGGTGAAGAACGCGCCCGCCGTCACGGGCAAGACCGACCCGGCGGGCGTGACGCTGTTCGCGGCCCACGGGGAACTGGATGCCGACCTGATCGCGGCCGGACTGGCCGCCCGACTGAGCACCAGGCCGGAATTCCCGACGGTCACGGCCTGGCAGGCCAGGCAGGCTCTCCGCCGGCCGGTCACGCAGCTGCCGCTGGTCGCTCGCACGCCGTACTTCTGTTCCGGGTGCCCGCACAACAGCTCGACGAAGGTTCCGGAGGGCTCGCTGGTGGGGGGCGGGATCGGCTGCCACGCCCTGGTGCTGATGATGGAGCCCGAGGCGGTGGGCGATGTCCTCGGGCTCACCCAGATGGGCGGCGAGGGAGCCCAGTGGATCGGCATGGCACCGTTCATGCGCACCCGGCGGCACCTGCTGCAGAACATCGGCGATGGCACCTTCCATCATTCCGGCAGCCTCGCGGTACGAGCGGCCATCGCCAGTGGCGTCAACGTCACGTACAAGCTGCTGTACAACTCGGCGGTGGCCATGACCGGCGGCCAGCAGGCCGTTGGCGCGATGTCGATCCCCGCGCTGACGCAGATGCTGACCGCCGAAGGGGTGCGCCGTATCGTCATCACCACCGCCGAGCCCAGCCACTACCGGCGAGCCGGCCTCGCGCCCATCGTTGAGGTCTGGCATCGCGACCGGGTCGTCGAGGCCCAGGAAGTTCTCAGCCAGGTCGAGGGCGTCACCGTTCTCATTCACGACCAGGAGTGCGCGACCGAGCTCCGCCGCAAGCGCAAGCGGCGGCTCGCGGCCGATCCGCCCGAACGGATCATGATCAATCAGCGGGTCTGCGAAGGATGCGGCGACTGCGGCGAGAAGTCCAACTGCCTGTCGGTGCAGCCCGTCGACACCGACTTCGGCCGCAAGACGGTCATCGACCAGTCGTCCTGCAACAAGGACTATTCCTGCCTGAAGGGCGACTGCCCGTCGTTCCTGACCGTGGTGCCCGCGGCCAAGGTCTCCGGCACCAAGCCGCGAGCACGCCGGGCGACGGCGCCCGCCCTGGCCCCAGACGCCATCGCAGACCCTCCGCCCAGGTTCGACGTCGCGACAGCGCCGCACACCACCAGAATCACCGGCGTGGGCGGTACCGGCGTCGTGACCTTGTCGCAGGTCTTGAGCGCCGCGGGCCGGATCGCGGGCCGCCACGTTCGTTCGCTCGACCAGACCGGACTCGCCCAGAAGGGCGGCGCGGTCATCTCCGACGTCAAGATCAGCGCCGGGGAGATCGAGCAGAGCAACAAGGCGGTGGCGGGGGAGTGCGACCTGTACCTCGGCTGTGACCTGCTGGTCGCTGCGGACGCCAAGAACCTGGCCGTGGCGGACCCCTCGACCACGATCGCCGTGGTGTCGACCACCAAGGTGCCGACCGGCCGGATGGTGGTGGACAAAACGGTGCCGTTTCCCGATATCGACGCCACCGCTGACCGGATCCGGAGCGCCACCCTGGGCTCGGAGTCGGTCTTCGTCGATGCCAGGGGGCTGTCGGTCATCCTGCTCGGCTCCGACCAGTTCGCGAACATGCTGCTGGCCGGGGTGGCGTTCCAGACCGGGGCCCTGCCGCTGCCGGCCCGGGCGATCGAGCAGGCCATCGAGTTGAACGGCGTCCAGGTGGAGCCGAACCTGCAGGCGTTCCGGCGCGGTCGGCAGCGCGTGGCCGACCCGGTCGCGTTCGCGCAAGCGGTCGCGGCCCTGACGGTCGCGGCGCCGGTTCGGGTGCCGACCGAATCCGGGCCACGGCTGATCTCCTCCGTCGGCGCCGAGCCAG
>Ga0302326_10015073_pt1 | contig 16283 bp, 7 predicted proteins | sample Palsa_T0_3_FD_202264 | JGI IMG/M metagenome (GOLD analysis project Ga0302326, IMG submission 202264) | Peat permafrost microbial communities from Stordalen Mire near Abisko, Sweden - Palsa_T0_3 | ecosystem: Environmental > Terrestrial > Soil > Palsa > Peat permafrost | place: Sweden: Abisko... | reverse complement strand
AGCTCGGTCAGCGACTCCGCGCTCCACGCCAGGCGCTGCAACTCCCCGTCCGACATGCTGGCATAGTTGTCCGCCAGCCGCCGCCGTTCTCGCTGTTCGTCCAGGTAGGATTCGTCCAAATATGGCACCCGTCCAGCATACTTCGACTACGGGCAATCGCCAACTGCTTCGTGAACATAACGGGTGAAAGGAACGGCTACGAACGGTCTTCAGCACACTCCGAATGGAGGCCTCGAACTCGGTTCAGTTGGGTTTCTTCTCCGCTACTGCGCTTTCTGCGGCGGCGGGCGGGAGGGATTGCAGCTGTGCCTTGATCCAATCCAGAGACTTGTTCCCGTCCTTGCCAACGGCCTCGTCGAATTCTCCAGCCGTGTTGTAAAAGGTGTAGGTCGCGCCAGCCGGAATCGCCGTCTTCAACTTCTGCTTCGCTGGCCACGGCGTCTCGTGCTCGGTGATCCTCTGCTGCAAGCGGAATTTTTGGGCCTGCACCTTCGGCATCCAGTCTAGTGTCTCGAGAGTTGCCACCTTCGTCAGAAACTCCGGCTTTACGTAATTCGGACGCTCGTCCTTCGGGACAAACTCAGACTTCTCCATCCACGTGGGCCAATCGCCCCATGGATCCAGAGTGTCCAGTACCTTGATGCGCGGGTCGGCCCCGGAGGCCAGAATTCCCACCGTCGCTCCGGAGAGTTGACCGAAAATGCCGACGCGGTTCATGTCCAGGTCGCCGCGCGATTCCAGATAATTCAATACCATTTGCACGTCATGCGATGACTCTGCCAGGCACTGCTGTAATTCACTCAAGAACCATTTGCTCCACGCAATATCGTGATAGCGATGCCCGGTGAGTGAAGTCACAAATCCTGCCGCGGCGAAGCCCCCCTTCGTCACCAACTCCTGCCAATGAGGATCCTTAAAGATGTCGGTCTCGGAAGGATAGCCATAGATGTGCAGAATCACGGGAGGTTTTTTCACCCCAGTCGGCTTCATCAGCCATAAATCGATCGGGTCTCCTGGTCTCCACTGCAATCGGATCAGCGAAACGCTGTATCCGGACTTCTCGTCGACAAAGCCGATGAGAGGCCGGGCAGGTATCAGATGGGTCTTTTCGAAGGTCGGTGAGGTCAAATCTTCCACGACCACGTCGTTCAAGTGAGGATCTTTAAGATTCGCGACCTGGGAAGGGACAGAGGGGAAAGGGGGGGCGGACTGGGCGAAGCTGTTTGTGGAAAAAAAGATTGCCGGAAGCAAGATTGCCCGTAGAAAAACTAGTACGATTTCGCCAAGAATGGCACTCGAGCGATTCCGCAACACAATGTTGTCTCCTCTCATTGCTTTGAATCGGTGAACGCCTTGAGGCGTCACCAGTTTCAATCCATCTTTATTTTTGATCCGATCAAAAGAACGGGCGAACCGATGGAATGGTCCGCCCGTGTTGCAAGGAAAATTCAGCTAGTTGCGGTCTTTGGCGCAGGTCGCCGAAGAGGCTTTGCTCACTTCGGTCACAGCGCTCTGGATGTAGTCGTTCTTGGTGGCGGTAGTGATACCCGTAGTCGTGATCGTGCAACCGCCCATGTCACCACCCTTGTCGGTGGTAACTAAATCGGGGTTGTGTACAGAAGAGAATAAGCCATTGCTCGGAGCCGGACCCAGAGCATCATCGTCGGCGTCACGCTGTTGATAGTGCGTGTGCCACTGGACGAGTCCGGGATCGGTGTTGCCCTTCGAGTCCTTGGTTGCAGTAATCGGGATGTAATCCGGCGTCTCGTTTACGACGCGGGGAAACGAAGCTTTAGCCAGATCCTCAAGGAGAGTCTCTTGCGCGCCGTTGCCAACCATGCGCAATACAGACCACGCGGTGTATTTGCCGGCGCGGAGAGCCGGGAACGAATTGAGGGTGCCCGAGCCGTTTGTCCCAATCAGCCAGGTGGAGAACGAAGCCTCGGAGCAAGGATACGAGCAAGCTGGCAGTTCCTGAGCTGGGGACGTGGCGGGGAGCCCGAGCGGATCCTCACCGTCCAGCGTCAGATAGCCGTAGTTTGCTGAGGCGGCAATCTTGGACACGTTTCCGAAGCTGAAGAACGCGTAGCCGATACCGTCATTGCCGGAGCCACCGGCCCCGGCGACTGCGGTCTTGACCATTTCGCTCGTTCCGATGGCGCGGGAACGGCTACCACCGGCAGTGCAGCCAGTGTCTTTCAGCGGGTTGGTACTGCCAACCCCCTTTTCCTGACTCGCGCCGAGCACGTTCCAAGGGCTCGTCGTGGTTTCGAGCGGGCGACGGAACACGCTGGCTTCGACCGTGTTCATGGTTCCGGAGAGAGGTTCGCGGAGGAAAGCGTTGATGGGGTCATCGCCAGTCGTACCTGCCAGGACGCCGGCACTGCAGGTCTTGCCCGAGAAGATCGTCTGCAGTTCGGCGTCCGTTGCGTCGGCCGCACCGCGCAGTCCATGTCCGCTGTGCGCAGTTGAGCTGCGGCTGAAGAGGAATACGACTGGCTCGGCGCCGAAATTAACTACGTAATACACCGGAACGGCAGTATCGGTGAACGGATCAGTGCCGCTGATGTTGAAGGCGAGCGGGTTTGCCGTGGATGTAGAGAAACCGCTTTCGATCTTGGTACCCACGCCGTCAGCCAGGCTAACCGGGTACTTGGGGCAGGTGCTCGAGGTGTTGGAGGCGTAGCCGAGTCCGTCAAGTCCGTCGGCCGTGGATGAACCCGTCGTCTTGGTGCCGTCGCCGAGGACTGAATCGACGCGGCAGATCGCAAACTGCGCATCTTCCGGCCGAATATCGGTGGCCGCCGAGTTGACGAGTAGGCCCGCAGCCGAAGTAAAGAGAGCCTGCACGTCAGAAGGTGGTACGGTGTCAGCGCCCCACAGAGTGGTCGGGATTTGTGCCCCAACGGTGCCCCAGACATAACCCGAAGGAGCCGTAATGTTGCAGCGGGGCTGCGCAAAGTAGCAACGGTCGCCGACGACCGAGTCTACGTTGATGTACACCCAGACGTGGCGTGTTGATGTGCCACTGTCCCACACAATCCACAGGTTGCCGGTATCTACGTTGGTGGCGCCGCCGATCTTCGTTGGTCGAGTGTCGTTGAGGTTGAACTTAGTAGTGTTGTTCGTGTAGTGGTGGCACGGCGCTGTAACGGTAACACCCAAACCGGCGCAACTCCCGGTGGTTCCGCTGCCAGTCCACTGGAAGGCAGCCAACCCCGCCGTCTGCCACAATGCCGACGAACCAGCGATCACAAGCTCGACATCATCGAAGGTGGTGGCTGCCGCCTTCGAGGGAGCAAAGACTGCCAAGGTCACGAGAAGCACCGCGACACATACATGGAATCTCGACATTTAGTTTCTCCTTATTGATGTTGTAACCAATCTTGAGGTTGAGTTATGCGAGGACTTAGCACCGCAAACTGGAAAGCAAACCGATCGAAAGTCCGATCCTACTCATTCAACAAATCTATTTGCAGGATCGAACCTGAGGATAGAGGAAAGGTCGTTTGTGGAGTGTGAAACCTTGGCTAAATTTGTGTGAACGGCATGTGACAGCAAGCCTGGTTATCCACAAGTCGTGGGGCAGAGAATATTTTCATGCAATATTAATTTTGCCCCGCTGACCTCTCCTCTAGAATCGCTCGTCAACTTTCTCGTACCCCACGGCCAGTCATTCAGAAAGTGCAAGCTTTGAGCTTCCTTGCTATGTGCGCTCGGATTCGTATGTTTAATGCCGCCCTGTTGCCAGTCTTGCTGGCGTCCTATCTGTTTGGAGCGATTGCTCAGCAGAAAGGTGGAGCGGCCAGCGCGAAGACAGCCATCAGCGGCGTCGTCACGGATAGGACAGGGAGCGTATTGGCTGGCGCGAAGCTTGTGCTCGATGGACCCGAGAAACGCGAATCGCAAAGTGCCACCAATGGTGGGTACTCGTTCACCGGCGTCCAGCCGGGAACCTACACGTTGACTGTAACTTTCCCGAACTTTCCGCCGCAGGTATTCTCCTATATCGCGGTGAAGGCGGACATAGAGCTTCCCATCGACGTTGCTCTGGAGGATACAGCTCCTCCCGCTGCAACCAGCGAGCAACCCGCTCAATCGCAGCCGGAGCCATCGTCCCAGCAGCAGCAATCCATCGCGCCGCTGCCGCCTCCGACTACAGTCATGCCGGTTCTGGCCGGCCCGGCACAGAGTGGAGGTGCTGGCACTGGCAATGGCACGATCAGCGGAACGGTCACCGATCCCCAAGGCGCCGTGGTAGCGGGCGCGAAGTTGTCGCTGACTGGTCCTGGCAATTTCAAAAGCGAGGCGGTCAGCGACGCCAACGGAGCATATGCTTTCACCCGCCTGGCGCCGGGCCCCTACACCCTGACTATCACGGCGCCCAACTTCACGCAGAAGGTGCTTTCCGACATCAATGTGACAGCTGGCTCGGCACTGCCACTCGCAGTTTCACTGGAACTGCCTTCGACGACCGAGCAGGTCAATGTGGAATCCGGCAACCTGGGTCATGTGGAAACCGAGACCGCAACTGTATCGGGAACGATCGAGCAGAAGGAAGTGGTCGGCCTCCAACTCAATGGCCGGAACTTCTCGCAGTTGATAGCGCTGGCGCCAGGCGTTAGTAATCAAACCGGCCAGGACGAAGGGAAAGTTGGCGTTGTCGGCAGCGTCAAGTACAGCGTGAACGGCGGACGCGTCGAATACAATTCTTTCGAAATTGACGGCAGCGATGTGCTCAACACCGGACTGAACCGGTCCGCAAGCTCTCTGGTTGTTTACCCAAGCCTCGACGCGATTCAGGAAGTGAAGGTTCTGACCTCGAACTACGGAGCCCAGTACGGCCGCACCGCCTCCGGCACGGTTCAGGTGACGACCAAATCGGGCACCGCTGCCTGGCATGGCGGAGTGTACGATTTCGTCCGCAATGAGGCGTTCAACGCGCGAAATTATTTTGATCAAACCACTAAGGCCCCGCTTTACCGCCGTCAGGACTTCGGCGGGACAATCGGCGGGCCCTTGACGATTCCTCATGTGTACAACACGAAGAAGGACAAAACCTTCTTTTTCTTCTCCGAAGAAGTGCGGCTGGAAAAAAGTCCGATCGATTACAACCAGGCAGTTCCCGGTCTGAAAGAGCGCGGTCTCATCATGACGGCAAACGGGATTCAGCCGAATCTGGGGGTAAACTCGGACGCTCCGGGGCAGACCGCTCAGATATTCGACTTCTCGGACGTATGCCCGCCGTTTGGCAGTTCGCCCACCTTTAATCGCGAGCAGTACCCGGACTGTCCCGCTTTCGGAAACTTAGGATCGACCGAGACCGAAGAACCCGCTTATTACCTGGAGGGTGCCCCCAGTTTAGGTCAGATTGTCCCTATGGGAGTAGACAAGAATGCCCGCGTGATCTTGAATGCGAATCTTTTCCCGTTGCCGAACTCCGCCGCGGGGTGCAACTACGCCCTGCCGGTTACAACGGTTTTGGCGCCTGATGATCCCTACCGATGCTATGTAGCTTCAGTTTCTCCCTCTACTTACTGGCGCGAAGAGTTGTTCAAGATTGACCATAACTTGACCCAGAAGCTAAGGCTCTCGTTCCGCTACATTCATGACGCCTGGGACACGACGGTGCTGACGCCGCAATGGAACTACCTAAGTGTGACCAACCCGGCCGCGGAGACATTCCCGACAATTCAGAATAGCTTCGTCGGACCGGGAATCAGCCTGGTTGCCCGTGTTACTGACACGGTAACACCTACCCTCATTAATACCTTCACTCTTAGCTACGTGAATTCCACGATTACCTTGGCCGACCGAAACGGACCCGGTGGCGCACAGTTTCAACGCAATCCTGCACTCGATCAGCCGCTGGTCTCTGGCGGCCAACCGGGATGCAATCCGGCTCTTAGTCTCGATCCTGCCACTTTATTGCCCGAGTGCGGCATCGGTTACATCTTTAACAATGGGTTCGGCGGAAAAATGCCGGGGGTTGCGATCCTGGGGACGAACGCCGCCTACGGAGGCCGCGGCTTTGCCGAGGATCCTTCGTATATGCCATGGGAGCATTCGAATCCGACCTACTCCGCTCGTGACGACGTGGGCAAGCAGGTTGGCAAGCATACCCTTACCTTCGGTGCCGAGTATGTCCTCTATCAGCGGAACCAGGAAAACAATGTCATTGGAGCCGCCTCGGGGGATCTTCAAGGGTTGCTGACCTATAGCAACCTGGCCAACAGCACGGGAAATGCTTTTGCCGATTTTCTGGCACAGCAAGTACCCGGCGAAACACCGGACCCGCATGGGTTCATTCAGAGTTTTACCCAGGACTCCGCGCAACATCGTTACCATCAGCGCTACCAGTTGGCTGAGCCCTATTTCCAGGATGACTGGAAGGTGAATAGCCGTCTCACCGTCAATCTTGGTCTGCGTCTCAGCCTGTTTGGAACTTACAGCGAAAAGAATCATGCTGCTTGGAATTGGGAGGCATCGCGGTTTGATCCCACCCTGTTTAGCGTGAATCCACAAAGCGGGATTTTGCTGGACGGAGGAAATCCAGTTACATTCGCGCCCAACACTTTCTCTCTGGATCCGAGCGTGGTCAGCACTCTCGGTCTGGGGCAATGTGGAGTGAGTGGAATTCCGGCAGCTTGCATGACCGGGCACCTCTTCAATTGGGCCCCGCGTGTCGGATTCGCCTGGGATCCGAAGGGCGATGGCAAGACGTCGATTCGCGCTGGATACGGTATCTTCTACGAGCACGGTACTGGCAACGAGGCCAACACCGGATCTCTTGAAGCCAGCGCTCCGGTCGTGCTCAGCGCAACCCAGCCCAACCCGTACAGTCTGATGTGCGTCGGCGATGTCGGGTACGGCACGACCTTCAACCAACAGGCGGGCAGTGGTAACTATTGCGGCGGTTCCACGCAACCGGCGGATTCGCTGTATCCGATCGACGTTACGTCAATTCCAACCCACGCCGTCTGGCCCTACGTGCAGCAATGGAGCTTCGGCATACAGCGCGAATTACATCGCGATTTTGTGATCAATCTTGGTTATGCGGGAAGCAAGGGAACCCATCTGACCGTTGAGCGCCAACTCAACCAATTGCCGCCGCTCCCGTCGAGCGAAAATCCCTTCGGCCCAAATGAGCCTTTGACGCTGAACGATTGCACGATTCCCCCCGCATCTTCAACCGGTGAAGTTTTCCCAGGGGACGGCACCACTCCGTTCCAATTGGAAAGCGGGACCATCGTCGGGCCAACCAGCCCTGCCTACCAGTATTTGCAAGCGGCATGTACGAACCTGCACATTCCGAACGTAAACTCGCTGCCCGGACGTCCCTACCCAGGCTTGGGTAGAGTTCTCTCCCTTCAGAACGTCGCCAATTCTTCCTATCACGCACTTCAGTTCACGGCGCGACGAACTCGTGGTGCGCTCACTACCGGGCTTTCTTATTCCTACAGCCACTCCATCGACGACTCTTCCGACCGCAGCGATCCGGTCCTGGTAAACTCCTACGATCTTCGAGAGAACCGAGCCAGCTCGAATTTCGACGAGCGGCAACTGCTGACGCTCAGCTACATTTACCAGTTTTCGTTTAGGGGTCTTGTCCGAAACATCTCCGGCTGGGTCAATGATCAACCGTCGAAGAACACACCAGATCCGAGGCCGTCGGCTGCCCACTCGGGATTCGGACAACGAATCGCGGACGGCTGGGAATTTTCCGGCATAACGCTTTTCCATTCCGGGACGCCTTTCAGCGTCATCAATACAGCCGGCAACACGGGCATATCCGTTACCGACAATGCCGGCGTCTCGAGCAATCTGGGAATTGCCGCCTCCTATCCTGACGTAGTCAGGGGACTGGGGCAGCCCGCCAACAATTCCCAGAGCTTTGGTCCTCTTCTCGAAAACCCTTCGCAATTTGTGGCTCCCCGGGGGCTCACCTTCGGCAATGCTGGGCGCAATTTTTTGAACAACCCCGATCAAATAAATTTCGATATGGCTCTCGCGAAGCATTTCCGGTTCACCGAGGCGAGCCAGCTTGAGTTTCGCGCCGAGGCCTTCAACATCTTCAATCACACGGAATTTCGGATTTACGATCCCGATAACCCCGGCAGCACCGGCAACAATGTCATAAGTTGCTACGCCGGACCAGCGTATTCGGCTGGGTACAAGGGCAGCGGAGCGGACTGCGTCACCGGAGCGTCATTCTTGCACCCGCTCGACGCCCACCGCCCCCGCACGCTTCAGCTTGCTTTGAAGCTGTCTTTCTAGAGGACTGAGGATTGTGAACTCATGAATCCGGCGCGGAAACACATAAAGGAGCAAAAGTGGCGTACGACGCACAAGAGATCAGCCCCGGCGATGACCGGACTTTGCCTTTTCGTGCTCGTCATTGTTGTCTTCACGACTTTAAGTTGCGGTGGAGGCAGTAGCCCGGCTCCGTCACAGAACGGCCCACAAGTTGTCGGGAACTGGCAGTTCACCTTGACTACGACCAGCACATCCTTTGCTGCCAGCCCTCTTGAGGGAGGGTTCCTTCTGCAGCAGAATGGGTCGATTACTGGGCAGATAGAATTCTCGATCCTCTTACCTTCAACGAGTGGCGGCGCAAATACGAACTGTAATAGCGGAAGCGCTACGGTGACCGGAACGATGAGCGGCCAGTCTGTAAATCTCACTGCCACCATCGGTTCCCTGGATCAGAGCGGTAACCCTACCTCGCAAACCATTGCACTCAGCGGAGGCGCTCTCAGCGCCGATAACTCCTCGATGCAGAACGGCACCTACAGCGTCACGTCCGGTTATGCCCTGGTGAATGGTCAATTGGTAGCCTGTGGCACGGCTGAGGATGCTGGAAACTGGAGCGCTACTCTGGTGCCACCACTTACGGGAGGGTTTCAAGGCTTTTTCCATAGCACTACAGGTGTAGGTTTCGCCAATCAGAATTTTCCGGTTTCAGGTACCTTCAACCAAGGTCCAAATATCGGAGCAGCGAGCGCCACGGTTACAGGTACGCTTCTTTTCGAGGATCCGGTTTCTCTTCTCAATGATTATCCCTGCTTGAGTACGGCTTCTGTAAACGGCACGATCAGCGGCAACAGCGTTCTCTTACAGATTTTTTCCACAAACGGAACAGCCGTCGGGCAAATTGGTCAAACCCCGGGATCGGGGAATCCTCCGGCAGCAGTCACCTTCGATAGCACGCAGAGCGGGTATGTTGTTCACAATCTGAACGGTGCTACGGCAGGAAACAGTGGCGGTGGTTACGTCGTCACCACAAAATCGTGCGCGGCCGGTGACTCCGGAAATCTCTGCCTGGCCGTGGGAGGCTCGAAAGCATGCAATCAGCCCATCACGCTGACGCCATTTTCTTTGAGCTTCCCGCCTCAGTTACTCGGGTCGGCTCCGACCACGCAAACCATCACGCTCACGAACAATTCCAGCGCAGCGTTGAGCGGTCTGCAACTTCAGTTCGGCGATGTGGATAGCTTGCTGTTCTATTCGTCCGGAGGTGGCGACTTTAACGGCGTGCCTAATTTCACCGAGCAGAACAACTGCACGCCGCCGAGATCGGTCACCTTGAATTCCGGAGCCAGTTGCGCCATCACCGTTTTCTTCTCACCTCAGCAGAGCTGCCCCTGGCTCCCACAGCCACAAGGAGGCGCCAGCGTTTTAGGAGTTGCGCCCGCAATGTGCCCGCTGCCGCTGACTGCCTCACTGACGGTCAACGTTCCCAGCGGTAGTGCCGACGCCGATTCGGAATTTTCGGTGCCGGTTACTGGCACCGGCTTGAGCTTGGTGGTCCCGTCTGTTCCCGAGATTGATTTTGGCTGGGAAGCGTTGGGCGAATCGAGTGGAGCCGAGACGCTCACCTTCACGAATCAGAGCCCTCACCCAGTCACAATCCTGCCCGCGGGGGAGCCCTGCGCTTATTCGAATTCCCAACCGCCGGCGTTGCCTCGTCCGCCGGTCTCCAGCGGCCAGCCCATGGTTTCCGGTATACAGCTGGCAGAAACCGCCAGCCTGGGACTTATTAGTAGCCCCATTTTGAGTCAGAGTAATACCTCGCCTCCATCGGTCAACGCCCCGACCGTCGACTTTTTTTGCGAAACAGATCCGCCTCGGTCCAACGGCGGGAGTGGGCTTCCAAATGTCCAAATCTCACACGATGAATGTTCGGGCCAAACGCTCGCAGCCTTCGGACAACCGGGCAATAGTTGCAGTGTGCAAGTTACGTTTGTGCCCCAGCCAGCGACCTGGGCAGCGGCGGTGCATTCTAACCAGGGCTTGGACGACTTTCTGGAACTGAACAGCACGTGGTGTGGTGACCCGAACAATCCGGCAGAACCCAGCTGCGAGATTGATAGCGGCCGTTTTCCCGTCGAGATCAAGACCAATCCGCCGAGTCCACTCAGGATGTTTCCGAGCGCCGGAATGGATTTCGGAAGCGTGGTCAAAGGTACCGGCAGCAATCCTCTTAGCATCACGCTCTTTAATGACCCAGAGGATTCCAGTGCCGGCCCTGTCACTTTCACAGCCAAGCTGGTCACGGGAGCTGACTACCTCGAGAGTGACAACTGCCCCCCCGTACTGGCTTCCAATCAAAGTTGCACGGTCACAGTGATATTCACGCCAACGATTGTTGGACTCGACCCGGGAAAGATCACTTTCACCTTCAACACGTCGACCCAGATGGGGTCCGTACAGACTATTTACTTGCGAGGAACCGGGATGTAGCTTCCGCCGGCACCATGCCCGAACGCGTCGTCGGATACTCACTTGCTTCACGCCATGCCATTTATGACGGTTACATTTTTCGGACGGAGGTTAGCCATGGTAGCGAGGCGATGGATTTCCGCATTTCTCTTACTGGGGACAATTTGTTTCCTGGCCGCATGCGGTCGCAGTGGCAGCAGCGCTTCCAGCCAGTCTGCTCCGGGTGTTTCCATTGCCCTGACCCCGCCTCCGAGCGTTACGTCTGTAGCCGTAGGAAACACTACGGGAATCCAGTTCAACCCCGTGGTCAGCAATGATCCAAGCAATTCCGGGGTCGACTGGGCTGTTACCTGTTCTCAGAGCGCAGTAAGTGCCGGAGCTTGCGGGACCCTCAACATCGCAACGTTTCACTCCGCGAGCGGAACGCCAGTGAACTACATCCCTCCCGCTTTCCTCTATACCGGCAGTCTGATGGTCAATGTGACTGTTTTCGCCACCGCCGATCACACGAAGAACGTGACTACCCCGATCACCGTCACCTCTTATGCCGCCGTGCTGAACGGGACCTATGTACTCCAGCTCCAGGGTTCTGACAGCAACCCATTTCCCTTGGAAAGCACCGGAGTATTTCTTTTGGACGGCAACGGCAATATTACCTCCGGACAGCAGACGCTCAATACTGTAGGTGGCTTTTCCGCCACCTACACCGTCCAAGGCTCAACTACGCCAAGCATTTATTTCGTGGGTCCGGATGGCCGTGGTTTGATAACACTGAACTTGCAGCCAACCGCAATGGCTGCCCCGATCCAGGAAACCTACAGCTTAATGGTCGTCTCCAGCGCAGACGCACTGGTGGCTGAGGTAGAGCCGAGTTTGTCGACTTCTGCCTTCGGCACATTAGAACTACAAGACCCATCTGCCGCGGCGACCATGCCCACGGGCGCGTACGCTTTCGTCACGAACGGCAGTGACTCTGGCAGCGTAAACAGTCCAGGTGCGGGCGCCCCAGTCCCCACTGCCTTAGGTGGTGTCTTCAATATCGACAACCATCCCTCCCTAGGTTCGATCTCCGGTGAAGGCAGCCTGGCCGATCAGGATTACTACAGCTCCACTAGCGGCGCGCGGACTCTTCTAAGCTGCGTGCCGCCAGCTGGCGTGACCGGAAGCGTATCGCAGCCGACTGCGCTCGGGATCGTTACGATAACGCTCACCGGAGCTACATGTTTTGGAGAGACGCCCCCTGCTTCTATTCAGTTCACCGGTTATATCGTGGACGCGACCCATATCCGCCTGATTGAGAGCGATGACGTCAACGGCACAGGAGGGTTCCTGACAGCTGGAATCGCCGTCAACCAAGGCAGCGCCGCCGGTACGTTCACCGCGAGCTCTCTCAGCGGACCTTACGTGTACGGCGTTCTCGGCTATGACATCAACGAGAACGTTCCGTTATCTTTCACATCGGCTGGTGTGATCGACGCGAGTGGCGCAGCGATGACCGGGATCAGCGATACTTTTTATCCAGGCGACTCGACCGCATACACGGCCAACGCTCTTAGCGGGACATTCTCTCTGGATGCCCAAAAAATTGGACGTGCCAACTTAGCGCCGAATTTCTTGGGATCCTCTCCGATGCCCCAGGTTGGCTTCCTGGCGTACCTCACCGGCAATGGAACGCCGCCTTTGATTCTCTGGGCCGAGGGAGAAGACCCAAGTTTTCCGGCGATTGGAACCGGAATCGCTTATCCGCAGTCGGCGAATGCTTCCTCCTTTTCCTTCGGCAATCCGGAGACCTACGGGTTTAGCCTCACGGAAGCCCCCACTGAAACCGCTGGCAGCGGCACCATGCAGTCCACGATCAACGGAGTCACTGGCACGCTGACGGGAACACTGGACAACACCAATGCCAACGAGTTTCCATCGGCGCCTGGCCCTCCTCTTTCGCTTTTGGACACATTTGTCTTGCCCGCGGACAACTTCGGCCGTATCGCTGGCACATTCATGAACACGGGTGGAGCGGGTCCTTATTTCGCATACTACCTGGTCGACGACAACCAGGGCTTTTTTGAAGAAACCGATCTGCTCACCTCAGGCCAAGTCGGATTCGGCTATTTTGCTCAGGCATGCGATGTTACGAGTTCCACAAGTTGCCAAGTGGCCGCCGAGAAGTCTTTTGCCAGGCGCGCGCCGAAGCGAAGCAACTCCCGGAATCGCAACCAGAAGAAGAAATAGTTCAGGAGACGCGAAGGGGCGCGATCTTCAGCGGTGATGCTTAGCCGTCTGGAGACTCATCTTCAGAGAGTTCGCAGCCCCGTTTGATGGCAGGCGTTCCACGGCTGCTGTCGATTGGATGGCGAGTTTAGAGACTGACTTGCTGTGCCGCTGGTCTAAATTTTTTCAGGAGGTTATCAATGAAACGATTTTCAACGTTAGCGCTGTCGCTGGCCCTCGTGTCCAGTCTGTTCCTCGCGGAAGCACAGGATACATCGAAGGGCACCAGGAAAAAGACTTCAGCGCCATCCGTGGCTCGGCAACTTGCGGAGCTGAGACTGGCGATCGAAGCCGAACAACAGCGGATACTGGCATTGGGCCAGCAGGTTCAGAGCCGCGACCAACGGATTGAGCAGCTCGAACAAAAGCTGAATCAGAGCCAGACCGCGGCCACGCAGGCTCAGGCAAAAGCGGATTCTGCCTCCTCACAAGCCGCTGAGCAGGGAAAAACCGTCGCCACTCTCTCAAATGACGTCACCGACTTGAAGCTGAATACGACGAAACTGGCCCAGAGTCTTCAGGACACGGAGAAGTCGGTGAAAGAAGAAAAAGAAGAAATTGAGAGCCCGCTCGCTATTCACTTCAAAGGCATCACGCTTACGCCTGGAGGATTCCTGGCCGCAGAATCTGTCTATCGGAATCATGCTCTCGGGGCCGACATCAATACGCCTTTCAACAGCATCAACATGCCTGGGGCCGGCCAGAATGCGGTGTCCGAGTTCTATGGTTCCGGTCGCCAGTCCCGCATTTCTTCGCTCGCGGAAGGCAAACTGGGCGACTTCAAGATGAGCGGCTACTACGAAGCTGACTTTCTCTCAGCGGGCATTACCTCCAACAACAACCAGAGCAACAGCTACACTCTTCGCCAGCGCCAGGTATGGGGACAGGTGGCCTCGGGTGGTTCGAGCCTGACCGGCGGGCAGATGTGGAGCCTGGTAACCGAAACCAAGCACGGCCTGGATAATCGGTCCGAAGCCGTTCCCATGACGATCGACCCACAATACACCGTCGGCTTTAGCTGGGCTCGGCAATACGGCGTCCGCTTTGTCCAGAATTTGGGCAATCGCTTCTGGATCGGTGCCTCCCTAGAAAATCCGCAAACCACTTTTGCTGCGCGCGGAAACGCGGCGAACTTTGCCTTGGGCAGTGCTGGTGGCGGGAGTGGACTGTACAACTCCGGCATTACGACCTGCACCTCCACCACGGTAACTGGAACCAGTGGTGCGATCACCAGTGTCTCGACCAGTTGCACTCCGGCTGCCACTTATTCCTTCAACGCCATGCCGGATTTCATTGTCAAAGCCGCCACAGAACCTGGCTTTGGCCACTATGAGGTGTTCGCCATTCTCAGCCGCTTCCGCGATCGCGTTTATCCTTGCGCCGAGCCCGCATCTGCTTCGAACTGCAACGGTGCAATCTCAGCATTGGGCGCCTACAACAGCTCACTCAACGTGGGCGGATTCGGGGCAAACGCACGCATCACCTTGTTCAAGCAACTGGATATCGGAGGTCATTTTCTTACCGGCGAAGGCGTTGGACGCTATGGCACCGGCGGTCTACCAGATTCGACCGTTCATGCCGACGGCACTTTGGCTCCGCTGCGGAGCTATCAAGGCCTGGCTATGGTTGAGTGGCACACGAAGAGGTTGGACTTTTATGCCAATGCTGGCGACGAGTACGTCGAGAGACGCTGGCAGTTCGATCCAAATAATCCTGTCAGTCCATTCACCCCGGTGGGCTACGGCTCTCAGTACTTTAACGTGACCGGTTGTTATACCGAAACGCCGCCGCCGACAACGGGGACCAGCGGGTTCAGTTTCGGTTCTCTTTCAAAATGCAATTCGGATACGAAGAGCCTGGTCGAGGGCACATTGGGATTCTGGATCAAGGTTCATAGTGGTCCTCATGGCAGGCTTCAGTTCGGTCCACAATACTCCTATGTTTCGCGCTATGCGTGGACCGGCACCAACGGGATAGGATTCTCGGCGCCGCACGGAATCGACAACATGTTCTTCACCTCGTTCCGCTACTATTTGCCTTAATTCCAAGGCCCTCGCTCCGCTTCTCTTGTCGGGGCGAGGGCTTTGAGCGTAATGCGGTATCTACGAAGATCATAGGAAGGTGAATTGTGCCATCCCGCGATTTTGTGATTTGCTTCTTCGGGTTGCTCGTGAGCTTTTCCCTTTACAATTGCGGGAGCGGCCAGCTGCCCGCACCCCTTGCATCGGCTGAAAAATCCACCATCAGTTGCCCCGGCAACAACTTGCCCTGCAACGGATCAATCGAGGTGTCCCAGGTTTTGGTAGACGGAACTGATCCCGCGACTTATGGAATTCCCATGTCATGCTCGGTCACAGCAGGCGGCGGTGAGATGAACTTCACCACCATTCCATCCCAGGCGTGGTTCGGGGTTTCTCCGGGCGCTGGTGCTCTTCAGCCCGGAACCACCACACTTTTGGCAGTGACATCCCTGAATGCCGCCAATGTCAGCGGTCGCAATGTCGGTACGGTCGCCGTCAGCGCGGCGGGATATGCGGATAACAATCAGATGGAGGTCGAACTGAATTGTAATGTCGCTGCGGACACTTGTAGCGTTGCCTTTTCGTGTGACCCCCAGACGAACCCCCTGCCGTAGTGAGAAACCGGCCCCCTGGCCCTTGACCGAGGCCCCGGCGGCTTCCCACCGCCGTTCTCGGGCGGCCTCTGCCGCGGCGTCGACAAGTCTCTGAAATTCCGGGTCCATAATTTCTTGCTCGGACTTTAGCTGATCTGCCCTACTGCCCGGCGCGCAGGTCCTCATGCGCGAAGCTCGATGCCATGCGGTCTATCGTTGCGCCGTCGATCGAACTCCCTATCCCTGATGGCTTTTCACAAGACGAACGGGCAGCATTTGTGCTGGTTGGATGAGCGGCCGCACTACAACTGGCGATGCCGATGGTAGTATTTGTGGCTGGATTCCGACCCGGAGGTGAACGTGGCAAGCGTATCGATTCCGAAAGATAGATGGTCGGCTCGTATCGCTTTGGTTGAGCACCATATTCGACTTGAGAACGAGCATGACCTTGAGGGTGTTCTCCGCACCTTCGGGGATATTGCGCACTACGATGATGAGGCGTGGGGAGAACACCACAGAGGCCGGAATGGAGTCCGGCTGTTTTACCAGCAGCTGATGAAGGCGCTGCCTGACCTGGAAATCGAGCTCAAGCGCCAACATGTCACAGACGACGCCATTCTCGTTGAAGTCATGATTAGGGGTACGCACCTCGGCGGGTGGCGCGGTCTTCCGGCGACGG